>Ga0194060_10000154_pt1 | contig 49074 bp, 32 predicted proteins | sample SepL225m_MetaG_FD_163427 | JGI IMG/M metagenome (GOLD analysis project Ga0194060, IMG submission 163427) | Anoxic zone freshwater microbial communities from boreal shield lake in IISD Experimental Lakes Area, Ontario, Canada - Sep2016-L222-5m | ecosystem: Environmental > Aquatic > Freshwater >... | reverse complement strand
CTGACCTGAGGACCCTGGCGGTGGCCGCCCAGAGGGCTCGGGCCCATCTCTTCGTCCTCCACGTCGATCATGCTGTGCTGGATGCCGTCGATGTGGCGGAACGATTCGCATCGCGCACATCATCAGACGACATGGCGATGCAACGTGACGGGTTGCAGGAAGTGGCCGCTGCGACAGGGGCTGGCTATTTCCGGCTCACGACGACGCTCGACCCAGCCTTTGATCGCATCGTCCGCGAAACGTCGGCTGGCTACCTGTTGGCGTTCCAGACGATCGACTCGGATCGGGACGGCAAGGCCCATCAACTCGTCGTCCGCGTGAACAGGCCAGACGTGACCATTCGGGCTCGGCGCCAGTTCGTGGCATCGCGGCGTGCGGACGGCTCCCCAGGGGGCGCCTTCCCAGCCGGCGATTCCGGAGCCGCGCGTCCACCGGAACCGACAGCGCCAGCGCGGGACACGACACCGCCGCTGTCGGACGTGTCCGTGGTGGCACCCTCCGCCGCGGTTCCTGTTCCAACGGTGGTCCAAAAGGCCACGGCGTATCTGGCCGGGTACCTTCGGACACTGTCGAGCGTCGTGAGCGAGGAACAGTACGAGCAGCGTCTCGAACGGCCTCAGCAGGGCAGAACCGGTCAGGGAAGCCTCGTCAGGACGGTCGAGACGCAGCGACGCGATCTCACCTCCGACGTGTTGCTTGTGCAATTACCTGGCATTCGAGGCTGGTACGAATTCCGGGACGTATTCCGCGTAGACGGCACTGTCGTGCGTGACCGAAACGACCGTCTGATAAAGCTGTTCGTGGAACCCCATGCGAACCGATTGGCCCAAGCCGATCAAATTCTTGAGGAGAGCAGCCGCCATAACATCGGCGACGGGGTCAGGGACACGAATCTGCCCACGTTTGCCTTGCAGTTCTTGCTCCCTGCCGTGATCGGGAAGTTGACGTTCAGGCTGCAAGGGTCCGAGTTGGTGGACGGGAAGAACGCCCAGATCGTTGTTTACAATGAGGTGGCTCGTCCGACCATGATCCGGGGCGACGGCGACTCCGACGTACCGGCGACCGGCCAGTTCTGGATCGACCCGGAGACCGGTGCGGTCGTCAAGACGAGGGTCGAGACCAAGTCTGGGTCGGTTCGGACTCGAATCGACGTGACGTATCGGCTGGAGCCGAAATTAGGCATTAGCGTGCCCGCGTTGATGGAAGAACGTCGGGAAGCGGCCGGGGAAGTGTTGCAGGGCCGCGCCACGTACGGGAACTTCCGCCGATTTACCGTGGGCACCGTCGAGGAGATCAAGAAGCACGAGCCAGCCGAAGGGATCGACTAACGTCGCCGCACACGCAACCCCTCGCATTCGGCAGGCCGTCCACTTTGCACAAAAGACGGCGGTCGGCCACTAAAAGCGATCACAGGCGCGATACGACGGCTGGGGAGAGATGTGGCATACTGGCGCCATTCCCTTCTTCTTGATGGCGCCGCGTTACGCGTCCTATCGTCTTGGCGAGTAGCGGGCCCTGGACAGGAGTCCACATGGGAGCTTCTCTGCTTCGAACCCTGCTGCGCCGGCCGGTACGGTACTTGGTCGCGCCGACACTTGCTGGCCTCCTCATCGCGACCTCCGTGGTGGCGACCGGCCAGGACCTTCCGGGCCTCGCCTTGCAGGACTACGCCCCGCAGGGACGCGAGGCGGTCCGCGCGGCCCTGGCCAACGGACTCGCCGCCGCACCCGGTGCCCCGGTCCAGAACTCTGCGAGCCGCTTCAAGGCCAGCGATGACCACGCGGCGATCGCCCGGATGGCCAAGGCGATGGCGAACCAGGAGGCGCAGCAGCAGGCGTTGCGGTCCTCGCTCGAGCAGGCCGTCGCGGGCTATCGTCAGCAACTGGCCGGAAGCGAGTTCGCCGACGACATGGCCGGCGGGCTCTCCATGCTCATCCTCACGTGGGACTTTCTCGGGACTGGCAAGGAGCGCTCGGCAAGCGCGACAACCGCGCTGACGCGGCAACTCCAGTCGGCCTTGAACGTCCAGCCCATCCAGCGGCTGCGGGACAGCGACAAGCAGGTGGTCTACGAGTGGTCTGTCGGCGCGTCGACGATGCTGCTGATGATCGAGCAGATGGTCAAGAAGGCCGGCGGGCAGGACACCGAGCACAAGATCGCGGCCAAGGCGGGTGAGTTCGTCGCAGATCTGTTGGGCGTTCCTATTGGGCGGCTGACGCTGGGCGAGAACGGTCTCCGGATCGGCGCGCCGATCGCAGCGACGTCGCCGGCTGCGGTGGCGTCGCCATCAGCCGCGCCATCCCCGTCGGCCGCGCCATCGAGCGGGCGGGGAGCGCCGCGTCCATCCGACCCGGCGTCGGCGTCACTGCCTGAGCCAGAGACAGGTCCGCTGGGAACGCCTCAGACCTGGCAGGACTACTCGTTCATCGCGCCGGCCGGCTGGAGTACGCAGGCGTATGCCGACGGCGTATTCGTGCGCGCCCCACCGACGCAGCAGGCGGGCGAGTCCACCTTTATCGCGCTGATGCCCTTTCGACCGGCGGAAGCCGACCTCGCCAGTCAGGCTGTGGGAGTGGCGCGAAATTTCTTTGCGGGAAACGTCGGCAGCTTCGTGAATCACTCCTACGGGAACACCGACCTGCTGGGGGATATGGAGCGTGGGGTCACGGGGGACGGCTGGCGATTTGTCGAGGTCAACCTCGCCCCCATTCTGGTGGGGGGGAAGATCACCGGCGCCCTGGTGCGAGTCGTGCTCGTCCAGGTGGGCAACCAGGTGGCGCCGATCGTGGCCTACGACAGTGGAATCCGGCTGGACAATCCGGTGAGCGGTCGGGGGGTGTGGCCGCTCTTTTACTTCGGCCTTTCGTTCCCGGGGCACACGGGTCCCGGACCGGACGCGAGCTACGATCGGTTGGTGGGCACGTGGGGCTCCGGTGGAAGCAACACCATGATCCAGGAGACCTTCGGCAAGGACGGCACCTACGGGTCGGCCGCCGGATACCAGACGTATCACGACATCTCCGCCACGCAGGTGCTCGAGCGGACGCGCGGGTTCTTCGGCGAAGGACGCTACGTGGTCCACGGCAACCGGCTGACTGTGTGGAGCAATGGCGGCAAGCCAACGACCCACTACTTCCGAATCGCCGAACAGGCCAACAGCGTGGCACCGGGCGGATGGATTCTGAAGCTGCGTCAACTCAACAGGGACACCGAGGGGCAGACCTACGAGTTCGCCACGACACGGCGCTGAGGCGTTTTGGCCTGAATCGTATTGTCCTGCAATTCTCTTCCATTGGTCCCTGATGGGCGAAGCCGAACGAACGGCCACGTTCCAGGCACATGTGAGGTCCCGAGATGAGACGTCGCCGCTGGCATCATGCCGCGGGACGCCGGCGCGGTGGGCGAGTTGTGGTGACTCCGGACGAGCGGGCGTAGCGTTCGGCGTAGCGGTCGATCAGTTGCCGGATCATCTTCTGGTACTGCGTATCGTGCCGGCGGGCCTCGGCTTTGAAGAATGCCACGCTGCGCTTGCTCAGCGAAATCGTCACCTTGACGGCTTCCTCGCGAAACGCCAACTCCTCGGGCGGCGGCAGAAAATCTCGGACCACGCGCACGGCGCCAATCGGATCATTCGTGTACTTGATGGCTTTGCTCATAGATGTTCTTGCCCTTCCGCCAATATCCTGCACCAAAGATCCGGATGGCGCCTGGGCGGTGCGTGAAACGAACCGTCACGATGCCCCCTCCCACGCGCCCGAAGCAGAAATAGCGTCGCTCTCGTCCGCTGTGCGAAAGGTCCTCAGCGATCACGCGGTCGGGATCGGCGAAGGCGAACTGGGCATCGGCGAACGCCACGGCGTGCTTTTGCTGATTCTCACGGTCCTTGTCGGGGTCCCATTCGAATCGCGTCATCGTCGGAAATGTACCACAGGGATTCCAACGGAGCCATATTTATATGTGGCTATTAAGATGGCGCCGTCGTGCTGCGGTCCCGGGCGATCCCCGAAGTGATCTCGGCGCTGACGAAGGCTGGATTGGTGGTCATCCGCGTGGAGGGTGGTCACACCACGTCATTGAACGCCGCGGGGTCTGCGCAGGCGCGCCCGCGCACCAATTGCACCTCGTCGCCCACCGCGATCTCGCCGCCTTCAATCACGAAGCAGTTGAGCGCCAGCTTACCGCCGAACCGCTGGTAGATGCCTCGGGTGACTTCCTTGTCCTGCACCAGAGTGTCAGGGTCGTACGAAGTCATGATGCAGCGCTGACGCAGATCCTGGACACCGATGAGGACGTTGCCGATTTTCAGGCACGCGCCCGGCCACTCGCGTTCGGTCAGGCCCTCGACGTCGCCGACCACGATGTTCGGCCTCAAGCGACGACGGTCGTGGCCGAAGGCGGCGATCGCGCCGTCGGTGGCCACCAGCAGCGGCAGCACGTCGAAGCGCTCGGCGCCGTCGAAGCGCACCAACTTCGCGCCCCGCCCGCCAATATCCACAACCTCGGCGGCAACCTGCGGGCTGTCCCATGGTCGGCCGTCCACCAGGATCTCGCCATGGGGACTCAGCGAGCCTTTATGGCCCAGAAAGCCCGGATGCGAACGGGAGGTGATGACCCTGCCCTTGGCGTCCTCGACATGGACGACCCGATCACCCTCGATACCGAGGGGCCCTACGGCTGCCCGTTCCAGTTCCTCTCCAGCCATCGTCTTGACCGGATATCGCCAGATCTCCGCGATCTTCATGGCCACCTCGAGTTTCGCGCCGATCTACGAACCTTCCCGTGTCAACAATGAGCCGCGCACCGCGGCGACACACTCACGAGCAGCGGGCGCGTCGCCTCCATCGCGCGGTGAGACGGCCGCCGGCAGTAGAAGATCCAGACCGGGTGTCGAGACATGCGTGTCGCAACATCGGCACATTGTAGTGGCTGCGCGGTGGCGAGCGCGCAATCGAACTACAAATCCAGACGTTGTTGTGGGATGAGACGCCGGGCGCTCTCGGCCCATCGGCCGCGCCGAGGTTTGTGGCGATGCTGGCAGGCGCTCGCGTCCGTCCCGCTACGAGGCCCCGTCGGCTCGCCACGGCCTAACGCCAGCGCTCAGCCGCGTGACGCGTGTACGGGGCGTTTTGACTTGGTGTCGCCGCTCCGGCGGCTCGTCTGCTGCAGCGCCTTGTTAGCGGGGCGCTTGCGCGCAGTCCGCCAACGCCGCAACGAGGCCGCGCTTTCGGCCGAAGGCAACCCACAAAGCAGAGCTTCCACGGAGATGTCCTCGTCGATGTCTGGCCAGTGGATGCCAACTCCGGGCCCTATCAACACCCACGCCCGGCGCTCCCGGGGAGACGCGTCCGCCAGTCGTGGATACCAACGGAGGGGAACCGATACCACCCGCCCATCGGCAAGTGCCACCGTCAACACGTCGTCAGTGACGCGAACCTGTTTGGCCGCCGCCGTTCCCGCCGCCGATGCCAAAGTACTCATGCCATGCCTTCAGGAATTCGGCCTCGTGCTGCTGGACGAGACCCACCAGTCGCTGCGCCTCGCGCGCCCCAAATCCGAAATTGGTCGCCAGTCGGGCTGGCGTCAACCAGAACTTCGCCAGTCTTCGCTCGCGTGCGACGTGCACGTGCGGCGGTTCGGATCGGTCGCTCGAGAAGAAGAAGAACCGATACGGACCGCTCTGAAGAATGGTCGGACTCACGTTGCCTGAGTTTGCCAGTTTTCGCCGTGAACCGCCACTCCAGCATGCGTTGACGCGACAGAGGCGACGAGAGCTGCCACCGCGACCAGGACCGATGACTTCGGGACGGTTCCTTTGAAGATGAAGACATGCAAGCCCTGTCGGTCGTGGCGGAAAAGCCCTAAGACGTTGCCGCATGCTAGGATCGACGTCGAGTGCCCCTGTAGCTCAGCAGGATAGAGCAACGGTTTCCTAAACCGTAGGCCGCCCGTTCGAGTCGGGCCAGGGGCACCAGAACAACCAATGAATACGGGCATCAACTGAGGGCCGCCGAGTGGCGGCCCTTGGCGCGTACGGCTGGTGATCCAGAGGTGGCGCATGTGGGAGGTGCGTTGCCGGCCGCGCAGCCAGTGGTGCAATCGGCCCGTACGCATCGCGAGGCGCCCGATGGCGGTCCACAACAGCGCCCAGGCGAGTCGCAGGGAGGCTCTGCGATATCAGGATGCGGTAGACGCTAGCGCCCGGCGGCGTTGTCCCACAAGATCTTCTCGCTGCGAAGGCGTGGGCCGGCAAAGTACCCAGCGCCTCCCAGCAGGATGAAGTAGGCCGGCGGGGCGTCCGAATGCTTGTTCTTCATGAAGCGGATGTCGACCATCAACCCTGCGACGATGCCGACGCCCATCCCGAGCAGTCTCATTTTCATCCGCACATCCTGACTCACCTTCAGGATGTCCTGCCGCTTCAGTTGGCGCGTGCCACCCGCCTTGATAATTCTCAGCGAGTCGCCCGGCGCGACGTCGAGGATCGTGCCCTTGATCGTCGTTCCGTCCCGCAGGCGCAGGTCGACGTCTTGCCCCTTGGAATAATCGCCGGCGGAGGGTGTGATGTCCGACAACGGCACCGAGACTTCGTTCCTGCTCGCGACAAAGTCGAGACTGGCTGGATCAACCCGCTGAATGGTGCCGGTGATCAGGCTGCCATCGTCCAGGTGAACGGTGACGGTCGCGGTGTTCGAGACGCGCGCCAGACGGGCCCATCCGGCGTCGGTGTCCGCCGCGGGGGCTTGGTCAAGCCGCGTGGCCGGATCGACGCGGAAGATGGAGGCCGCCGATGACGGTGTCGTCCCTTCCGGAGAAATCGATCGTGCGACGGGCTGAACCGACGCGACGGGCTGAAACAACGCCAGGGGCTGCGATGCGACAGGTAGGGCCTGCCACGCCAACAGGAGCAGGCTCCACGCGACAGTAGCTCTCATGGCATTCTCCTCGTTTCCTTACGACGGCACGACCCGGCGCCGCCGGTTCGTCGCCGAACTCACCACATACATCCCGTACGCGCAGACGATCAGGATGGCCACGTCCCGCACCTCCGGTCCGGTTGTGCTCGCCAGAAGCGTCCCCGTCATCACGCACGCCAGGACGTGTACGACGTAACCCCCGGGAGCGAGAAATGGACGGTGGGTGAGTCGGACGTCTCGGCGCCGCAGCGCGATCGCGGCCAACGCACAGGCCAGATAACTGAGCAGCGTGATGGACGCCGACAAAATCGCGAGCGACTGGAAGGACCCGATCAGCGCGAACCCGCAGCACAAGGCGGAGTGCGTCCAAATCGCAACGTGGGGCGTCCTGTAGCGCGGATGCACCGCGCCGAGCCTTCGGGGAGCCAGGCCGTCGCGAGCCACCGCGTACAACAAGCGCGGCGCCGCCAGAATGTCGCCGCTGATGCAGCCGAAGGTCGACACCGACGCGGTCACCAGCAGCAGTGTGCGCGCCCAACCCCCGAATGCGTGCCCGGCCGTGGCCGCCAGCGGAGCCGCTTTCTCAAGAGACAAGCCCGGCCCCAGGATGCCCTGGGCGACCAGATGCGAGCCGGCATACAGCGCGGCGACGGTCCCGAGGCCCACCAAGATTCCGCGCGGGACGGTGACTTCCGGGTCGCGCAGTTCGCCGCTCAGCGTCATGGCGTTTTCGATGCCGGTGAAAGCGAAGAACAGCAGCAGGGACGCACGGCCGAGGTCGGCGAAGGTGGGGGCGTGGTCCCACAGCAAATTGGCCGGATGAACAGCCCACGCGCCGGCGACCACCAGCAGGACGATGGGCGCCAGTTTCGCGGCCGTCAGCGTTTCGACCAGCCGGTTGCCGGACGACACGCCGCGGACGTTGACGAGGGCAAATCCCCCGAACATCGCGATCAGCATCGCGGCGCGCGCACCAGGCGAACCAAGCGCCGGCACCATCTCCGCGATCGATGCGACGAAGATGGCGGCCACCGCGCCTCCCGAAAAGACGTGTGTCCCGAGCCACATCATCACATTGGCGACATATCCGGCGCACGGTCCGAATGCCTTCTCGATGTAGGCATAACTCCCGCCGGGCGCATCGACCCGACTGCCCAGTTCCGCGTAGCACAGGGCCACCAGCGCCGTGACGGCGAGGCAGATTGCGTAGGCGAGGATGGCCGACGAGCCGAGGATGGCGGCGACAGCGGCGGGAAGCACGAATATTCCCGAGCCGATGGTGCTGTTGACGATATTGGCGGCCACCGCGCGCACCCCGAGGGCGCGCACCAGAGTCGGTTCGGCTTCGGCCGGTCTGCCGTTGTCCAAGGCGGGCCTCCGCTAACGCGTGAAGCGGCTGCGTCGAGCTGTCGTCGGTCGGGAATCCGAACGACAGCCTATCACGGCGGAGGCGGTCCAGGCCGTGGCGTTCGCGTTTCTGGCTGGTGCACCCGCACCACGCCGAACCCGCACCACGCAGGTGACAGGCTTCGGCCGACGCGCTATCCTACGCCCGTGGATCGAAACGAGATCATACGCGTGCTGCGGGCTTTCCAGGAGTCCGGGCTCGAGTACGTACTCATAGGCGCCACGGCCATGGGGTTTCACGGGGTCGTCCGGGCGACGGAGGACGTCGACCTGTTCATCCGGGCCTCGGCGGACAACGTCGAACGTCTTCGCACGGCGCTCCGGAACGCGTACGACAACGATCCGCACATCGACGAAATCTCGGCTGCGGATCTGTTGGGCGAATATCCGGCCGTGCGCTACTACCCGCCCACCGGCGACGTGTACTTTGACGTGATCACGAGGCTTGGCGAAGCCGCCCGCTTCGAAACGGTCGACGCAGAATTCAAGGAGATCGAGGGTGTCAGCGTCAGGGTCGCGACTCCTGCTGCGCTCTACCGTCTCAAGAGAGGCACCGTCAGGGCCATCGACCGGCAGGATGCCGCGGCGTTGAAGGAACGGTTCGGTCTGGCAGACGAGGGCTGAGATGCGCGTGCAGAAGTTTCGGTCGATCGAAGCGATGAACCGCGCGCCGGTGGAACGGCCCGCGACGTCCGACGTCGAGCGGTTCCTGCGCCACTGCGCGCGCTACCGCTCCATCGCGCCGCGCGCGTACCCACGCGGCGTTTTCAAGTTCCGCAGCATCGAAGACGCGCAGGCCGCCCGCAAGAATCACTGAGGCCCAGTCCGGCGCACGTTCGCTGCGAATCGTTTGGCACGGGCACGAAGGCGTGGCACCAACCAGGATGGCCAGAGCCTCTCGGCGAAGCTCGCGGCGCTGTTCGCGTACACCCTGCGCTACTTGAGCGTGTTTCGTAGTCGACGTGCTCCTGTTGCTGGCTTCGACCGGTCTGAGGTTGTCCACGGCGAGCCCCCGCTCTTACTTCTTTCCCGTCCACGCGTAGCTGCCCGCTCCGCCCTGGCTGAATGTTCCGCGCATCGTCCCGTCGGCAACCACTCCCACGTACCGTTGATCGCCTCCCGCGCGGCGAAAACTAATGGCGTCGCCTTTCATGTGCAACTCGAGCATCGGCTCCCAGCCGCCGCCGCGCAGATTGAACCGCCCCTGGTAGACGCCGCCGCGCTCGGCGATTTCCATGACGCCAGTCCAGCCGTTGAACGAGACGTTCCACGTACCGATCACGTTCTGATCGATTGCCGCAGGCGGGGGAGGCGGTGGCGCGGCAACCGGCGCCGCAGTGGCCGCAGGCGTGGCTGACACATGCACGGGGGCAGGTGCGTTGCTGGCGTCGAGCACGAACTTGTAGGTGTAGAAGAACTGGTTTCTCCGGGTGAACACCCCGTACTCCGCGACGATGTACATCATGGTCCCGGGCGCCGCCTTCGGAGCCTGGTACGTCTTGGTCGCCGCCTTGCTCCGCTCCCCAATCTTCAAATTGAAATTCGCGGACGGCCCGTTCCAGACCGCGCCCAGCGCCGGGCAGTTCGCCATCAGGCTCCCGACCCCTCCCACGCCCAAGCCCTTCGGGTCCTCGCTTCCACCGTCCGAGACCGCGACCGTCAACTCGATCGGCTTACCCGGAATCAGCACCCTGGGCGGAGAGGTCCACGCGATCTTCATGCGGACGACGACCGTGCTGATCTTGGGATCGGGATGGCCGAAGGTGCTCTGCGCGCTGCCGGCACCATCGCCTCCCGATTCCGACGGCTGCCACTTCTGCATGAGCCCGGGATCAATCTTCTCGACGGCGAACTCGGTCTTCTCGAGCACCCAGACCCCGGTGGCGGGCAGGCGTTCTGGTGCGGCCTCCTTCGCGGGGATTGTCGGTTTCGCGACGGCTCCCGTCGCAGCCGGCGTCTGGGCCGCGGCTCCCGCCGCCGCGGGTGGACCGGGTGCGACCGCTGCGTCCGCCGCGGATCCCACCACATCGACGTCCACGATCCCGACCTGCCGGACTTCCTGCTGCGCCAACGGATTTCCGCCCGCCGCCCCAGCCGCAGACCAGCCGCCAAGGCGCAATATCCTCGTCGCGCTGACCGTGTAGGTGCCGGGGCGTGCGAAGGCATAACGCCTGCTCGTGCTCGGGCTGGTTCCCGGTGTGCCGCCGTCCCACTGCACCACGGGATCGGCATAGGCGCTGGCTCCGTAGAGTTTCCTGAGCAGACTCCGCAGTTGGCTCAACCGGTCGTCGCTTCCCGCTTCGAACCCGTAATTGGCCGTCGCGACCGCCTGGCCGGCAGCCGCGTCGAACGGCACGGGCGCAGGCTGGTAGGTCAATCGGAAGGGGAGCGTGCCGTAGCTGGCCTTGAGGGCGATCGCCTCTTTCCGCCACTGGTCCCGGCGGGCCTGCCAGGCCTTGAGCAGGACCGGCATGCAGCGGGCGTAACAGGCATCGCGCGCTCCGGCGTCCACCTTCCCGTTCAAGGTGGCGGCGTTTCTGCACAGGTTGAGCGTGATGTTGCGCAGCGCCTCCTCCTGTCCCTCGCGGTAGCGCTCCGCGAGCCGATCAAGGCTTGCGGTGGGAGTGCCGGTCACATCCTCGAAGCCCTTCATGGTGATCAAGCCGGCCAGCAGGTCGAAGGCATCCTGGTAACCCGCCGCCAGGTCGTAGCCCCCGGTGCGGGTCTGCGTGAGGATCTCCTGAGCCAACAGCGTCAACGTGGCGGGGCCAAGGGAGAGCAGGAAGGGTGAGGCTTCGCTCAACGCCTTGGCGAGGTCGCGATCGGCCGCGGCCTTCGAAATCTCCGCGGTGGCGACGTAGAGCATGGCGCCCTCGACCAACCGGCTCCACGGCACTGTCAGCAACGCGTCGGTAATGACTTTGGGAGCGTGACGGGAATCTTCGGCGAAACGGAGAAAGCTCTTGAGGATGGCCTTCTGCGCACCAGAGGCGTTGTCGAGGCGTGCCAGCACCTGGCCGGCCTGCGTGGCCTGGCGCAGCGCTTCGGTGATGCGGGGCTTGAGACGACTGAGTGCCCTCGGATTGGCCGCCAACTCCTCCCGGAGCGTCCGCAACTCGACTCGCCACGGGCCCGTGTCGTCGAGCTGCGCAAGCCGTCGGCTCGCGGCCAGATCGTTTTCGGTCCGCCCGAGGTATTTTTCCACCGCCCGGCCGTCGTCCAGGTCCAGCGCCGAGGAACCGTGCTCGGCCCACTGTTCCGCGGTATGCCCGAGTCCGCCGGCCGTATAGGATTGGGGACCGTCGATCAGGTTGACCAGCTCCGCGGTGCCCGTGAAGACGCGATCGCCTTTCGCGCCTCGTTCCACGAAGAAGAGTTTGCCCTTGGTGCGTTCGTATTCCTGAGTCCAGGCGAGCGAACCGTGCCCGTAGAGCCCCTCCACCAGAGCCGGGTTCAGCGGGCGGCTGGTGTTCCCGGCAAAGCTGAGGTTCGGGACGGTTCCCAGCTTGCGAAATCGATTCGCCGCATCGGCGGTGTCCTCGACCGCGCCCATCAGCTGGCTTGGGGGATAGACGTTCATCGTGGCGAGCACGCGTTCGGCATCCCGGCCGAACTCCGCCTTGACGGCTGTTTTCACCTCGTCGCGAAACGTCTTCCAGCGCCGCAGGGCCTCCTCGGGCGGCACGTTCTTGGTGAGACGCATCCGCAGGTCGGCATCAGAACCGCCCGTGGAACGCGTGAGCGGGTCGGCGTACTTCGCGTTGTTCGCGTCGACCCACGAACCCAAGATGACCGCTTCTTCGCGCGTCTTGAGCACCGCTTCGCGCACGGCCTTCTGCACGCGCAGATTGGTGGCCGGGGCCTGCGCGCCCACGGGCAGACTGCCGAACAAGGCGAGGAACGCGGCCGGATAGAAGATCGTCTTCAACATGGGGTCTTTCTCGGACGGGACGGCACGGTCGTGCGGGTGACGGGAGGTCGGTCAGCGGCCGTCGTCGAAAACCAGAGCACCAGTTGGTTTCCGGTCAGCCGGAAGTTGCGCGTCACGCTCTTGCCCACATCGGCCACGAGCAGAGCCCCCACCAGGGTGCGCGTGACAGTTCCCCTGCCGCGATCCAAGACGTCGGTTCCACGGTCGCGACTGTCAGGATGTGGTTCATACCCCTGCCTCCTGAACCGGATACTACCATCGCCCGTAGCAGGTCCGACAGACGGGGGACCGTGCGGAACGCCGGTTCGGGCTAGAATCGTACGATCACACCAACGAGGTGCCCCATGAGATTGAAAAAAGTCGCGCTCGTGCTCCTGTTGCTTGCGTCGACCGGCTTCGCCCAGGCTCCTGCTCCCCAGGCCGGTTCCAATCCCCAGAAGACCGTGTGGTACTTCTACCGCGTCAAGTGGGGCTTCCAGGACGAGTTCCAGACGCTGTTCGCCCGGAATCACCTGCCGGTCCTGCGCGAACAGATCAAGACCGGGCGCATCGTCAGCGTCAAGACGTACGCGCCGACGTACCACGGCGACGGGCGGGCAGACTGGACCTTCGCCGTCGTCATCACCTTCAAGGACACGGCCGCATTCGTCGGACCATCAGGCGAAGAGGACATCCAGAAACGGCTCTACCCGGACCGCGAGCGATTCTTGAAAGAAGAGCAGCGCCGCTTCGAGATTCTGGATGCGCACTGGGACGTGCCGCTCAACGAGCTGGATCTGAAATAGCGCCGACGCGACGATCCAAGGCCCGCATCCGCGTGCGAGAGGGAATCGGCGCCGGGGCCATCGCGTGGGCGGGTCTTCGGGAGGGCGCCGTCCGATGGTGTACCATCGTTATAGCCCACGCACGCGTGTGGAGTTCTGCGAATCTGGAACGACGACGGCGACGTCGAGACGCGAGGAGTGAGTCGTGAACAACAGCGTATTCAGTTTTTCCGAGCCCGTTCATGAGCCCGTCAGCGATTTTGCGCCCGGTTCGCCGGCACGTGCGCTGTTGAAGCAGGAACTGACGCGGATGGCCAACCAGGTGGTGGACATCCCGCTGATCATCGGGGGGAAAGAGATTCGGACCGGTCGCACCCGGGACGTGGTGATGCCGTGCGATCACGGCCACGTGCTGGCCCGGTGCCATCAGGCCGGAGAGGCCGAAGTGCGGATGGCGATCGACGCCGCGCTGGCGGCGCACGACGCCTGGGCCACCCTGTCGTGGATCGAGCGGGCCTCGATCGTGTTGCGCGCCGCCGAACTGCTGTCGGGCCGGTATCGGTACGCGATTGGGGCGGCCACGATGCTGGGGCAGGCCAAGAACGCCTACCAGGCCGAGATCGACGCGGTGTGCGAGGTGGTCGATTTCCTGCGGCACAACGTGTACTTCGCGTCGCAGGTCTATTCCGATCAGCCGCATTCCGGGCAGTACGAATTGAACCGGATGGAGTACCGGCCGCTCGAAGGGTTCGTCTATGCGGTGACGCCGTTCAACTTCACCGCCATCGCCTCGAACCTCAACACCTCGGTGGCGCTGATGGGCAACACCACAGTCTGGAAGCCGGCCAGCACGTCGATGCTGTCCAGCTACATCCTGATGAAGGTGTTCATGGAGGCCGGGTTCCCGCCTGGCGTCATCAACTTCGTGCCCGGCCAGGGCTCGGTGGTGAGCGAGCAGGTGCTGGCGCATCCGATGTTCGCGGGCTTGCACTTCACCGGATCGAATGCCACCTTCGATTCGCTGTGGCGGGCGGTCGGCGCCAGGCTCGGTTCCTACAAGAGCTACCCGCGCATCGTCGGCGAAACCGGAGGCAAAGGATTCGTGTTCGTCCACAACTCTGCCAACGCGCTTGAAGTGGCGACGGCGTTGGTGCGGGGCGGATTCGAATATCAGGGCCAGAAGTGTTCGGCGGCGTCGCGGGCCTACATTCCCGCCTCGATGTGGCCCGAGGTGCAGCGGTTCGTCGGGGAGATGCTCGGGCGCGTGAAGACGGGCGACGTGCGCGACTTCAGAAATTTCGTCAACGCCGTCATCGACGAGGCCTCGTTCGACAACATCATGGGGTACCTGGCGCGCGCCCGCGACACGGGCGACGCCAGGATCGTGTTCGGTGGTCACGGCGACAAGTCGAAGGGCTTCTTTATCGAGCCCACGATCGTCCAGGCCTTGAACCCGCGATTCGTCACGATGGAGGAAGAGTTGTTCGGGCCGGTCCTCACCGTGTATGTCTACAAGGACGAGGACTATCTCGACGCGCTGGCGTTGTGCGACGCGACGTCTCCGTACGCGCTCACCGGCGCGGTGTTCTCCAACGACCGCTATGCGTATGTCGAGGCGTGTCGGGTGCTTCGGTACGCCGCCGGTAATTTCTATCTCAACGACAAGCCCACCGGCGCGATGGTGGGACGCCAGCCCTTTGGCGGCGCGCGCGGTTCGGGGACCAACGACAAGGCGGGCGGCCGGCTCAACCTGCTGCGCTGGACCAGTCCACGCACCATCAAGGAAACCTTCGTGCCGGCGACCGATTTCGAGTACCCGTTCATGCGCGAGGCGTGAAGGGCGGCTGACGGCCGAGGCGATTCGCCGCTATAATGGACCACTGATTTGGCCGGGTCGGCAGGGCCCTGGCGTGACGCGAACTGAGGCATCATGAAGCGAACCGAACGACACCACCTCAAGGAGAATGAATTTGCCGGGTGGCTGCTGGCCGCGAAGGCGTGGTACGGCGCGAACCGGAACGTCCTGCTGCTCGGGAGCGTCGCGGTCGCCGTTGTGGCGATTGGCGTGGTCGGGACGGTGGTGGTTCGGCAGAACACCGCGACGACGGCCAGCCGCCTGTTGGGCGAGGCGATGGCAGTGGCCGACGCGCCGGTGATGGCGCCGACCTCCGGCGAGGCCGGCAAGGCGCCGACGCAGGCCCCCGGGTCCTATCCGTCGGACCGCGCCCGGCTTGAGGCGGCGCTTCCCAAATTGCTGGCGGTGGCCGAGGCGTACCCCGACTCCGAACCTGGCGTGATGGCGAGGTACCGGGCCGCCGCGGCGCTGGTCACCGTGGGCCGGACGGCCGAAGGCATCGAGCGCTACCGCGAAGTGGCCGCCAAGTCGAACGGCGTCTACCAGGTGATGGCGAAACTGGGTATTGCCGATGCGCAGTTGACGGCGGGCCAGTACGACCCGGCGATCGCGTCGCTCAAGGAACTGGCCCAGCAGACCACAGGCGATGCGCCGGTCGATGGCGTCCTGATGCAGTTGGCGCGAGGCTACCGGCTGGCGGGGAAATCCGACGAGGCGCGCAAGACGTTTCGGCGCGTGGCCGACGAGTTTCCGCAGTCGCCGTACGCGTCGGTCGCCCGTCGCGAGATCGATGGGGCCGCCGGCGCCGCAGCTGCGGTTCGCTAATCGCGCGGCCCGTCAGCGGGCCAGGAATCGATATCCCACCAGCTTGTAGACCAGGCGCGCGGCGAGAAAGTTCGGCGCCGCGATGCCTGGCAGCGGGCACAGTTCCACCACGTCGCAGGCCACCACGGTCCGCCGGGACATCACCAGCCGCAGCAGCGCGAGTAACTCCCGCCAGTTCAGTCCGCCCGGCTCGGGTGTGCCCACCGCCGGCATGATGGCCGGGTCGAGCCCGTCGCAGTCGATGGTGACGTACACTTTCGGGCTGAGCTTCTCGACGGCGCGCTCCATCCACTCCGGATCGTCCCTCATGTTCCAGTCGTAGAACACCGTGGTGTTGAGCGAGGGCAGCGCGTGCGCCTCGCCGGCCGACAGATTGCGGATCGCCACCTGCACGGCTGGCGCGTGTTCGAGCACGCGGCGCATGGCGCTGGCGTGGCTGCGCGGATCGCCCATGTAACTTTCGCGAAGGTCGGCGTGCGCGTCGATGTGAAGGACGCTGAGGCCCGCATGCTGCTCGGCCACCCCAGCCACCAGCGGCGCGGTGAGGGCATGCTCGCCCCCGAGGGCGACGAAAAACTTTCCCGACGCGGCCAGCCACGCGGCCGTGCGCTGGATCTCGGCAAACGCCTGCTCGGTTCGCGCAAACGGCAGTTCCATCGCGGGCAGCGTGTAGATGCCGACATCGGCGATCTCGGTGCCCAGTTCCTCGTCGTACAGCTCCACCTGGCTCGACGCGGCGATAATTTCGTGCGGTCCGTTCTTGGTGCCCGACACAAACGAGGTCGTGCGCTCGAACGGGATCGGCAGAATCACGGCCTTCGCCCGGTCGAAGGAATCCGGCCCCTGCTCAAGCGCGCAGAAGGTGAATGGCAACGAGGGGTGGTAGGGAAGTGTCGGCATCATGCTGTTGATTCTATACGGGGACCCCCCGCGGGCAGCGGCCTGATGCGTCGGTCACCGCCCCGCCGTCGCATTCGCGGCGATGCCCGCGCCCGGCCCGCGCCAGACGTTTCGGAGAAAGCGAAAATCTGCGGCCGGTCCAATCTCGATGTCCCGCAGGGTCGATTGGGCGACCACCACGTTGGTCTTGTACCACAGGCTCACGTACGGCGCTTCTTCGGCGACCAGCCGCTGCACGTCTCCGTACAGCGCCCGGCGGCGGACCTGGTCGGTCGACCCGGTGGCCTGATCGATCAGCGCGTCCACCGCGGGGTTCGAGTAGAAGCCGCGGTTGAATCCGACTGGCGGCATCTGTTTCGAATGGAACACGCGGCGCAGCATGTCGGGGTCGGAGACGCCGACCCATTGCAGCGTGAACAACTGGAAACTGCCCCGAAGCACGTCGGCGTAGAGCGTGGCGAATTCGTACGCCCTCACGTCGAGGGCGATGCCCACGTGCCTCAGATTCTGCTGAATGACCGACGACTGCAGTCGATTGAACTCCGAGGACGACACCTTGAGCGTCAGCGAGAATCGCGGCGCGGCGTCGGGCCCGGCCGACTGGCGGTATCCCGCTTCGTCGAGCAGGGCCATGGCGCGCGCCGGGTCGAACCGGTACTGCTGCACGTCGCCGTCGAACGCCCACGACATCGGCGGCACGACGCCGGAGGCGGGAAGTGCGAGTCCGCGCCGCAAGTGATCGACGATCGCCTGCCGATCGATCGCGTAGCAGAGCGCCTGACGGACGCGCCGGTCGCGCAGCACTGGGTCGCGCAGGTTGATCCCGACATAGGCGTAGTCGGTGCCGGGCGTGGTAATCACCTGGAGCGTGCGGCTGGTCCGGAGTTGATGCACCAGATCGGGCGCCAGGTCGTTGACCACGACATCGGCGCCGCCTTGTTGCAGTTCGAGGCCGCGCATCATGTCGTCTGGAATCACGCGGAACAGAAGCGTCCGGTTGCGCGGCGGGCCTTCGAAATACGTGTCGAAGGCCGCCAGTTCGACCCAGTCGTCCGGAGCGTGGCCGACGAAGCGGTACGGTCCGGTGCCGACCGGGTGCTGCGCCAGCGCGGCCCCGGCGCCAGCCGCGACGACCGGCATCACCAGGTTGACGGGAAAGGACCCGAACGGCTCCAGCAGCGTAAACTCCACGGTGTAGCGGTCGATGGCGCGAACCCGCTTCAAGAGGCGATAGGCGCCTTTGCGCGGAGAGACGAATGCCGGGTCGAGAAAGCTGTTGAATGTATAGACGACATCGGCCGAGGTGAGCTCGTGGCCGTCGTGGAACCGCACGCCTCGCCTGAGATGCACCACGTACGTCGTCGGGTCGGGCTGGTTCCAGTCGGTGGCCAGGCCGGGCGACACGCGGAGCTGATCGTCAATCCGGAACAGCTGGTCGTAGATCAGCTGATGAAGGCGCTGCGACACTTCGTCTGTCCCGATGCGCGGGTCGAGGTTGTTGGGCGAGCTGACAATGGCCACGCGAATCGTGTCGGGTGACGGTGGGGGCGTGCGACGGCAGCCCGCGCCGCACGCCAGGATGGCCGCACAGACGATTCCCGGCCAGCCGGCCCTCGTCATGGCTCCAGCGTCCGCTTCAAATCCGCGACGAGGGTGAGCGCCTCGAGCGGCGTCAATCGATCGACATCGATGTCGCGCACGCGCTTCGCGATGGCGTCGGCCGGCGTCTGGGCGTCGAACAGTCCCAGCTGCAGGCGCGGATCGGTGCCTCCGCCGGTGGCCGATGGGCGACCGCCTCTGGCGAGCGCGTCCTGCTCGAGGGCGCTGAGAATGCTGCGCGCCCGGGAGATGACTTCGGAGGGAATCCCGGCCAGTCGCGCCACCTGAATGCCGTAGCTGCGGTCCGATCGGCCCGGCACCACCTTCCGCAGAAAGACGATGTCGTCCTTCCATTCGCGGGCGGCGACGTGGGCATTGACCACGCCGGGCACCGAGTCGGCCAAATCGGTCAACTCGTGATAGTGCGTCGCAAACACCGTCTTGGGTCGCGCCAGGCTGGTGGTCGCCAGATGTTCGGCCACCGCCCAGGCGATGCTCAACCCGTCGAAGGTGGAGGTGCCGCGCCCGATTTCGTCAAGGATGACCAGGCTGCGCGAAGTGGCGGAGTGCAGGATGTTCGCCGTCTCCTGCATTTCCGCCATGAACGTGGACTGGCCGCGCGTGATGTTGTCGGAGGCGCCGACGCGCGCAAAAATCCGATCCACCAGCCCCAACTTCGCCTCGCGCGCTGGAACGAACGAGCCGGCCTGCGCCATCAAACAGATCAGCGCGATCTGCCTCAAATAGGTCGATTTGCCGCCCATGTTGGGGCCGGTCAGAATCACCAACTGGCGCGACGTGGCGTCGAGCACCGTGTCGTTGGGCACGAATGCATCGGTCAGATAGCGCTCCACCACGGGATGCCGCCCGTCGATGATCGCCAGGTCGGATCCCTCGTGGACGTGTGGCTTGACGAAGTTGTGGAGCGCCGCGGTGTCGGCCAGCGCGGCGAGCACGTCGAGGGTGGCGACGGCGCGCGCGCTGTCCAAAATGCTGGGGGCGTCTGCAGCCACTCTGGTGCGCAACGCCTCGAACAACTCGATTTCCCGTTCGAGGATGCGCTCGTCGGCCCCGAGTACCTTGGTCTCGTAGTCCTTCAACGCGGGCGTGACGAAGCGTTCTCCGCCGGCAATCGTCTGCTTGCGCTGGTAGTCGTCCGGCACGGCGTGGAGATTCGACTTCGAGATTTCGATGTAGTAGCCGAAGACGCGGTTGTAGCGCACCTTGAGCGACGCGATGCCGGTCCGGGCGCGCTCGTGCTCCTCCATCTCGGCAATCACCTGCTTGCCGGACCTCGAGATCTGCCGCAGCTGATCGAGTTCGGGATCGACCCCGTCGCGGATGCAGCCGCCTTCGCGGGCCAGCACGGGCGGATCGTCGGCGAGGCTCCCCTCGATGGCGTCGCGCACCGCCGGCACATCGTCCAACTGGGCGACGAGGCTGCCGACCATCGGCGCCTGGAACAGCTCGAGGATGGCGCGCAGGCGGGGCAGCACGCCGAGCGATGCCTTGAGGGCGCCCAGATCGCGTGGCCCGGCCGTGCCCAACGCCGTGCGCGAGACGAGCCGTTCGAGGTCGTGCACCCCGTGGAGCGCATCGCGAAACTTGGCGCGCTCGGTGGCGCGAAACGCGAAGTCTTCGACCGCGTCGAGGCGGTCGCGAATCGGTTCGATGGCCACCAGGGGACGCAGCAGCCAGGCGCGCAGCAATCGCGCGCCCATCGCCGAGACGGTGCGATCGAGTTCGTGCAGCAGCGAGCCGGCGCGGCCGCCGTCAAGCGAGTCGGTGATTTCGAGGTGCTTGATGGTGAGCGGGTCCAGAATCAGCCGGTCGGCGTGCGGCTTGAACGTGATCGATCGGACGTGCGTGAGCTCGGCTTTTTGTGTGTCCCGGAGGTGCGAGATCAGAGCGCCCGCGGCTCTGACGGCCGCGGGATGATCGTCGAGGCCGAATCCGTCCAGCGCGTGGACCCGGAGTTGCGCCAGGAGGGTTCTGCGGGCCGCGTCGTGATCGAAGAGCCAGTCGTCGACCCTGGTCAGACTCGCGTTGGCGAGCAGCGTGGGGGGAAGCACGGCCGCCGCGTCGAGGCTGGCGGCGAGCAGGATCTCGCGCGGGCGCAAGACCGCAATCTCGTCGGCCAACTGCTGCATCCCGTCGCGGCCGCCATATTCGGCGGCCATAAACTCCCCGGTCGACAGATCCAGCAGCGCGGCGCCGGTCACCGCGGCGCTCTCGGCCTGCGCGGCCCGCACCGATCCGGCCGCGACGGGGCCAGGCGCGGCAGGCGCGACGGCAAGCAGAAACGCCGACTCGCGCGAATCGAGATAGCCGGCCTCGGAAAAGGTGCCGGGCGACACCACGCGAACCACTTCGCGCCGCACGAGGCCCTTGGCTTTGCGCGGGTCCTCCACCTGCTCGCAGATCGCGACGCGAAACCCCTTCTTGACCAGCCGAGTCAGATAGCCTTCGGCCGCGTGATAGGGCACCCCGCACATCGGAATCTTGCCGCCTTCGGCATCCTTGGAACGCGAGGTGAGCGTCAGGTCCAGCGCCCGGGATGCGGTGAGCGCATCCTCGTAGAACATCTCGTAAAAATCGCCCATCCGGAAAAACACGATGGCATCGCGGTACTGGCGCTTGGCGTCCAGGTACTGCCTCATGGCGGGCGAAGGCTTGGAGTCCGGCGACGCATCACTCATAGGATCACTAACGACTATCACCCGAGACAACCCTCCAACATTAGCACTTGATCCCCGCGACATGCAGGGGCGCGACCTCACGTACGCCAAGACGGCATGGGGCCGATCAAGGGCACGATGGTCGCACCGGAGTCGGCGGTCAGGCGGAGTCTCGAGACGGCCACGTCAACACCGAGCGTGTGTCACCGCTCCGGAGCGACGCCGTCGGGTTCTCCTCGCGGGTGTTGTGTGACCCCGCGGCGCAAAAGGCGATCGGCGATCGTTCGCACGCGACCTGTCGTGGCGTCGGTGGTCAGGGCAGATAACTCTCGCCGTACATCAGGTAGCGATCGACCCCCTGGGCGGCCCTGCGCCCCTCGTGAATCGCCCAGACGACCAGCGACTGTCCGCGCGACATGTCGCCGGCCGCGAAGATGCCAGGCACACTGGTCATCTTGTCGGCGTCGGTGACCACGTTGCCGCGTTGGTCGATCGCCACGCTGAGATCGGTCAACGGGCCCTTCTTGTCGGGCCCGAGAAAGCCGAGCGCCAGCAGAACCAGATCGGCAGGAAACACGCGTTCGCTCCCCTGGATTCCGACGGGATGCACGCGCCCGCTCGCATCGGGCGTCCACTCGACGTTGATGGTGTGCACCTCGCAGACGCGCCCTTCGACATCGCCCATGAATCGCGTCGTCTGAACCGCGTAGCGTCGAGGGTCCGCGCCGTAGAGGGCCGCCGCCTCTTCCTGTCCGTAGTCCATCGTGTACGTCCTGGGCCATTGCGGCCAGGGATTGCCGGGCGCGCGCGTGACAGGCGGGCGGGGAAGGATCTCGAACTGGACGACGCTGGTTGCGTGGTGGCGCAGGGCGGTTCCCACGCAGTCGGTTCCCGTGTCGCCGCCCCCGATGACCACGACGTGCTTGGCCCTGGCCGAGATGAAGAGGCCATCGCCATGCGCCGAATCCAACAGGCTTTTGGTGCTGGCGTGCAGAAACTCCATCGCGAGGTGGATGCCGGACAAGCCCCGTGCTTCGACGGGCAGGTCGCGCGCCAACGCGGCGCCGCAGCACAGCACGGCCGCATCGTAGTCCTCGATGAGGCGCTGGGACGGGACGTCTCGGCCCACCTCCACCCCAGTGACGAATCGTACGCCGGCATCGGCCATCAGCCGCACGCGCCGATCGACTAGGCGCTTGTCCAGTTTCATGCCGGGGATGCCGTACATCAGCAACCCGCCGATACGGTCGGCGCGTTCGAATATGGTGACGGTGTGGCCGGCTTTGTTCAACTGCGCGGCGCAGGCCAGGCCCGCGGGCCCCGAACCGACAATGGCCACGCGTTTGCCCGTTCGTGTGACCGGCGCCTCGGCGGTGATCCAGCCCTCATCGAATGCCCGGTCGGCGATCGCGCTCTCGATCGACTTGATCGCGACGGCGTCGTCGTTCAATCCAAGCGTGCACGATCCCTCGCACGGCGCGGGGCACACACGTCCGGTGAATTCGGGAAAGTTGTTCGTCTGGCAGAGACTCACCGCGGCTTCTTTCCAGAGGCCGCGAAAGACGAGGTCGTTCCAGTCGGGAATCAGATTGCCCAGCGGGCATCCCGATGCCATCCCCGCGATGATCGTGCCGGTATGGCAGAACGGCGTGCCGCAGTCCATGCAGCGTGCGCCCTGGCGCTGCAGCGTCGCCTCGGGCACCTCGGCATGGAACTCGGCCCAGTCGTGGACGCGATCGAGCGGGGCGCGCGAGGCGATCGGTTCGCGCGGGAAGTCGATGAATCCTGTTGGCTTGCCCATCCTCAGTTGCCCCCCTCTCTCGCCATGCTGCGGGCGTTGTCTTCGAACGCCGCCATCACGGCCTCGTCTTCCGAGAGCCCGGTGGCTCGCATGCGAGCCTGCGCGTCAAGCACACGCCGGTAGTCGTGCGGCAGCACGCGAACAAATTTCGGCAGCCACGCGTCCCACGCGTCGAGGATGCGATGCGCGCGCTCGCTGTGGGTCGCCGCCGCGTAGCGCTGCAGAAGTGTGCGCAGCAGGACTTCTTCGTCGCCGGTGTCCACCTGGCCGAGTCCGACCAGTTCCGTGTTGCAGCGTGTCGCGAAATCGGCGTGCTCGTCGAGGATCCAGGCGATGCCGCCCGACATCCCCGCGCCGAAATTGCGGCCCGTGGGTCCGAGCACCACGACGTGTCCGCCGGTCATGTATTCGCATCCGTGGTCGCCGATGGCCTCGACCACAGCGGTGGCGCCGCTGTTGCGCACGCCGAACCGTTCGCCGGCCACGCCGCGGATGAAGGCCTCGCCCGCGGTGGCGCCGTAGAGCGCCACATTGCCGGCGATGACGTTCTCTTCCGGCACGAACGTCGATCCTGCCTGCGGCACGATGACAATCCTGCCGCCGCACAGGCCCTTGCCGACGTAGTCGTTCGTATCGCCCTCGAGCAGCAGCGTGATGCCGCGCGGCAGGAAGGCGCCGAAACTCTGCCCGGCCGATCCCTGGAAGCGCAGCTTGATCGTGTCGTCGACCAGGCCGTCCTGCCCCCAGCGCTTGGTCACTTCGCTGCCGAGCATCGTCCCGACCGCGCGATTGCCGTTGCTGATGGGCAACGTGGCGCTGACCGGGGTGCGAGACTCGAGTGCCGGGCGGCACAGCGGGATGAGGGTCGTGGCATCCAGCGTGGTATCCAGATCGTGATCCTGCGGAAAGCGGAACGTCCGCTTGACGTCACGGGGCACCGTCGGCTTCCAGAGGATGCGCGAGAAGTCCAGCGTCCGGGCCTTCCAGTGATCGACGGCCCGCCGCATCTCGAGGCGTTCGCTTCTGCCGACCATCTTCTCGAGAGAGCGGTAGCCGAGCTGCGCCATCAGTTCGCGCACTTCCATCGCGATAAATCGCATGAAGTGGACGACGTGGCCGGGGTCGCCCGTGAAGCGCTGCCGAAGCACCGGGTCCTGCGTCGCGATGCCAACCGAGCAGGTATTGAGGTGGCAGTGCCTCATCATGACGCAGCCGAGCACGACGAGCGGCGCCGTGGCGAAGCCAAACTCCTCGGCGCCCAGCAGCGCGGCGATGACCACGTCGCGCCCGGTTTTGAGCTGGCCGTCGGTTTCGAGGGCCACCCGGCTTCTCAGGTTATTGAGCACCAGCACCTGGTGCGCCTCGGCCAGACCCAGCTCCCAGGGCACGCCGGTGTGACGGATGCTGGTGAGCGGAGCGGCGCCGGTGCCGCCGTCGTAGCCGCTGATCAGGATGACGTCGGCATGCGCTTTCGCGACGCCCGCGGCGATGGTGCCGACGCCGGCTTCCGAGACCAGCTTCACGCTGATGCGCGCATCACGATTCGCGTTCTTCAGATCGAAAATGAGCTGGGCCAGATCTTCGATCGAGTAGATGTCGTGGTGGGGGGGCGGCGAAATCAGGCCGACACCCGGCGTGGCATGACGCACCTTTGCGATCCAGGGATAGACCTTGGGCCCCGGCAACTGCCCGCCCTCGCCAGGCTTGGCGCCCTGCGCCATCTTGATCTGCAGCTCGCGCGCCCGCACGAGGTATTCGATGGTGACCCCGAAGCGTCCCGAGGCCACCTGCTTGATGGCGCTGCTTCTCGAGTCGCCGTTGGGCAGCGGTTCATAACGGGCAGGGTCTTCGCCCCCTTCGCCTGTATTGCTCTTGGCGCCGAGGCGGTTCATCGCGATCGCCAGGGCCTCGTGTGCTTCGGGGCTGATCGATCCGTACGACATGGCGCCCGTCTTGAAGCGCTTGACGATCGTCTCGACCGGCTCGACCTCGTCGATCGGCACGGGCTTGGCCAGCGGCTTGAAGTCCATCAGGTCGCGCAACTTGACGGGCGGCTGTCCGTGCCGGTCGATGGTGGCGCTGTAGCGCTTGAACAGCTCGTAGTCGCCGGTGCGGCACGCGGTCTGGAGCAGATGGATGGACTCGGGCGTGTTCAGATGCGCCTCGCCGTCCCGGCGAAATGCGTAGTGCCCGCCTGTGCCGAGCGTGGTGTGCCGCAGCGGGCGGTTCGGGTAGGCCCACTCGTGGCGCAGGCGCACTTCGGTGGCGATCGCATCGATGCCGATGCCACCAATGCGGGTCGGGGTGCCGCTGAAGTATTCGTCGATAAAGTCCTGCGAGAGCCCGAGCGCTTCGAACACCTGCGCCCCGTGATAGCTCTGGACGGTCGAAATCCCCATCTTCGAGATGACCTTGACGATCCCCTTGTTGACCGCCGTGACGTAGCGCTTCTCGGCCGCCGCGGCATCCTCGGGGATCACGCCTTGCCGAATCCGATCGTGGATCGTCTCGAACGCCAGGTACGGGTTGATGGCGCTGGCGCCGTAGCCGATGAGCAGGCAGAAGTGATGCACCTCGCGCGGTTCGCCCGTTTCGAGGACGATGCCGACACGGGTGCGCGACCCCTCGCGAAGCAGGTGGTGCTGCACCGAGGATTGGGCCAGCAGCGCCGGGATCGGCGCGTCAATCGCGTCGTGGCCCCGATCCGAGAGGATCAGCACGTTGTGCCCTTCGGCAATCGCTTCGCTGCAGCGGCGGCGAAGATCTTCGATCGCTTTCCGGAGTCCCTTGCCGCCTTCGTGCACTTTGAAGAGCATCGGCAGCGTGATCGATCTGAATCCGCGGGATCCGGCCTTGCCGTCCAGCGCCCGAATCTTCTCGAGTTCCGCGTTGCGCAGCACGGGCGTCGGCAGTTCGAAGTGCCGCGCGGCACTGGGCTTGGGCTCGAGCAAGTTGCCTTCGGGGCCAATCGCGGTATCGACCGCCATCACGATCGATTCGCGGTCGGCATCGACCGGCGGATTCGTCACCTGCGCGAACAACTGCTTGAAGTAGTCGTACAAGAGTTCGGGACGTTCGGTCAGCACCGCCAACGGAATGTCGGTGCCCATCGAGCCGATCGGTTCGGTGCCGTGGAGGGCCATCGGGTCGATGAGTCGCTTCACGTCTTCGAGGGTGTAGCCGAAGGTCTCCTGCCGCCGCAGCACCGTCTCGTGGTCGGGCTCGTGAACCGCCGGTGGATCGGGGAGGTCGCCGAGCCGGACGAGGTGATCGTCGAGCCACTGGCGGTAGGGGTGCGCGGCAGCCAGCGAGGCCTTGATCTCGTCGTCCGGGATGATGCGGCCCTCGGCCGTATCGACCAGAAAGATGCGCCCAGGCTGCAGGCGGCCCTTTCGCAGCACTTTGTCGGCCGGGATGTCGAGCACGCCAACCTCGGAGGCCACGACGACCAGGCCGTCCTTGGTCGACACCCAGCGCGAGGGGCGCAGACCGTTGCGATCGAGGATGGCGCCAATGCGCGTGCCGTCGGTGAAGGCAATCGACGCCGGCCCGTCCCACGGCTCCATGAAGCAGGCGTGGAACTCGTAGAAGGCCTTGCGATCCGGATCCATCGATTCGTGCCGGCTCCACGGTTCTGGCACCATCATCATCAACGCGTGCGGCAGCGACCGCCCGGCCAGCACGAGCAATTCGAGGACGTTGTCGAACATCCCCGAGTCGGACCCCTCGGTGTCGATGACCGGCAGCACCTTCTGCAGGTTCGCGCCGAACAATCGCGACTCGAACATCCGCTGGCGCGCCTGCATCCAGTTGATGTTGCCGCGCAGCGTATTAATCTCGCCATTGTGCGAGATGTAGCGATACGGGTGCGCGCGCGACCAGCTCGGAAACGTGTTGGTCGAAAACCGCGAGTGGACCATCGCGAGACACGATACGAAGGCGTCGTCATTGAGGTCCGGATAGAACGCCGCGAGTTGATTGGCGTTGAGCATTCCCTTATAGACGAGGGTTCTGGCCGACAGGCTGGCGACGTAGAAATGGCTGCGGCCCGGCAGCGAGGAACGGGAAATCGCCTTTTCGACCAGGCGCCGAATCACGTAGAGCGCGCGCTCGAACGTATCGCCCTTGGCCGTGCCAGCGCCCCGTCCGATGACGATCTGACGGATGACGGGCTGGCTGGCTCTGGCGGTCACCCCCAGCGAGGTGTCCGCCGTCGGAACGTCGCGCCACCCGACGACCGATTGCCCCTCGTCGACCGCAATCGTCTCGAGCCGCCGTTGGCAGGCCTGACGGCTTTCATCGTCGGCAGGCAGAAAGATCATCCCCACCGCGTAATCGTCGACCGGAGGCAACTCGAGGCCCAGGCCCCGGCATCGGGCCGCGAGAAACGCGTGGGGAATCTGCGTGAGCAAGCCAGCGCCGTCGCCCGAGTCCTTGTCGCTGCCGGTCGCCCCGCGGTGCTCGAGGTTGGTAAGCACCTGCAGCGCCTTCTGGACAATGTCGTGCGACTTGCGCGCCTTGAGATCGACGACGAAGCCGAATCCGCACGAATCGTGCTCGAAGGCCGAATCGTAGAGCCCTTCAGATGCCGCGCGAGTCGACGCGTGAACGTCCAGCGGGACACGGCCCCCCGAGCCAGCGTCGAAGCGCGCGGGGGCCGTGGAGAAGGGCGAAGTTGGCATAGGTGAGAATACGGCGCATCGACCACAGACACAAGCCGATGGGACCAGACAGACTCCGTTCACCGCAGACAGATACTCGACATCAGCGCGCCGCATGGGGACCACCGGCTGATGGCGACAGGGGAGCGGTCCGTTTTGCTGGAGATGTTCGCCGCGCTGGTCGGCCTTCCGTGTGTCGTTGCGCCGCACCACCGAGACGAACCGGAGGGCGACACGACACTCGTCGATAGCATCTCCCAGCCATGGTGGGGCACAATCAGAGGATGCTCGTCGTCGCGCTCGATACTACGACTCGAACCGGCAGCGTCGCCCTGGTCCGCGGCCATCGCGTGCTGGCCGTGCGTGAAGGAGACGGCGGCGCTGCGCACGCCACACGCCTCCCGGGCGATGTGCTGGGTCTGCTGCGCGACCAGGGGTTCGAGATGGCCGAGGTGGACGTGTTCGGGGTGGCGGTGGGGCCTGGATCGTTTACCGGATTACGGATCGGGTTGGCGTCGGTTCAGGGACTGGCCTTCGCCAGCGGCAAACCGGTGGTGGGGGTGTCGGCGTTCGACGCGCTGGCGGCGGCGGCGTGGGCGGCACGCGCCCCGGGCGCGGACGGCCCGGTGGCGATGTGGTTGGACGCGCAGCGGCTAGAGGTCTACGCCGCGGCGGTGCGGGTGAGCGGCGACTGGGACGCCGCGATCGACCTCGACTTCGAGTATCTCGACCCTCCCTCGGTCGCCGCTCCGCAGGCCGTGCTGGATCGGTGGTCCAGAGAAGCGTGGTGGCGCGAGGCCACCGTGGCGGGTGGCGGGGCTCTAGCGTATCGCGAGGTGATGTCCAGCCCGGGCGGCCTCCGCCGGCCCATCCTCGATCCGACGCCGTTGCTGGCGCCCGCGATCGGCAAGTTGGCCGAGCGTCTGGCGGGGCGCGGCCTTGGTGTGGCACCCCACGCCCTCAAGCCCATGTACGTGCGCAGACCCGACGCCGAATTGGCACGCGACCGTCGGCGGGCTGGCGGCCCGTGACCCACAGCTGGATCGAGCCTCTCGACGGCGAAGACGATCTGGCGGGAGTGATGGAGATCGACCGGCTCAGTTTTGCGACGCCGTGGTCGAGACAGATGTACGACGCCGAACTCGGCAACCCGGGCGTCTCGTTTCTGGCCGTGCTGCGAACCGCCGACTGCCGTGTCGCGGGCTATTGTTCCTACTGGATCGTGCTGGACGAAGTCCTCATCAACAACGTCGCGGTTCGCCCCGAGTATCGGGGGCGGGGATTGGGCCGGCGCCTGGTCGAGCACATCCTGCGCAGTGGCGCCACGCTCGGCCTGGCGCGGGCGCTGCTCGAGGTGCGACGCGGGAATGAGCCGGCGAGACAACTCTATGAAAAGCTTGGATTTACCCGCATCGGAGTGCGGCGCGACTATTACAATGCGCCAGTCGAAGACGCGCTGGTTCTCGAGCGGCGCCTGGGGCCGGGTTGAATCGGATCCCAAGGCTTGATGCCACTTTCACGTTGTGGTAACTTGCGCATATACCCCTCGAGGTTGCCAATCGCGGTTGCGACCTGGTGCCTCTCGGGTTCCGGCCCATGGTATTCCACAGACTCCTCCACGCGCTTCTGACCGGCCCCTGTAGCAATAGAAGGAGGCGAACCGCATGACGGCAGACGCACCCGATGTAACGTCGACCCTGGTTCAGACTGACGACGAGTTCCGCGAACTGTCGAGTAAGCACAAGGAATTGGAACACCGCTTGTCTGAGTTGGCTGGTAAGACCTACCTGTCCGAGCCCGAACTGGTCGAGGAAGCGACGATCAAGAAGCGAAAACTTCAGTTGAAAGATCGGATGGAAGATATCGTCAGACGCTTCCGTGGCGAGCACGGCCCAGAAGTGTTGATGGCCTGAACCCTGCAGCCCTGTCGCGGGGCTGCGTGCGGGCGACTGGCGGAGCAGAAGATCCACGCAGCCAGCATCCCTTCGCGGGGGCGCTGGCTGCGGTCGTTTTGGGCGTGTTCGTCCCGCCGGCGCACGCCCCGAAGTACAATGGCCCGCAGATGCATATCGACAAGGCGGGCTGGCCGTTCGTGATTCCGCCGGCGCTGGTGGCGCTCGCCGGTGGCCTGCTGGGGGTCTGGTGGCTCGTCGCGGCGATGGCGGCGTTGTCGGCGTTCATGCTGTTCTTTTTCCGGGATCCCCACCGCAACGTGCCCGTCGAGCCAGGCCTGGTGCTTGCTCCGGCCGACGGGAAAGTGCTGATTGCCGGGGATGCCGATCCCGCCGTCGCCCCGGCGGGGGAGTGGACGCAGGTGAGCGTGTTTCTGTCGCCGGTTGACGTGCATATCAACCGTGTGCCCATTGGGGGACAGGTGACGAAGGTTGAATACCGGCCCGGGCGATTTCTTGCAGCGTATCGGTGGGAGGCGGCGTCGGCCAACGAGCGCAACGACGTCTGGATCGAACACCAGGGAGAAACGGTGGTCTGCCGACAGGTGGTGGGTGTGCTTGCGCGGCGCCTGGTGTGCAGAGCCAACGTCGGCGATCGGGTGAGAGCCGGAGATCGGTACGGTTTGATGAAGTTCGGATCCCGCATTGACCTGTTTCTGCCTCGCCGCGCGCGATTGTGCGTGAGTGCGGGCGACCGCATCCGGGGCGGCGAAACCGTGGTGGCGAGATGGTGAATCCGACCGACGAACAGTCCAACCGAGACGGCGTTCCGGAAGATGGCGGCGCGTACCGGTTCGGCGTGCGAACGCGCTTCAGACGAAATCCGGCCCAGCGACGTCAACGGTTGAGGCGCGGCGTCTACCTGCTGCCGAGCTTGTTCACCCTCGGCAATATGTTCTGCGGATACCTCTGTATCCTCTATGCGATTCGCGGCGAGTTCGAAGTGGCGGCGCCGTTTATCGGATTGGCCGTCGTGCTCGACATGCTCGACGGGCGCATCGCCCGGCTGACCAAGACGGAAAGCGCCTTTGGCGTCGAGTTCGATTCGCTGTCCGACGTGATTTCGTTTGGCGTGGCGCCGGCCGTGCTCGCGTTCATGTGGGGACTGGCGCCCCTCCAGCGATTGGGCTGGGCCGCCGGATTCGTCTACCTGGCGGCGACGGCGATTCGACTGGCGCGATTCAACATCCAGACGGGAATCAATCCGGACAAACGCTATTTCGTGGGCTTGCCAAGTCCCGCGGCCGCGGCGATTCCTGCCTCGACGGTCTTCTTCTATTCGGAAGGGTTCACCAGGCCCAACAGCGCCATCATCGCGCTGGCGGTGGTGCTGGTGCCGGCGTTCCTGATGGTGACCACCATCCGGTTCCGCAGCTTCAAGACCTTGGACCTCCAGGCCCGACGCTCGTACAAGGTCCTCGGCCTGATCGCGCTCGGATACGCCGCGATTCAGATTCGACCGCAGATCCTGCTGGTCGTCATTTCGTACGTCTACGTGCTGTCGGGATTTGTTGGCCTGGTGTGGGGACGGCTTCGCCGTCGCCGGACGCCGCCGACCGCGCCCGCCCCACACGACCCAACCGCGTCATAGGGGCGCCCCTCTGGCGTGGCGGTCGCTATCGCCGCCCTCGGCAGCGCCGGGTGCTGCTCAGGTCGGGCGAGCCGCGCCGCCGGTCGGAACCTCGTTGGGCGTGGCTGCCAGCGTCGGCAGCGACACGGTGACCACGGTGCCGACACCAGGCGCGCTCTCGATCGCCACGCGGCCTCCGTTCAATTCCACATTGCGCTTGACGATGGTGAGCCCGAGCCCGGTGCCGATCGCCTTGGTGGAAAAATACGGTTCGAAGATCTGCCCGAGCGCGGCGGGTTCCATGCCGACGCCGGTGTCGCGCGTCACCAGTTCGATGCGCCGCCCGTCGTCGGCCTCGCGGCCGGTAATCGTCAGACAGCCCCCGCCAGCCATCGCGTGCAGGGCGTTCTCGACCAGGTTGGCGAGCGCCCGTCCGACCAGCGACCGATCGACGTACATCGCCGGGAGGCTGTCGGGCACGTCGACCTCGAGGCGAACGGCTGCGGGCAACCCGGGTCGGTACGGCGCGACGACCTCCTCCACCAGGTCCGCTGGCGCGATCGACACCGGCCTGGCGGTGGGCGACGAGGCAAAGCTGGAGAAATCCCCGGCGATCTGCCGGAGCAGCCTCACCTGCGTGAGGATCGACCCGATGCAGTTATCGACCACCGGACCCAGGGGCGATCCCTGGTCGAGGTGGACGCGCCTCAAGTGTTCGGCCGAGAGCTGAATGGGCGTCAGCGGATTCTTGATCTCGTGCGCGACCTGGCGGGCCATGTCGGCCCAGGCCTCGAGTCGGTGTGCGCGCCCGGCGGCCTGCTGGTTGCGCTTCAACTCGACGGCCATCGTGTTGAACGCGTCCACCAGGCGGCTCAATTCGTTCGACGAGGACATCACGAGACGAACGTCGAGATCGCCGGTCGACAACTTTCTGGTCGCGCGTTGAAGCGCGCGCACCGGATCGGCGATGCGCTCGGCCATCACCCACCCGAGCCCGGATCCCAGCATGACACAGATGATCACGGCCAACAGGATCCGACGGTTCAAGTCGTCGATTTCTATTTCGATGGCGTGCTGACGCGGCGTCAGCGGTACGGTCAGGATGGCGTCGTGGCCTGACAGTCGGGCGGGCGCGGCGGCGACGAGGTACGAAAACGATCCGGCTCGCTCCTCGCCGACAAACGTTGCCCGCCGGTCCAGGGCAATGGCGCGGAATACGTTGGCCGACGTGCGGGTGGACAGCAGGCCCGACGCGAACAGGTCGCGCTCGCTGGTGGCCGCCAGCAGCGGGCCGTCGTACACGTTGACGTCCTGATCGATGACACGCGAGATCCAGACCATGATGTCGTCGGTGAGCGGCTGCCCGGGGCTGTCGGTGCGCTCCTGGAGCCGGCCGTAGTCTTCGACGACGCGCTGGGCGACGGTCACGGTTCGAATGGCCGCCTCTTCGATGCCGGCGCGCAACTGGCCGGACATATAGCTCTGCGCGAGCGCCGCCAGAGACATGACGGGCACCACGGCGGCGGCCACCACCGCGATGGCGAGTTTGCGGTAGAAGCTCGCCCGGATCTCGAGAAACAGTTCGCGGCCCCGGTCCGCGGTTGAGACGCCGAGCCGCGACGCGACGGCGCCCGCCAGCAGCCAGACGATGTACACGACGCCGGCCAGCGTGGCCAGTTCGGCCACCGCCACCAGGTGCCCCAGCCAGTCAAAGGTGGGCAGGCGGAGCGCGTAGATGCCGGCGCGATCGTTGGCCAGGTACACGTCATACGAGCGGCCTGCCCAGGATTGCCGGCTCCAGAACGGGGTTCGGGAGGCATAGACCCGCTGGAAGGTCGCTTCGTCGAGCGTCGATGCGCCGGTTCCCGATTCGAACAAGGGCCGTCGGCTCCAGCCGTAGACGGCGAACTCGGTTTCCCGCGCGTGCGAAGAATCGGGCCCCGCGTTGCGCATCGTGCGGAAGTACTCGACGTACGGATTCTGGGAACTGAGAAACGGCAGCGCCCCGTAGTCGAGCATGGCGTGGATGACGATCGCACCGACCATCTGACGGCCATGCGGCCCGTCGGCGCACAGCCCGCGGCCCGCGTGCAGCAGGCGGCGCTCGTCGGATCCGAAGGGCGACACTTCTTCGAACAAATCCCATTCGCACGACGCCTCCTGCCACTTCTGCTGGGCCGAGGTGTACTCGGGGAGATTGAGCGCGAAGCGGCTTACCAGGCTCCCATCGGCCGCGTAGAGTTCGACCGCCGAGGTAAGCCGGTGTCTGCCGAGATCGGTTTGCGACCAGACCAGGAACGCGGATTCGGTGGGTGGCGACACGGGCCGCGGCGCCGACGGCGCAATCGCCAGTTCGGCCAGGCGCGGCACACGGTCGATCTGGGTCAGCGCGGTGCGGACCCGGACCTGCAGGTCGTCGCGCTGCCGCATGACGTCGGGTGCGAGCCTGGTTTCCACCACCGCCTCGTTGGCGCTGGTGGCATGGAGAAACGCGGCGGGATACAGGGCAATCCCTGGAAGCGCCAGGGACAAAAACAGCGCCGACATGGCGGCGCTTTGCGAGGCGCGACGCCTCCAGTGCGCAAATCGGACCGTTCCCCAGGCCAGCACAATGGCCAGCAGGGCGGGCGGCAAGATGGTCCAACTGGGCGTGGGCGTCGGCACCATCCGGGTGCCGACCAGCCAGGCCACCAGCGGGCCGATCCAGCACGCGATCCACGCGACGCGCACCAGCGGCGTGTTGCGCGGATTGAACCAGAGGAGCCCGAACCGCAGGAGCGCAACGGCGGCCCACACCACCGACGCGTGAAGGCCGAGCAGCGCCACAGCCAAGGCGAGGCGCTGGAATTCCAGCGGATGCAGGGAATAGCTCAGCAGATCGATGCCCGGCACTTTCGCCAGTTGGTGGAGGGCGCCGTCGTACTTGGCGAGCAGCACGACGACGCTGGCTGCGGCCGCGATCTGGACGCCGGCAAACAGGCTGATGGACGCCGCCGAGGACGTGACGATGTGCCGCTGACGCCTGGCGGCAATCCGAAGCCTGGTCATCGATTCGCCCGCAATCGCGGTCAGGATCACCGTCGCCATCGCGGTGGCGAACAGATCCACGGGCGTGGCGATATAGGAGGCGACCGCCGCCGGGACGACGCTCGCCACGTCGAGCGACGGCAGGATGCCCGCCGCCCGCGCAGCCGCGTGCGCCAGCACCCTGCCGACGGCCACGACCGCGACCGCGCCCAGCACACGGACCGCCGCCGCAGCCCGCGACCGATGGCGGGCGGCTGACGTCATGAGGGGAACAGCCAGCCAGGCGCACAGAAGCGCGCAGAGTCCGATCGCGCCGGCCGCGATCTGCGCCCGGAAGCCCCGTCGCGCCGCCGCGATGTCCTCGGCACGCACCGCGCCTTCCAGGAGCGGCTCGCCGGAAGCGCCGGCCAGCAGGAAGGCGCCTGGCTGACGCGATTCGCCCGCGCCTTCGTAGCGGGTGCGGAGATGGACGGGCACCAGCGCCGACGGCCAGAGCAGCACCGTGTTGTTGGGAGGGGCGGCAGAGGCCACCGGCGCGGCGGGCAAGTCGCGCTCGGACACGATGGTGCCGATCCGGCGTACCGGGCCCGCGGAGGCGTCGGTGATGGGCTGGACGCGAATCAAGCGGGTCCCCGACGGCCCGGGTGCGACAAAGACGGCCTGCGGACCCGCGACTCGAGCCCGGAGCCATCCCAAATCGGAGGGCCGTCCGGCCCAGGCAAGCGGCGCGTTCTGAAGCGAATACACCGTGACCGCGCCATTCGCGTCGACCGTCGAGGCGAGCGCGACAAACAGGTCGCGCGTGGCCGCCACGTCCGACGAGGCTCTCGCCACCACGTCGGCGTGCGCCGCGACCTGCGCGGTGGTGCGATCCAGACTCGCGACGATGGCGGCGAACGATCGCGTGACGTCGGCCGCCACGCGCGCCGTCGCCTCGCTGTCACTCCAGCCGAATCTGGAGACCTCCCGCACGGCGCCGCCCAGCACGAATGCGATCTGCAGCGCGGCAAACCAGGCGAGGACGCGTCGATACGAGACCGGAATTGGCATGATGAACGGTCCAGTGCAGCATACCCGCGCCACCCTCCGCCGACAAGGTTGCGGTCGGGATGCGGTCGGGCAACCGCAGCCGGGCGCGCCAGTCCCACGGCGTGCTCCAAAGCGTGCTATAAGAGGAGGCGGTCGCCGGCGAGAGTGCGGCGCGCTCGGGGTTCGGGCTGGCGCGATGATCCAAGACACCAACGTCAAGAGCGTGATCAAACGGGGTGCGTTGGTCGCGGCGGCCAACTGGCAATTGACGGCGATCCAGTTCGTGGCGGATTCGACCTTCAAGATGCTGGTCAGCGTGCCCGTCGTGGGCGGCGTGCTGCTGGTGGCGCTCGTGCTGGGACGGGATCTGCCGGAATTGGTCGGAGGCGACCTGCGCACCAGCGTGGCCTTCGTGGCCTCGGCGCTGCTGGCGGAACCCTACGCGCTGGCGGCGTTCCTGGTGGCGCTGGCCCTGGTGACGATCACGGGCGCGGTCTTCATGGTGCTGGTCAAGGGCGGCACCGTGGTGGTGCTCGCGCAAGGCGAACGGGAAGCCGAAGCGATCGAGGAACCCCCGCTGTGGCTGCGCCCTTTCTGGAGCGCCGCGAGGTTCTCCCTCGATCGGTACCAGGCCGGATGCGCGTTGTTGTTCCGGCGGTACGTGCGGCTGGCGCTGCTGCTCGGCGTGGTGTACGCGGGCTCTGCGGGGGCCTACCTGGTGCTGCTGTTCGGCCGCTACGGCGGCACCCTGTCGAGCGGGCTCGATTGGACCCTGGCGGCCGTGGCGCTGTCGGCGGCCATGGCGGTCTGGATCACCCTCATCAATTTCGTCTACCTGCTGGTGCAGGCGGTGGTGGTGGTTGACGAGTGCAGCGTGCGGGTCGGCGCCCGGCGCGTGTTTCGATTTCTTCGGGCCGAGCCGCGCCTCGCGTTCAGCGTACTCGGCGTGGTGCTCGGCCTGGTGGTCGGCGCGACGTTTGTCTCGTTGATTGCCACGACCAGTCTCGGCCTGATTGCGTTCGTGCCGTTGGCCGGGCTGGCAGTGATCCCCCTCCAGGTGCTGGCCTGGATGTTTCGCGGACTGGTCTTCCAGTATCTCGGACTCAGCGCGCTTGGCGCGTATTTATGCCTGTACCGACGCCACGCGTCGGCGGGGCCGGAACCTGCGGATGCGGACCTGATCCGCCTCGCGCCCTTTTGACGGTGACGCCATCATGATTGACTACGACAAATTTCTTTCCCGAGCGGGCGAGAAGATGCAGGGATCCGCCATCCGCAGAATGGGCGTGGTGGCGGCCGGCATCCCGGACATGATCTCGCTGGCTCCGGGCTACCCGGATCCGCAGGTGTTCGCCTGGGACGCCTTCGCGGAAATCGCCGCCGCGGCGCTCGGCGGGCACGACGCCCACGCGTTGCAGTATGGGCCAACCCGGGGCTTCGGACCGCTGGTCGAGGCGCTCCCCGACATCGTCGCGCGGCGGGGGATCGTCGCGACGTCGGGCCAGATGCTGGTGACGACAGGCTCACAGCAGGGACTCGATTTGCTGGCGCGCGTGCTGTGCGACCCGGGGGATGTCGTGTTGGTGGAACTGCCGGCCTACACCGGCGCGATCGCGTCGTTCCGGGACGCGCAGGCCGACCTGGTCGGGATCCGGCAGGACACCGATGGCCTCGACCTCGACGATCTCGAACGGGTCCTGTGTCGCGAGCGCGCGGCGGGCAAGCGGGCCAACGTGGTGTATGTCGTGCCCAACTTCCAGAATCCGACCGGACAGTTGATTTCTCAGGCCAAGCGCCGGGGCTTGCTGGCCCTGGCGGATCGGCACGATCTGATCATCATCGAGGACGACCCCTACGGCGATCTGTTCTTTGGCGAGAACGACGAACACCTGACGCGGCCGATCAAGGCCGACGACACCGCCGGGCGCGTGGTCTATCTCAGCAGTTTTTCAAAGACGCTGGCGCCCGGGTTTCGGGTGGCCTGGGTCGTGGCTCCCGAAGCGCTGATCGCCAAGCTGGACGTGGCCAAGCAGGCGGCGGACCTGTGCACCGGCGCGCTGGATCAGCGCATCGTCTTCGAGACGTGGAAGCGGGGCGTGCTGACCGCCTGTCTGCCGGGATTGCGGAAGCACTACCGCGCGAAGAAAGAGGCGATGGAATCGGCGCTGCGCGAGCACCTCGGCGACATCGCGTCGTGGCAGGAACCGCGCGGCGGGTTCTTTATCTGGGTGGCGCTGCCCACGCAGCTGAGCGGAGAGGCGCTGCTCGCTCCGGCCATGAAGGAACGCGTGGTGTACGTGGCGGGCGCCGCGTTCTTCGTGGACGGTACCGGCCAGCACTTCATCCGGCTGTCGTACTCGCTGCCCTCGCCCGAGCGCATTACCGAGGGCGTCAAGCGCCTGGCGCGAGTGGTCCGGGTCGCGATGTCTTGACGACCACGATCGTCGGCAGGGTTTCGGGAGGCAGCAGCCTGCCAGGCGGGTAGATCATCGGCACCAGCGGCGGCTCGACGTCGTCCAGGGTTTCTGGGAGCAGGACGACGTTGCCAGGCATCGGATCCAGAGGCACCAGCGGCGGTTCGACGATCGGCCCGAAGGCGAGCAACTGGCCGCCGGCGGTCAGGACAATCGCGCGTGGCGGTTCCGGCCCGTCCCAATCGATCAGGTGCGGCGCGTGGATCGGGCGACCGGCCAGCGTGAGGGTTTCGGTGAGCATGCCGCGGTCGATTTCGAACGTCTTGAATTCGCTGCCCACCGTGGCCATCAGCAACGTGTTGCCGGCCAGCACGGGGCCGCCCACCGGTCTGGACGGCAGGCGCTGTTCCCACTTCTGATCGCCGCCTCCGCGGCCCAGGGCCACCATCGAGTTGTCGAGCGACGCAAAGTACACCCGATTGGTGTCGGCGGCGACGGTGCCGCCGACGTCCCCGCCGGTGCGCCACCGCCATTTCAGCCCGCCCCCCTCGGGGCCGATCGCCCAGAGAAAATCATCCGACGAGCCGACGAACAACCGGTCCTTGATGAGGGTCAGGACCAGTGGCGTGCCGCTGATCGTTCGGGTCCACTCGAGGGTGCCGGCTTTGACCGACATGGCGACCACCCGTCCGCCTGTCAACCCGACGATGATGCGGTCGGCATCGCCCACCGGCAGGGCACGGGCGGCCGCAGCCAACGCCTGCCGCCAGAGCACACGCCCGTCGCCGGGGCGGAGCACGATCAACTCGGGTGTGGTGGTGACGACGGCAATCCAGCCCGGGCCGGCAACCGGTGCCAGCGCGCCCGGCGCGCCCAGCGATTGCTGCCAACGAGCCTCGCCCGAAGCGCCGTCGAAGGCGAACAGTGTCGCCTCGCTGACGGCGACCACGAGGCCGTCTGTCGCCGCCGGCGCGGTGGTGACGCCGGCCTCGACCGACCAGACGACCGCGCCTGTGGCCAGCGCGACCGCCACCAGCCACCCGTCCCGCAATCCGACGTAGGCGTGGGTCTTGTCGAAGGCGGGAGGCCCGATCGGACTCGCCTCGAGCACGGTGCTCCAGTGCGGGTAGAACGGCGCCCAGAACGAGGGCACCGGCGGGCGTTTGGGCCCGCCAAACGCGAGTCCTGCTCCGGGTGCGAGCGACAGCGCAGCGAGCAGGCCGGCCAGCAAGACAACCCGTACGGATCGGCGGCGCGGAAGAGAGACGACGCGAATCGCCGAACCAATCTGCCTGGGCCGAACCACCCCGGTATAATACGTCAAAGCCTCGAGCCAGTCGGGTGAGGGCGCCTCGCGCGGCCAGGCGGGCGACCCGGGTTGAGTTGATGGGAGCGACATGGCGGAGTTCGTTCATCTGCACCTGCATACGGAGTACTCGCTGCTCGACGGTGCGTGCCGGATCGAGGAACTGCTCGGACAGGCCGAGCGGTTCGGGATGCCGTCGCTGGCGGTGACCGAGCACGGCAATCTGTTCTCGGCGATCGCGTTTCACGACAAGGCTCGCACGCACGGGATCAAGCCGATTCTGGGCTGCGAGGTGTACGTGGCGCCCGGCAGCCGGCTGACCAAGAGCGGGTCGATCGGCGAAACGGCGAACCACCTGGTGCTGCTGGCCGAGACCAACGAGGGGTTCGCCAATCTCATCACGCTGGTGTCGTCGGGTTATACCGAGGGGTTCTACTACCGGCCGAGAATCGATAAAGACCTGCTCGCGGCTCATGCCAAGGGACTGATTGGCCTCAGCAGTTGCCTGAAGGGCGAAGTACCGAGTCACCTGCGGGCCGATCAACTGCAGCGAGCCACCAGCGCGGCGGCCACCTACCGGGACGTGCTCGGGGCCGGAAACTTCTTTCTCGAGATGCAGTATCAGGGATTGCCCGACCAGCTCGTGGTCAACCGCGGCCTGGTGGAGATCTCCCGGGATCTCGGCGTGCCGCTGGTCTGCACCAATGATGTCCATTACCTGCGGCAGGAGGACTCGAAACCGCACGACATCCTGCTCTGCATCGGCACGGGCAAATCGGTCAACGACGTGGATCGTCTCAAGTATTTCGGGGATCAGTTTTTTCTCAAGACGCCCGAGCAGATGGAGGCGGTGTTCGGCGATCATCCGGACGCGATGCGGCGGACCGTGGAGATCGCCGAGCGGTGCAATGTCGATCTGAGCGATTCGGGTCCCTACCTGCCGAATTTTCAGGTTCCCGATTCCTATTCGCTCGAAGGGTATTTCGAGCACATGGTGCGGGAGGGATTCGCGCGACGGTTGCCTCGTCTTGAAGAGACGGCGGCGCGTGGGGAACTGCGGCATCCCCTCGAGGACTATCGCGCGCGGCTCCAGTACGAGATCGATGTCATCAAGGGGATGAAGTATCCCGGCTACTTCCTGATTGTCTGGGATTTCATTCACTACGCCCGGGAGCAGGGCATTCCGGTGGGGCCGGGCCGGGGTTCGGCGGCCGGCAGCCTGGTGGCGTATTGCCTGAAGATTACCGACATCGATCCGTTGCAGTACGACTTGCTGTTCGAGCGGTTTCTCAATCCGGAACGGATCTCGCTTCCGGACATCGATATCGACTTCTGCGAACGACGGCGTGGCGAGGTGATCGAGTACGTCACCCGGAAGTACGGCCGCGAGAACGTGGCGCAGATCATCACCTTCGGCACGATGAAGGCGAAGGCCGTGGTGCGCGACGTGGGTCGCGTGCTCGACATGTCGTACGCCGACGTCGATCGGGTCGCCAAGCAGATTCCCGCGGTGCTGGAGATGACGCTCGACAAGGCGCTCGAAGAGAACCCCCTGCTGCGCGACCTCGAGAAAAGCGATCCGCGCGTCGCCGAATTGCTGGGCGTGGCGAAACGGCTCGAAGGGATGACGCGCCACGCGTCGGTGCACGCGGCCGGCGTGGTCATCACGCCGCGGCCGGTCACCCAGTTCGCGCCACTCTACAAGGGGGCGCGCGACGAAATCACGACCCAGTGGGGCATGAAGGAGATCGAGCGCATCGGTCTGCTCAAGATGGACTTTCTGGGCTTGAGTACGCTGACGCTGATTCGCGACGCGCTGGAACAGATTCTGGCGACCACGGGGACGCGGTTAGATCTGGAGACGCTTCGGCTCGACGACACGCGCAGCTTCGACTTGTTCTGCGAAGGGCAGACGCTCGGCGTGTTCCAGTTCGAGAGTTCGGGCATGCGCGACATCCTCCGGAAAGCGAAACCGCGGCGCTTCGAAGACCTGATTGCCTTGAACGCGCTGTACCGCCCCGGACCGATCAAGGGGGGGATGATCGACGACTTCATCGCCCGCAAGCACGGGCGCGTCGACATCAAGTACGAGTTGCCGCAACTGGAGCCGATCCTCAAGGAAACCTACGGCGTCATGGCCTACCAGGAGCAGGTGATGCTGGTGGCCAGCGAACTGGCGGGCTTCTCGCTGGGAGAAGCCGACCTGCTCCGCAAAGCGATGGGGAAGAAGAACGTCGCGCTGATGGAGGCGCAACGCGCCGCGTTCATGAAGGGCGCCACCGCGCGCGGGATCCCCGAAAAGAAGTCGAAGCGCGTGTTCGACCTGATTCAGCAGTTTGCCGGCTACGGGTTCAACAAGTCGCACTCGACCACGTACGCGTTGCTGGCGTACCACACGGCGTACTTGAAGGCGAACTATCCGTGGCACTTCATGGCCGCCCTGCTCACCATTGAGTCGCAGAACACCGCGAAGCTGTCCGGCTACCTCCACGAGTGCCGGGAACTCGGCGTGCCGATTCTGCCGCCCGACATCAACGCCAGCGGCCTGTCGTTCACCGTGACGCCGGCCGGCGTGCGGTTCGGGCTGGGCGCGGTGAAGAACGTGGGCGAGGGCGCCATCGCGTCGCTGCTGCAGGTGCGCGCGGCGCAGGGGCGCATCCAGTCGCTGCACCGGTTGTGCGAAGACGTCGATTTGCGCCTGGTCAACAAGCGTGTCTTCGAAAGCCTGGCGAAGGCGGGTGCGTTCGACTCGCTGGTCCCGTCGGCCGGCGCGGGCCCGGACCCACGCCCCAGCCTCTATCGGCCGCGGCTGATGGCGGCGCTCGACGCGGCGGTCGAGTACGGCAACCGACACCAGCGCGATCGCGACAAAGGCCAGACGCAGCTGTTCGGGGGCGGCGATCTGGCATCCGAGGCCGAGGTGCCGTTGCCGGCCGCGCCGGGGTGGAGCGACGCCCAGCAACTGGCCTACGAGAAAGAGGCGCTCGGGCTGTACTTGAGCGGACACCCGATCGACCGGTACGCCGACGACCTCAAGACCTTCGGTGCGCGCACCATTGGCGAACTGGCGGCCTCCATGGACAAGCCGGAGGCGACCGAGGAAGACGGCCCACCTCCAGACGCGCCGCCGTCCTCGCGCCGCGGCGGAGAAGAGGTGGCGGTGGGGGGCATCGTCGCGTCGCTGCGGCCGCTCAAGACGAAGAAGGGCGATCGGATGGCGGCGTTCATGCTGGACGATCCGCACGGCACCATCGAGGTGGTGGTCTTTCCGGAACCCTTTGCCAAGGCGGCGGCGCTGCTCCAGACCGACGCCGTGGTGCTGGTGCGCGGCCGGTTCGACCGGGACGACGAGACGATGCGGATTCTGGCGTCGGACATTCAGTCGATCGAAATCGTGCGGGCCCAGATCACCCAGCAGCTGGTGCTGCGGTTGGCGGCGTCGGCGAGCGACGCCGGCGTGCTGGGCGGGGTGTCCGACGTGCTCAGCCGGCACAAGGGCGATTGCCGGGTGGCGCTGGAACTCGACGTGGTCTCGGGCGACCGCACGCTGCGGGTGCGCGCGGAGCTGTCGGGCCAGACCCGCGTGTGTCCCTCGGACCGGCTGATCGGCGAACTGGAACGGATCTGCGGCCCGGGCACGGTCACACTGCGGTAGGATCGTCAGTAGGGGAGTGTGATGGCTGTTGAACTGCTGGAATTCGAAGAGCCCATCGGTGTCCTGCAAAAGGAGATCGAGGCGCTGAGCATGATGCCGCGGACCGAGAGCCGCAGTCAGGACATCGATCGGCTCAAGGGCCGGGTCGAGAGCCTGCGGGCGGAAATCTTCACGACGCTGACGCCGTGGCAGCGGGTGCTGGTGGCGCGCCATGCGGGCCGGCCGGGTACCTCCGACTACATCGAGAGCCTGTTTACCGATTTCGTCGAGATCCGCGGCGACCGTCGATTCGCCGACGACAAGGCGATCATCTGCGGCTCGGCCAGGTATCACGGGCAGCACGTGCTGGTGGTCGGGCACGAAAAAGGCGGGACGACGAAGGAGAAGATCGCCCGCAATTTCGGATACGCCAGGCCCGAAGGCTATCGCAAGGCCATCCGCACGATGCGCATCGCCGAAAAGTTCGGCCGGCCGGTGATCGTGTTTGTCGATACCCCCGCGGCGTTTCCCGGCATCGAGTCGGAGGAACGCGGCGTGGCCGAGGCCATCGCCTACAACCTGCGCGAGATGGCCGTGCTCGACGTGCCGGTGGTGATCGCGATCTGCGGCGAGGGCGGAAGCGGCGGCGCGCTGGGCATTGCGATTGGCGACCGGGTGCTCATCCAGGAATTCGCCATCTACAGCGTCATTCCACCCGAAGGCTGTTCGGCCATTCTGTGGCGCGACTCGGGGCGGAAAGTCGAAGCGGCCCAGGCGCTCAAACTGACGGCGCCGGATTTGATCGGTCTTGGAATCGTGGATCAGATCGTGCCCGAACCGCTGGGCGGCGCGCATCAGGATCCGGCGAAAGCCTCGGAGTATCTGGACGCGGCCATCACCCGGACGCTGGCCGAAATCTCCGGATGGACATCCGAGGACCGGCTCGCCCGCCGCTACCAGAAGTTCCGGAACATGGGTCGGCTCGGCATCGATTTCGTGGACGGCGAGGCCGCGGCCCTCGTCAGCCCGGACGCCAGCCCCCGCTGATGGTCTCCTATGTCTGGGACGAGCTGGCGTGCGACCCGACACAAGCCGGCACGTTGGCCGAGGCCCTCGGGCTGAAGCCGCTGCTCGCGCGCCTGCTGTGCCTGCGCGGGGTGGACACGCCCGAGGCGGCCGATCGTTTTCTGCATCCCTCCCTCGACCACCTGCACGATCCATTTCGCCTTGAGGGCATGCGCCCGGCGGTGGAGCGCCTGCTCGCGGCGGTGGCCAACGGCGAACGCATCGTGGTGCACGGCGACTACGACGTCGACGGCATCACCTCGACGGTCATCGTCCGTCGGACGCTGGAGTTGCTGGGCGCCAACGTCGGGCACTTTCTGCCGGAGCGGCTGAGGGACGGCTACGGACTCAATGCCGCGACCATCGATCGGCTGCACGCCGAGGGCGTCCGGGTGATCGTATCGGTCGATTGCGGCATTCGCGGCGTCGAGGCGGGGCGGCGGGCGAGGGAACTGGGCGTCGACCTGATCATCACCGATCACCACGAACCCGACGATCACCTGCCAGACGCGGTGGCCATCATCAATCCGCGGCAGCCGTCGTGCACGTACCCGGACAAGAATCTGGCCGGCGTGGGCGTGGCCCTGAAACTGGTGCAGGCGTTGTGCGGTCGGACCGGCCACGATCGCTGGCTGCCCGGTTTCGTCAAGATCGCCGCGCTGGGCACCCTGGCCGATGTGGTGCCGCTGGTGGGCGAGAACCGGGTGATTGCCAAGCTGGGCCTGGAGGCCCTGTCGCGAGGCCCCAACAAGATTGGTCTGCGGGCGCTGATCGAGTCGGCAGGCCTCACTGGCAAGACGATCGACAGTTATCACGTGGCGTTCATGCTGGCGCCGCGCATCAACGCGGCCGGCAGAATGAGCACGCCCGACATCGCCATGCGGCTGCTGCTCGCGTCGGATGATGGCGAGGCGACGCAGGCCCGCGATCTGGCCACGCAGCTGAATCACGAGAACGAGCGGCGTCAGCAGGAAGAGCGGACCATCGTGGCGCACGCCAAGCGCATGGTGGAAGGCGACCCCGACATCGGCGCGCGATCGGTGCTCGTGGTGGCGGGCGAGGGCTGGCATCGGGGTGTCATCGGGATCGTCGCCTCCAAGCTGGTTGACGCGTTTCACCGGCCGTCCATCGTGATGTCTATTGACGGCGACACCGCCCACGGTTCGTGCCGCAGCATTCCTGGATTCGACATCCTGGCCGCCCTCGAGGCGCACGCGGGGATGTTCGAGAAGTTCGGCGGTCACCGCGCTGCCGCGGGGCTGACGATGGAGGCGGACCGGATCAAGGCGTTCCGGCAGGCTGTGACGACCTGGGCCGACGAGCGTCTCGGGCCCGACGACGTGCGGCCCAGGCTCCGGCTCGACGCGGCGCTGCGGCTGCCGGAGATTACCGACGGATTGCTGGAGATCCTGGGCGCCCTGGGGCCGTACGGCGCCGGCAACGCGAAACCGCTGTTCCATTCGCGGGCGGTGACGGTGGCCGACGGACCGCGCCGGATGAAAGATCGCCATCTCAGCCTGAGCGTGCGGCAGGACGGCGCGGCCTTCCGGGCGGTGTTCTGGAGGGGCGCGGAGCGGGCCGCCGTCATCGAGGAGTCGCGCTCGGCGCTGGACGTCGCGTTCTGGGTCGAACAGAATACGTTCAACGGCATGACGAGAAACGAACTGTCGCTGGCCGACGTGCGGGCGGCCCAACGAGGCGACCGATGAGCCGCTGGCAGAAATGGCTGCGCGCCGCGGTCGCGGTCTTCGGTGTCGGGTTCGCGGTCGTGTTGTTCGTTTCGATTCGCGGCTCGAAGCCGCCGTCGAAAGGGCAGCGGGCGGTTGGGCGCGTCGACAGCGCGGCGGCGGCCGAAGCCACCAAAGGCTCGGTCCGCAGCTTAGGGGCGCAGGCGGAGAAGTGGAACGTCGAGTTCGACCACAGCCTGGCCTACGAAGACGGTCGCCAGAAGTTGACCGGCGTTCGGGCGGTCATTCCGCACCGGGACGGCCGCACGTTCACGCTCAAGGGCAAGGAAGCCGAAATCGGTCCCAATCAGGAGCAACTCGTGATGCGGGGCGCGATCGAGTTGACGGCCAACGACGGCCTGGTGGCCCGGACCGAGGAGGCCTCGTTCAATCAGAAGGAAGGCGTGCTCCGGACGCCGCAGCATTTCGAATTCACGCGCAACCGGCTCTCCGGATCGTCCACCGGGATGAGTTACGACCAGAATGCCGACGTGATCTGGCTCCTCGACAACGCCGCCCTCAAGATGCTGCCCGCTGCGCCCACCGGCGAGGTGACGACGATCGACGCCGGCGCCGCGACGCTGGCGCGGCGAGACCACTACGCGCGCTTCGAGAGAGGCTTTCGGTTGACCACCGGATCCCGGGTGCTCGAGAGCGAGGCGTCCACCGCGTTTCTCACGGACGACGATGCAAAAGTGACGTCGCTGGAGATGCGGGGCACCTCGCGGATCAGCGGCCTGGGCGACGGATCGGGCGCGGTCAAGGGGATGCAGGCCGACGATGTCACGCTCGAGTTCGCGGGCGACGGGCGGACGCTGCAAGGGGCCACGCTGTCCCGGAATGCGTCGGTGGACATGATGGACGCGTCGGGCGGGGCCCGCAGAATTACGGCCGACTGGATTGACGTGCGTCTGGCGCCTGACGGGAGCACGGTGTCGGGGCTCACCGCGCGCGACAACATGACGTTGACGCTGCCGGCGAGCAAGGAGGAGCCGGCGCGGGTGATTTCGGCCGGCACGCTCACCTCGAAAGGCGAGCCCGGAAAGGGTCTCACCTCGGCGAAACTGATCGGCGACGTGGTGTATCGCGAGACGCGACAGGGCGCGTCGGGCCCGGTCACGCGGCGCGTCACCGGGCGGACGCTGGATCTGGTGACGCAGCCGGGGCTCGGCGATATCGACGAAGCGAGGTTCGCCGGTTCGGTCCGCTTCGACGAGGCCCCGCTTCGGTCGCTGTCGGGATCGGCGCGGTACCTGGTGAAACGCAGCGTCGTCGAGCTCGAGGGCAACGACGAGGTGTCGGGCCGCATGCCGCGCGTCACCGATGGGCAGGTCACCATCGACGCCCGGACGATCGAGATGACGGTGGACACGCGCCAGGTGGCTGCCACCACCGACGTTCGCAGTGTGATGGTGGCGGCGGCGGCGGCAGGAGCGGCGGGCACGGTGCATCGCGCGGCGATGCTGAAACAGGATCTGCCCGTGTACGCGACTGCCGATAACCTGGTCTACGACGGTCTCAAGCATCTGGCCATCTACAGCAAGGATGCGCGCCTGTGGCAGGGCGACACAGCGATTTCGGGCGACAGTGTGACCGTCGATGACGCCGGCGGGAATCTGGCGGCCAAGGGCAACGCGCGATCCACGCTGATGCTGGAGCAGACCGACGCGAAGACCAAGAAGGTGACGCGAACCGCGAGCATCGCCGCGGGCAACACGATGAGCTACCTGGACAGCCATCGCGTGGCGACCTACACGACCAATGCGCACGCCTTCGGTCCGCAAGGCGATCTGCACGCCGACCGAATCGAACTATTCCTCAAACCGTCGGGTGCCGAACTGGATCGGGTGGAGGCGTATGCCAACGTCTCCACCCGGGACGCCGCCCGGTTCGCCACCGGCGAGCGGCTGACCTATTTCGCCGACGACGCGCGCTACGTGATGCTCGGCGCGCCGGTCAAGGTGTGCGCGGACTCCCGCGAAACGACGGGCCGAACTTTGAAATTCTTCAAAGATTCGAATACGATCTCGGTCGACGGGACCGAGGAATTTCGCACACAGATGAAGGCTGGCGCCCTGTGCGGGGAGCCACGTAAAGACTGAATGGCTACGCTCCGCACCGATGCCCTCACCAAGTCGTACGGCGGCCGCACGGTCGTCAAGGGCGTCAGTGTGGACGTGGCATCGGGCGAAGTGGTCGGGTTGCTCGGCCCGAATGGCGCCGGCAAGACCACCACCTTCTACATGACCGTCGGCCTGACGGCCCCGGATTCGGGCCGGGTGCTGCTCAACGGGATCGACGTCACCGACGACCCGATGTACATCCGGGCGCGCAAGGGCATCGGCTACCTGCCGCAGGAGCCGTCGGTGTTCCGCGGCCTCACGGTTCAGCAGAACATCTACGCCATCCTCGAGACGCTGCCGATCAAGTCGGCCGAGCGACGGTCCCGGCTGCGGGAACTGCTCGCCGAGTTGAATCTGACGCCGCTGGCCGGGGCTCCGGCGTACACGTTGTCGGGCGGCGAGCGCCGCCGCGTCGAGATCACGCGGGCGCTGGTCGTGTCGCCGCAGTTCATCCTGCTCGACGAGCCGTTTGCCGGCATCGACCCGATCGCGGTGTCAGACATTCAGAAGATCATCTTCCACCTCAAGCAGCGGGGCATCGGGGTGCTCATCACCGACCACAACGTCCGGGAGACGCTGCGGATCACCGATCGCGCCTACATCGTCAACGATGGCGTGATCTTCCGCAGTGGCACCCCCGAGAGCCTGGCGGCCGACGAAGAGGTTCGACGCATCTACCTGGGCGCCGATTTCCGGCTGGACTGATAGTCGTCCGAACGACTACACTTCGGTACAGGCGGCCATGGCCATCCAGCAGAAACTGCACACGAAACTCGTTCAAAAACTGATCCTGACGCCGTCGTTGCAGCAGGCGATAAAGCTGCTGCCGATGTCGACGCTGGAACTGGCCGACCTGCTCAATCAGGAGGTGGTCGAGAACCCGATGCTCGAGGAAGTGGCCACCGACGACGCGCAGGCCGCCGAGAACGCGGCCTCCGAAAAATCGGAGGGCGACGCCGAGGCCTCGGCGCCCAAGTCCGACAACTGGGACGACAGCGACTACGCCTATTTCTTCGGCGATTACCTCGACGATGGCTACCGGCCGCGGACCCAGCAGGAAGTCAAGGAACTCCCCCCCATCGAGAACACGCTGTCGACGAGCACCTCGCTCGCCGACCACTTGCAGTGGCAGTTGTCGCTGCAGGCGACCGACGAGACCACGCGATCGATCGGCGACGCGGTGATCGGCAACCTCGATGACGACGGCTACCTGGTGGCGTCGGTCGACGAGATTGCGACGATGGGCGGGTGGAGCGTCGAGCAAGTCGAGCGAGCCCTGCAGGTGGTGCAGCGGTTCGACCCGGTCGGGGTCGCCGCGCGCGACCTGCAGGAATGCCTGAGCCTCCAGTTGCGGCACATCGGCCACGACACGTCGATCGCCGAACGCATCGTGACCGAGCATCTGCGCCTGCTGCAGAACCATCAGGTGCCCGAGATCGCCAAGAAGCTGGGCATGACGATCGACGAGGTCAAGGAACACGTCGAGCTGATCCGTCACCTGGATCCGAAGCCGGGCAGCCGGTTCAACAGGCCGGACTCCCATTACGTGATGCCCGATGTCTACGTGATCAAGGTGGAGGATCAGTACGTGGCGGCCCTGAACGAAGAGGGGTTGCCGCAGCTTCGCATCAGTCCGGTGTATCGCCGGTTGCTCGACAAGAGCGCCGACAATACCGATGAGACGCGCGCCTACGTCAAGGACAAGTTCCGGTCGGCGTTGTGGCTGATCAAGTCGGTCGAACAGCGGCAGAAGACGATTCACAAAGTGGCGACCAGCATCATCACGTTCCAGCGGGAATTCCTGGACCAGGGAATCGAGTGCCTCAGGCCGCTGGTGCTGCGCGACGTGGCGAACGACATCGGGATGCACGAATCGACGGTGAGTCGGGTCG
>Ga0194060_10000153_pt1 | contig 49104 bp, 44 predicted proteins | sample SepL225m_MetaG_FD_163427 | JGI IMG/M metagenome (GOLD analysis project Ga0194060, IMG submission 163427) | Anoxic zone freshwater microbial communities from boreal shield lake in IISD Experimental Lakes Area, Ontario, Canada - Sep2016-L222-5m | ecosystem: Environmental > Aquatic > Freshwater >... | reverse complement strand
ATTCGGCGCAACGCACACGATCAACGCCGGCAAGGAAGAAAACCTGGTCAAGGCGGTGAAAAAGCTCACCGGGGGCGGAGCCGACTATGCCTTCGAGTGCATCGGACTGGGCAAGATGGTGGGCGAAGCCTTCCGCGCGGTGCGCAAGGGCGGCACCGCGCTGGTGGTGGGCGTGGCGCGCGGCGACGACAATACGTCGATCAAGACCGCCTCGATCACCTTCGAGGAAAAGACCCTGACCGGCAGCTACTACGGCTCGGCGCGACCGCGCGAAGACTTCCCGCGGCTGATTGCGCTGTACCAGGCGAAGAAGCTCAAGCTTGACGAACTCATCACCCGCACCTACCGCATCGAAGATGCGGCGCAGGCGTTTGCCGACCTGGAGGCCGGACGCAACGCTCGCGGCGTCATCGTCTTTTGAACGGCGAACAAGAGTCCACCTAAGGGTTCGCAAAACCACGACAATAATAGTGTTGAATTGCGCCCGCTCCGCACACTATGATGCCGGACACGCGCTGGCCGCGTTCGCGTCAACTCCGCCGAGTTCACAGCATCCACAGGAGGTCGAATGATCACATTGAGCGTCAATGGCAAAAAAGTTTCCGTGGGCGACAGCCCCGACACGCCGCTGCTATGGGTGCTGCGCGACACGCTGGGCATGACCGGCACCAAGTTCGGTTGCGGCATGGCGCTTTGCGGCGCCTGCACGGTGCATCTGGACGGCAACCCGGTCCGCTCCTGCTCGACACCGGTATCGGCCGCGGCGGGCAAGAAGATCACGACTATCGAGGCCATGGCGGGCAACCCGGTGGGCAAGGCAGTGCAGGCGGCCTGGGTCAAGCACGACGTGCCGCAGTGCGGCTATTGCCAGAGCGGCCAGATCATGGGCGCGAGCGCCCTGCTGGAGCAGAACAGCAAGCCCAGCGACGCGGATATCGACGCGGCGATGAGCGGCATCATCTGCCGCTGCGGCACCTACAATCAGATTCGCGCCGCGATCAAGGATGCGGCGCAGGCCATGAGCAAGGGGGGGGCGGCATGAGCACCATCTACAATGCGTCGCGCCGCGACTTCCTGAAAACGTCCGCGCTGGCCGGAGGCGGGCTGTTGATCGGATTCACCCTGCCGGGGGCCGCGCGCCTGGCGCAGGCAGCCGGAGAATTCAGCCCCAACGCCTATATCCGCATCTCTACCGACAACCAGATAACCGTCATCTGCGGCTTGTCGGAGATGGGTCAAGGGGTGCACACCGCGATCCCGATGCTGGTGGCGGAGGAACTCGACGCCGACTGGTCGAAGATCAAAGTGCAGCAGGCGCAGGCCGATGCCGCGTTCAACAACCCGATTTTCGGCATGCAGGCCACCGGCGGCTCGACCTCGGTGCGCGGGCACTGGGAACCGATGCGCAAGGCCGGCGCCGCCGCGCGCGCGATGCTGGTCGCAGCCGCCGCCGAACGCTGGAAGGCGAGCCCTGCCGACTGTCGAACCGAGAAAGGCATGGTGGTGCACAAGAGCGGCAAGAAGCTCTCCTACGGCCAGCTTGCCGATGCCGCTGCAAAGCAGCCGGTGCCGGCCGAGGCGAAGCTGAAGAGCGCGAAGGACTTCAGGATCCTCGGCAAAGCCGCGAAGCGTCTGGATACGCCGGCCAAGGTGAACGGCAGTGCCAGGTTCGGACTGGATGTGCGCCTGCCGGGGATGCTTACCGCAGTGATGGCGCGCCCGCCGGTGCCCGGCGGCAAGGCGGTGTCGGTGGACGAGAGCAAGGCCCGGGCGGTCCCGGGGGTCACGCAGGTGGTGCAGATTCCCGGCGGGGTCGCCGTGCTTGCGCAGGGATATTGGGCAGCCAAACAGGGGCGCGACGCGTTGCAGATCAAATGGGACGACGGCGCCAACGCCGCGCTTTCCTCGGAAGGCGTGTCGAAGATGCTGGCCGAGGGCGCGGCCAAAGGCGGCGCCGTTGGGCGCAACGAAGGCGATGCCGCCGCGCCGGCAGCGAAGAAGCTCGAAGCGGTCTACGAAGCGCCGTTTCTCGCGCACGCCTGCATGGAGCCGATGAATGCGACGGTGTGGGTCAAGCCCGGTGAAGTCGAGGTCTGGGCCGGGACGCAGTCGCAGGGGCCGTCGCAGGGCATCCTCGGCCAGGTGGCGGGCGTGGCGCCGGACAAGGTCAAGGTGAACACCATGTATCTGGGCGGCGGCTTCGGCCGGCGCTTCGCCCCGGACTTTACGATCGACGCGACGCTGCTGTCCAAGATTTCGGGCAAGCCGGTGCAGCTGATCTACACGCGCGAGGACGACATGAAGGCCTATTTTTACCGGCCGGCCTCGGTCACGCGCTTTGTCGGCGGTCTCGATGCGGGCGGCAAGCCGGTTTCGTTTTCCGCCTGCATCGCGTCGCCTTCTCTCATGGAAGCCTCGGGCTTCATGAAGCTTCCCGCCGACGGCGTGGACGAAATGGCGGTCGAAGGCATACGCGACTGCCCCTACGACTTCCCCAATCTGCGCGTTGAGTATGCGCGGCGCGAGCCCGGGGTGCAGGTCTGGTTCTGGCGCTCGGTCGGGCATTCGCAAAACCTGTTTTTCATCGAGAGCTTCATCGACGAGATGGCTGCTGCAGCGGGCAAGGATCCCTACGAGTTCCGCCGCGGGCTGCTCGGCAAACAGCCGCGTTACAAGGGCGTGCTCGAACTCGCGGCGCAAAAGGCCGGCTGGGGCAAGCCGCTGACGGCCGGCGTGCACCGCGGCATCGCGGTGGCGCAATCCTTCGGCAGTTATGTTGCCGAAGTCGCGGAGGTTTCGGTCGGCAAGGATGGCAAGGTGAAGGTGCACCGCGTTGTCAGCGCGGTGGACTGCGGCATGACCGTCAATCCGGAGATCGTCAAACGCCAGATCGAGAGTGCGATCGTCTACGGCCTCAGCGCTGCGCTCTACGGCAGGATCACGTTCAAGGACGGCAAGGTCGAACAGTCGAACTTTCACGACTATCCGGTGCTGCGCATGGACGAGATGCCCAGGGTGGAGGTGCACATCGCTGCCAGCACCGAAGCGCCCGGCGGCATCGGCGAGCCGGGGCTGCCGCCGCTCGCGCCCGCGCTTGCCAATGCGATTTTCGCCGCGACCGGGAAGCGTTTGCGCAAGCTGCCGATCGACTCCGGGGATTTGAAGCAAGCCTGAAGCGGAGGCGATTTCGGTAATTCCGAAATCGCCTATAAGATGTGCGGCTATGCAGCTGCCATTCTTTTCGTCCGAACAGGTCCACGCCGCCCTGGATTACACGCTGCTCGCGCAGGCGCTGCGCGAGGCGTTCCTGGAAGGCTGCACCGTCCCCCTGCGCCATGTGCACGATGTCAGCGGCAGGGGCGACCGGCTGCTGTTGATGCCGGCATGGCGGGAGGGCAGGGAACTGGGGGTGAAACTGGCGACGGTGTTTCCGCGCAACCGCGAGCGCGGCGTCGCGACGGTGTCCGCGTTGTACATATTGCTCGACGGCGCCAGCGGGCATCCGCGCGCGCTGATCGACGGCGAAGCGCTCACGCTGCGACGCACCGCCGCCGCATCGATCCTGGCGTCAAACCATCTTTCGCGCCCGGAGAGCACCACGCTGCTGGTGATCGGAACGGGTGCGCTGGCGCCGCACATGGCGCGCGCGCACTGCGGACTGCGGCCGATCGCGAAGCTGCTGCTGTGGGGCCGCAGGCCTGAGCGCGCACAGGCGCTGGCGGCGCAACTGCGGAGCGAGGGGCTGCCGGCACAGGCGCTTGCCGATCTGGCGCAGGGCCTGGCAGTAGCCGACATCGTCAGCTGCGCCACCACCGCGACCGAGCCCGTGGTGCGCGGCGCCCTGCTCAAGCCGGGGGCGCACGTCGATCTCGTCGGCGGATTCACCCCGCAGATGCGCGAAGGCGACGACGATCTGATCGCGCGCGCGGAAATTTTCGTCGACAGCTACGCCGGCGCGCTGAAGGAAGCGGGCGACCTGGTGCTGCCCCTGGCGAGCGGCGCGCTGCGGCGCGAGCGGGTTCGCGCCGAACTGGCGGAACTGGTCGCGGGCACGCATCCGGGCCGGCGGAGCGGGGACGAAGTCACCTTGTTCAAATCGGTGGGCACGGCGCTGGAGGACCTGTGCGCCGCGCGGCTGGTGGTCGAGCGCGCCCGGCCTCAGGTGAAATAGGCGAGCAGGAACATGACCACGATGATTGCGACCACCCACCAAAGCGGCGCGGCCCCGGGTGCCGTTTCCGCAGGGGACTCCGTCGCAGCGGCAGCGGGTAGCGGCCCGGCTACTTTCTTATTGAACGCGGAGAAGAAATCGTCCGCCATTTTTTTCGCCACGCCGTCGATCAGGCGCGAGCCTATCTGCGCCAGCTTGCCCCCCACCTGGGCTTTTACCGTATAGCTTAACCGGGTGCCCGCGGCTTCGGTTGCGAGCGACACTTTGGCCGAGCCCTTGCCGAAGCCGGCTGCGCCGCCCTGGCCGTCGAAGGACAGCGAATACGAGTCGGGCGGGTTGATGTCCGCAAGCAACAGCTTTCCCCTGAACTTGGCCCTGACCGGGCCGATCGCCGCGGTCGTCACAACGGAATATTCGGTGTCGCTCAGTTTTTCGATCGCCTCGCAGCCGGAGATGCAGGCCTTGAGCACCTCGGGGTCGTTCAAGCCGCGCCAGACTTCGGCCTGCGCTGCCGGGATGAGCTGTTCGCCGGTCATTTCCATGATGTCGGTTCCTTGGTTCAGGCGGCGATTCTACCGGAATGGCGCTGCCACTTGCCGTGTTCCAGCTCCCGCGCCAGATCGACCAGGCTGGCGATATTGTGCACCGGCATGAACGCATCCACGTGCGGCAGCATCGCGCGCACGCCCGAAGGCCGCGGCTGAAACCCCTCGTAGCGCAGCAGCGGGTTGAGCCAGACGAGCTTGCGGCAGGACTTGTGCAGGCGCTCCATCTCCGCGCCCAGGCCCGCGCCGACGTCGCGGTCGAGGCCGTCCGAGATCAGCAGCACCACCGCGTTCTGGCCGAGCAGGCGTCTTGACCAGTTGCGGTTGAATTCCTCGATGCACACGCCGATGCGCGTGCCTCCGGCCCAGTCGGCGATGGCCGCGGCGACCCGGTTCATCGCGACGTCCACGTCGCGGTTGCGCAGGTGGCGGGTGACGTTGGTGAGCCGCGTGCCGAACACCAGCGTATGCACGCGGTCGCGATCGTTGGTGATCGCATGCAGGAAATGCAGGAACATGCGCGAATAGCGGTTCATGCTGCCGGAGATGTCGCACAGCACCACCAGCGGCGGATGCCGGAAGACGCGCGAGCGGCGTTTCAGTGCGATGGTCTGCGCGCCGCCCCTGAGGCTTGCGCGCAGCGTCGCCGGCAGGTCGATGCGCGCTCCCCTGGGATCGGGGCGGAAGCGGCGTGTCCGGACTTCTGGGATGGGCAGGCGCAGGCGCGCGATCAGTTGTTTCGCCTGAACCAGTTCGCTGCCGCTCATGGTTTCGAAGTCCGCGTGCTGCAGCAACTCGCCCGGGGATGAAGTTGGGCTGGCGTCGATCTCGAGTTCCTGCTGCTGTTCCGCCTTCTCCTGCTCGCGGTTAGGGTACAGGGCCTCCGACAGTCGCCTGCTTGCCTGCGCCTGGTCCGCCTGACCGGCGCGGCCGTCGATCTGCGGCAGCAGCAGGCTCATGATGCGCTCTAGCCGCTGCGGGTCGCGCCAGAAGATGTGAAACGCCTGGTCGAACAGTTCCTGCTGTTCGCGCTTGGACAGGAATACCGCGGCCAGCGTCCAGTAGAAATCCTCGCGCCGTCCGATGCCGGCGGCGCCAAGCGCCTGCAGCGCATCGACCACGCGGTCCGGACCGATGGCCAGCCCTGCGGCGCGCAGCACGCGGGCGAAATGCATGACGTTTTCCGCTAGCTTGCCGGTAAGCATCCGTATCGACAGTCCGGTGCGCGAAGCTTGTTCAACAGGAGCGGTGCGTTGACTTCACCCCGCCGACGCATACCGCGCCGCCTAGGCCTTGCGTCTCGGGCGCGAGAGCAGGCTCTCGCGCCCGAGCAGCGACAGGCCGGGCGACGCCACCACGGCGTGCCTGTTGGCATAGGCCTCGTGGTTGCGCTCGACATCCTTCAGGCGGTAGACGTAATTGACCATCATGCCGGCCGAACGTGCCATGCCGGTCTTGGACGACTCGGCGAGCCAGTTGAGACGCTCCAGGCGCGCGCCGTTGCCCAGGTGAAACCGCGCCACGGCATCAGCCGGTACATTGTCCTGCTTGGCATGTTGCAGGTAGTAGGCGCACAGCCGCATCAATTCGGTTCTCACGCCGCTGTCCGGCCCGGCGCTTTCGCGCCAATCGGCCCCGGTCAGGGCCGCCTCCAGTTCGGCCAGTTCCCCATGGGCGGCAGCCGCCTCGGCGAGCCATTTGCGGAATCCCGGGATGGGGGATAGCGTGGCGAAGGTCTTGAGGCGCGGGAATTCGCGGCCCAGATCTTCGGCGACCTGCTTGATCAGGAAGTTGCCGAAAGAAATGCCGCGCAAGCCTTCCTGGCAGTTGGTGATGGAGTAGAAAATGGCGGTATCCGCTCCCGCCGGATCGACCACCGGCGAATCGGGGTCGAGCAGGGGCTGGACTTTTTCGCTCATGCCCTTGGTGAGCGCGACCTCGATGAAAATGATGGGCTCGTCGGGCAGCGCCGGATGGAAAAATGCGTAGCAGCGGCGATCGGACGCAAGGCGGCGGCGCAGATCACGCCAGCCCTGGATTTCGTGCACCGCCTCGTACTGCATTAGTTTTTCCAGCACCAGCGCCGGGGTGCGCCAGTCGATGCGCTGCAGCGACAGAAAACCGCGGTTGAACCAGGACCCGAGCAGGTGGGCCATGTCGGCATCGATGCCCGCCCATAGCGGCTGCGTCCTGAGGTCGCGCAACACGCAGCGCCGCATTTCGACCAGTGCGGCGGTGCCGCCGCCCGCCAGATTCAGCCGCCGGAACAATTCCTGCCGCGGCGACTCGACTACCGCCTGCAGCCGGATCAACGCGGCCGCAGTACAGTCCTTGCGGTAGGCATCGGCGGCCGCTTCCACTGCCCGCGGGTCGGGGGAAAATTCATCGGCGAGCACATCGAAAAACGCCGTCAGTGCCGGGCCCGCGAGCATGCGGTACGCAGCGAGCGCCTCGCGCGCCAGCGCCGCGCCGGAGGCCTCGCCGCGTTCGGACAGCAGCGCGTGGCACAGCGACACCGTCTTGCGGGTGTGCCGGTCCGGCTTGCCGTCGGTTTTCGCCGCAGGCGCGAACAGACGTTTGATGAAGGCGGGTGATTTCATGGTCGGAAGCGGAAGCGGCCTCTAGGCGTCGGCGATATCAGCCCTGATTTCGGACAGCAGGCGCGCGGCTTCGCTGCCGCGCACGCGGCTGATGTCGTCCTGGTACTTCAGCAGCGCGCCCAGCGTGTCGTTCACCGTGTCCGGATCGAGCGCGAGTTTGTCCAGCGCCACCAGCGCCTGGGTCCAGTCTATGGTTTCGGCCACCCCGGGGAGCTTGAACAGGTCCATGTTGCGCAGCCGCTGCACGAAAGCCACGATCTCCCGCGATAGGCGTTCGGCCGCAGCGGGCGCCTTGCGGCGCAGTATGTCCAGCTCGCGCCGGGCGTCGGGATAGTCCACCCAGTGATACAGGCAGCGGCGCTTGACCGCGTCGTGGATCTCGCGCGTGCGATTGGAAGTGATGATCACGATGGGCGGTTTGTCGGCCTTGATCGTGCCCAGTTCGGGGATGCTCACCTGGAATTCGGACAGCACTTCCAGCAGGTAGGCCTCGAACGGCTCGTCGGTGCGGTCGAGCTCGTCGATCAGCAGCACCGGCGCCGCGCCGCCGCTCGCTTCGAGGGCCTGTAGCAACGGCCGCTTGATCAGGAACTGTTCGGAAAAAATATCCTGCCCGAGTTTCTTGCGGGCAGCTTGGCCGGAGGCCCCGGTGGCTCGTTCACCCGCTTCCGCCAGGCGGATTTCTATCATCTGCCGCGGATAGTTCCATTCGTACACGGCGGAGGAGATGTCCAGTCCCTCATAGCATTGCAGCCGCACCAGCTTGCGCTCCAGCGTGCTCGCCAGCACCTTGGCGATCTCGGTCTTGCCGACTCCGGCTTCGCCCTCGAGAAACAGCGGCCGCTGCATTTTCAGCGCGAGGAACAATGCGGTCGCGAGGCTGCGCTCGGCCACATAGTCGGCGCGCGCCAGCAGCTTGGCGGTGTCGTCTATCGAGGTCGGGAGCTTAACCATTCTTCCTGGATCGGAGCCTGCTAATTGCGAGGGAATGCGCAAAGATTTTATACCTTTGCGCGATACCGGTTCAGGGCTTTTTCGCCGGATTGGCTCGGTGCCGGGGCGCAGGCGCGCGGTTGAGTTTCGTAGTGATGCGGCGTAGTCTATGCCGAACTACCGATGGAGCAATACCCGATGAGCCACGATGTCCCCGCTTACGAAACCCCGGGTTGCGCCTATTGTCCGAGCACGGTGCGAGCCTGCCGTCAGGGAGAAGGTGAGGAGCGCGGTCCCGCATTCTGCCCGTCGAAGGTGGACCCGGACGGGGTCGCCGCCGCCCGGGAACCCTACCTCGATCCCTTTACCGCGCGCATTGCGCGCACCGCGGCGGTGGTAGAGAGCGAAGGCTACTGCAAATGGTCGCGGGTGGAGGAAATCTGCCAGTTCGCGAAGAAGATGGGGTTTCGCAAGGTGGGGATCGCGATGTGCATCAGCTTCGTCGATCTGGCGCGGGTATTCAGCGCAATTCTGGAGAGCCACGGACTGGAAGTGACGTCGGTTGCGTGCAAGAACGGCGGCGTGCCGAAGGAAGATATCGGCCTCAAGGACAGCGAGAAAATCCGGCCGGGGGGATTCGAGCCCATGTGCAATCCGATTTCGCAGGCGGAACTGCTCAACCGCGCCGGTTGCGAGCTCAACGTGATCATGGGACTGTGCGTGGGCCACGACAGCTTGTTTATCCGTCATTCCCAGGGACTGGTCACCAACCTGGTGGTCAAGGACCGGGTGCTCGCGCATAACCCGGTGGGCGCATTGCAACTGGCGGACACTTACTACAGCCGCGTCTGGGGTCCGAACAAGCCGGAAAAACCGCCGGTCAAGCCGGCGCGGAAGAAGAGCAAAGCCTGATCAGGATTTTTTCCCGGCGCCAAACCACCTCCCGCGGAAGGTCTTGAGGCCGGCGAGTATCTTCCGGCCGACCGAGGAGTTGCGCACGTCCTGCGATTCCTGCACCTTATGCTGCTGCAGCAACTGCGGCGTTTGCTGAAATGCGACGTAGCGCGCTAGCGCGGCCTCCACATGCTGCTTGAGCAGCTTGACGTTCACCGGCTTGTTGAGGAAGCGGAAAATCTGCGCGTCGTTGATCAGCTGGATCACCTGCTCCGAGTCGGAGGCGCTGGTGAGCACGATGGTCAGAATCTGCGGGTTTTCCTGCTTCAGCAGCTTGAGCATCGCTGTGATGTCCTCGCGTCCGGCTTCGACATCGGCGACCACCACTGCTATTTCCTGCGCCTGGATCGCATTGAGCGCGGTATCCAGGTCGCCCGCGTAGCTGACCGGGCAGCGTCCACCGATCAGTTCCTTGGTGAAGCGGAACACCTCCTGGTCGCTGTCTATCACCAGCACGCCCGCGGTCATTTTCTGCGGCAGGTCGACCGGTTCGGTCTTGGCGTCCGCGAGCTCAAGCGCGATCGTCACCGCTTCGGCGACGGTCTGCTGCAGGTCCTGGTTGTTCCACGGCTTGCTGATGAAGCGGTAAACCTCGCCGTCGTTGATCGAGCCGACTATCGACGCCAGGTCGGAATAGCCGGTCAGCAGGATGCGCACGCTCGCAGGTGAGATTTCGCGCGCCTGCCGCAGCAATTCAACGCCGGGCATGATGGGCATGCGCTGGTCGCTGATGATCACGTGCATCTGGAATTTCTTCATGAATTCGAGCGCCTTGTTGCCGTCGGTCGTGGCAAACACGTGGTAGCGCGTGCGGAACATGGACTTCAGCGCAGACAGGATGCGCTCTTCGTCGTCGACGAAGAGCAGGCGCGCCTTTTTTACGCTGCGGTCGAGACTGACCGCGCCGTCGGCGGTGCTCGCAGGCGCGGCCGCGGCGTCGGCCGCCTGTGCCGTGGCTTCGGTCTTGATCAGGCGCGCGGCCTGCAGCAGGCCTGCACCCGGCGCTGCAACGGCCGGCGCAGGGGTTTCCAGCGCGAGGCTCGCCTCGATCGCCTGCTGGAACGCATCGGAAAATTCGTGCGCGCTCTGGAACCGCTCCTCCTGCTTTTTCGCCAGCACCCGCTGCAGCACCTGGTCCATCAGCGGGGACAGCCTGGGGTTCAGGCTGCTCGGATCGGCGGGGCGCTGGTTCAACACCGCCTGCATCACCGTCGCGGCGGTGGTGCCTGTGAATGGCTTGGTGCCGGTCAGCAGGTCGTAGGCGATGATGCCCACCGCGTACAGATCGGCGGGCACGCCGATCGCGAGGCCGAGGTACTGCTCCGGCGCCATGTAATGCGGCGTGCCGAGCACGTCGCCGTGCTGCGTCAGTTCCGAGGACTCGGTATGGGCGATGCCGAAATCGCCGATCTTGATGCGGCCGTCGCTGTTGATCAGGATGTTCGACGGCTTCACGTCGCGGTGCACCACGCCCTCGCCGTGCGCGTGGCCGAGGCCGTCGAGCAGCTGGTGGATGATCTTCCCGGTTTCGCGCAGGCTGTAACTCGCCTGCTGGAGCAGGTGCTCGTGCAGCGATTTGCCGTTCACGAGCTCCATCACGATAAACGCGAGTTTGTCGTCCTCGCCGTAGTCGAAAATCTGCACGATGCGCGGATGGGCGAGCCGGCCGACCACCTGAGCTTCGTGCCTGAACCGCGCCAGCATGTGCTGCAACTCGCTCGCGGCGAGCGAAGACTTGTCGATGGTCTTGATCGCCACCGCACGCGAGATCGCCGGGTCGAACCCCTTGTAGACGGCGCCCATGCCGCCCCTGCCGAGTATCCCCTGGATCTCGTATTTTCCGATCTTTGCCGGGTCGGTCACGGCAGGTTCGCCCGGGGAATTTGTCGCGGCACGATACTCATCGGTGCTCCGGTCACGCCTTCAACTCGGCTGCCGCCGGGGGCTTTTGCGGCAGCCATACGGTGAACCTGGTGCCTTTGCCGGCTTCGGAGGTGACGGCTATGCGGCCGCCGTGCTGCTCGACGATTTTGTACGAGATCGACAGTCCGAGTCCGGTGCCTTTTCCCACTTCCTTGGTGGTAAAAAAAGGATCGAAAATCTTCGGCAGGATATCCGCCGGGATGCCGGTACCGTTGTCTGCGACATCTACCGCGACGCCGTCGCCGTCGTTGCGCGTGGTCAGCGTGATTTCTCCGCCGGTCGCGGGCAACGCCTGCGCCGCGTTGGTGATCAGGTTCAGGAACACCTGGTTGATCTGCGACGGCGCGCAGGTGATCGCCGTGATTTCGCCGAATTTCCGGCTTACGTTGATCGATTTGAGCAGGTGGCGCGCCAGCCCGAGCGAACTGTTGAGCCCGTCGTTGAGGTTGAAGCTCGTCACCTTGCTGCGGTCGAGCCGGCTGAAATCCTTGAGATTGCCGACGATCTCGGCCATTTCCCCGGTTCCGTAAATCCCGTCCTTGACCAGTCCGGCGAGTTCGGTCAGCACGTGCTCCTGTTTCAACTGCGCCAGCAGCGCCGAGGCCTGGGCGAACTGCCGGTTCAACGCCTCGGGATCGACATTGCCCTGGTTGAGCAGCTCCAGCAGCGCTTCGCAATGCCCGATCGCAGCCGAAATCTCCGGCAGGCGGTCGTTCACGCTGCCGAGGCTGTTCTTGACGTAGGCCAGCGGCGTGTTGATCTCGTGCGCGACGCCGGCGACCATCTGGCCGAGGGAGGACATCTTTTCCGACTGGATCAGCTGCGCCTCGGATTCCTTGAGGTGGCGCAAGGCTTCCGACAGCTCGCGCGTGCGCTCGATCACGCGCCGCTCCAGGCTCTCGTTCGCGGCTTTAAGCCGTATCCCAAGGTAACCGACGCCGATCAGCAGCGCCGCGGCGTAGGCGAGCAGGTACACCCGGTACAGCTCCTTGACTTGCAGCGTGGCTTCGAGCTCGCGGTTGAACGAGAACGTCAGGTTGTCCAGCCGCGGGCCCGAGGACAGCGTTGACACCCTGGCGAAGAGGTCCTCTTCTGCAATCTTGCGCTTCTGCAGTTCCTGGACCGCGGCCTCGATGGCGGCGGCCTGTTCGCGCGCGGCCTCGCCGGCCGGCGCCGCCTGCTCGCGCACCCTGCCCGCCGCCAGTTCGAGGCTCGCGGGTTTTGCATTCTTGCCCAGCCAGTAATACTGCTGCGCGGCGTAGCTGAGCTGGGCCAGTGCCAGCTGCATTGGCTTCGCGTCTGCCTTTCGCGTGTCGCCCGCTTGTGCGACTATCCCCTCTGCCGCGGAAAGAATCGTGCGCAGCGCCGTCTTGACCCCCGCGCTTTCGGATTTGTATTTTTCCACCAGATCCGCCTTCTCGAGGATGGCCTTCGAGAGTTCGCCCAGGCCGTCCTTCAGCGCCGCGCTGTCGGTGAGCGGAACGGCTTTTTGCAGGGTGGCGAGCGCCGCCTTGGCCATCACGGTCCGGTTCGGTGCCGCCATCTGGTTCGCGTCGAACTCGGAGCGCTCGCGCAATACGTCGATGTCCCAGCGGCCGTCGATTTCGCGCAGGGCGCTCAATACCGATGCGATCTCGTTGCGGTCGCGCAGGTCTACTGCCTGCGTTCTGTCGTAAAGAAAGGCGAGGGCGGCAAGCAGCGCCAGGGCGACGGCGGCAATCAGCAGATGGCGCAGGGTGTTCATGATTTTGTCATTGGAAAGTTTACGCGAGTGGTCAGCATGCTATGGCTTCAGGGTGTTGCGCCGAACAAACAGTCACCGATATGGGCCACTAATATCCAGCCTCTTTCTGATGCCTGAACGCCAGGATTAGCACTGCGTCGGCCTTGCGATCGTAATGATACAAGGCGGCGTAGCCGGAATCACCAAAAGAGATGATCAATTCGCGCAAATCGGGCTCTTCTTCCAGCGGACGGCCAAGGCCCGGCTGCGTTCCAACCAGGTCGAATCGCTCGCGAATCGCCCGCGCTGCACGTTTGCCAGCCTCCGGGCTCTTTTCCGCAAGAAACTGCCGGCATCGTTCCAATCCGCGAGCGGCGCCGGAGGTGACGATCAGTCGTGGCAAGGAGGTATCGCTTTTTCTTTATCCGATCCCCAGGTATCAAGCCATGCCGAAACCTGCTCCTGGTTCAAGTGCTGTCCAGTTTCCTTGTGGTCCTGCCACGAAGCCAAAGCCTCGCGCCGAAATGATTCGCGCGCCTCTTCGCGCTCCAGATATTGACTGATCGCCTCTTTCATCAGGAAATGAGGCTTGCGATGTCTGGCTTCCGCCAGCGCCTTGAGCCGGTCGTGCTCGACCTGATCGAGTTTGAGGGACACGGGGCGGATAGAGGATGTTTCCATAAAAGGTGCTCCAAAGTATTACCTTGGAATACTACGCGTCTGATTTGTGGGCTGCAAGCGCTGTCTTCCCTTTGAAACTGCTCATGCTCCGTAATGCTGCAGGCGTTCAATGTAACGCGCGATCAGATCGACTTCGAGATTTACCAGGCTGCCGGGCTTGAAGTGTTTAAGGTTGGTCACGGCGATGGTGTGCGGAATCAGGTTGATCTCGAATTCCCTGCCATCGACGCGGTTGACGGTCAAACTGACGCCGTTCACGGTGATCGAACCTTTGCGCGCGATGTACTTGGCCAGATCCTGCGGCGCCCGGATCGCCAGGAGAAAGCTTTCTCCTGCCGGCTCGAAACGCGTCACCTCGCCCACGCCGTCGACGTGGCCTGACATCAGGTGCCCGCCCAGACGGTCGGAGAGGCGCAGGGATTTTTCGAGATTGACCTCGTTCGCGGCCTCCAGTCCCACGGTGCAATTGATGGTCTCCTGCGACACGTCCACATCGAACCGGTCGCCGCGCAGCGCGATGACGGTCAGGCAGACGCCGTTTACGGCGATGCTCTCGCCCACCGCCACGTCGGACAAGTCGAGCATGCCGGCGTCTATCGTGAGGCGCAGCCCGCCGTCGCGCGGCAGGGCCTGGTTGATTTTCCCGATGGATGTGACGATGCCGGTGAACATGGTTCCTCAGAGGTTGCTTAGAACCCGTTGCAAAATGAATTTTGCAACGGCCAGGATAGGGGAGCGTGAGGGGATATATCCCCTCATTTTGACACTAGTTCTTGGTCGCGCTATGGTCATCGCCCTGAACTCAAGAGCTGGTGCGGAGTTTCGCCCGATTGCTCTCTGCACAATCGCCGCCTGCTTAGGAATTGATCACCCGGGCAAGGATGCGGATATCGCCGCCTATGGTCTGCACATCTTCGAATTGTACCAGCCGCTTTCGGGCGAGGTCTGCCAGTTCCGGCAGGCTGAACATGCCGCGGGCGGTGTCGCCGAGGATGCCGGGCGCGAGATAGACCAGTAGCTCATCCACCAGGTTCTCGCGCAGCAGCGAGCCGTTCAGCTTGGGCCCGGCCTCGATGTGCAGTTCGTTGATTTCACGGCGCCCGAGCTCGTGCATCAGAGCCATCAGATCCACCTTGCCCGCGGCGTTTGGCAGCACCACCATCTCGGCGCCCCGGTCCTTCAGCGCGGCCATGCCGGACCCGTTTGCGTTCGCGGTCGCGACCAGCACCCTGCCGCTCTGGAGCAGCCTGGCCGATGGCAGCAGCTGCAGCTTGCTGTCCACCACCACCTTGAGCGGCTGGCGCGCGGTTTCGATCTCGCGCACGTTCAACTGCGGATCGTCGTCCATGACCGTGCCGATGCCGGTGAGCACGGCGCAGGCGCGCGCGCGCCAGGCGTGTCCGTCGCGCCGCGCTTCGGACCCGGTGATCCACTGGCTCCGGCCGTTGGCAAGCGCGGTGCGCCCGTCCAGGCTGGCCGCGATTTTCATGCGCACCCAGGGCCGGCCGCGGCTCATGCGCGCGACGAAGCCGCAATTGAGCGCACCCGCCTCGGCCTGCATCAACCCGGAATCGACCTGGATACCCGCGGCGCGCAGGCGGGCGTAGCCGCCGCCCGCCACGCCTGGGTTCGGGTCCTGCATCGCCGCGATCACGCGCGAAATTCCGGCTGCGATCAGCGCATCGGCGCAGGGCGGCGTGCGACCGTGGTGGCTGCAGGGCTCGAGCGAAACGTAGGCCGTCGCGCCGCGCGCGCGCGCGCCTGCGGCTTCGAGGGCGAGAATCTCCGCGTGCGGGCCGCCGGCCCTTTCATGCCAGCCGGTGCCGACCACCTCGCCCTCGCGCACGATGACGCAGCCGACGCGGGGGTTGGGCGTGGTGGTAAACAGGCCTTTTTCGGCGAGGCGCAGGGCTTCGGCCATGTGCCGCTGATCGACGGGGCTGAACATGACGGCCGCGCGCTTGGGATCAACGGGCCCTAAGGACCCTGGCGTCGCGCTTTGCGCCCGGGGCGCTTCACCTGCAATATGGCGTCGCGGAAATCGTCCACGCGCTGGAAGTCCTCGTACACCGAGGCGAAGCGGATATAGGCGACGTCATCCATCTTTTTCAATTCGCGCATCACCAGCTCGCCGATGGTGCGCGACTTGATCTCGCGCTCGCCCAGCGAAAGTATTCGCGCCTCGACCCGATTGATGGCGTCGTCGACGTTGTCGGTCGGTACCGGGCGCTTGTGCAGCGCGCGCATGAAGCCGGTGCGGATCTTTTCGCGATCATAGGCGGTGCGATAGCCGTTCGATTTGATCACGGTGGGCATCGCCAGTTCCACCCGTTCGTAGGTGGTGAAACGCTTGACGCACTCCTTGCACTGGCGGCGGCGGCGCACGCTCGCCGCGTCCTCGGACAGGCGCGAGTCTATGACCGCGGTATCGTCAGCTTTGCAGAACGGGCATTTCATGCTGGCGTGCCGCCTGTTGACCGCCGTACACGGGGAACCTGGCGCACAAGGCCTGGGTTTGCGCGAGCACGCGCTTTTGCACCGTCTCGCTTTGCGGCGCCTCCAGCACGTCCGCAATCAGATGGGCCAGCTGTTCCGCCTCCGCGAGGCCGAATCCGCGCGTGGTGATGGCCGGGCTGCCGATGCGGATGCCGCTCGTGACGGTGGGCTTTTCCGGGTCGTTCGGGATGGCGTTCTTGTTGACCGTCATGTGCGCCCGGCCCAGGGCGTCTTCCGCCTCGCGGCCGGTGATCTTCTTTGCGCGCAGATCGACCAGGAACAGATGGCAATCGGTGCCGCCAGAGACGATGCGCAGCCCGCGCTCCTGCAGCACCCGCGCCATGGCGCGGGCATTGGCGATCACCTGCGCTTGGTAGCCTTTGAATTCGGGCGCCAGCGCTTCCTTGAACGCCACCGCCTTGGCCGCGATGATGTGCATCAGCGGGCCGCCCTGCAGTCCGGGGAACACCGCGGAATTGACCGGTTTTTCATATTCGGCCTTGGCGAAGATCAGGCCGCCGCGCGGTCCGCGCAGCGTCTTGTGCGTGGTGCTGGTGACGAAATCGGCGATGCCGATCGGGCTGGGATAGAGGCCGGTGGCGATAAGGCCGGCGTAGTGGGCGATGTCCGCCATCAGGGTGGCGCCGACCGCGTCGGCGATGGAACGAAAGCGCTGCCAGTCGATGACGCGCGAATAGGCGGAGGCGCCGGTGACGATCATCCGCGGTTTGTGTTCGTGCGCGAGACGCTCGACTGCGGCATAGTCGATCTGCTCGTCCGCATCCAGGCCGTAGGACACGATCCGGTAGAGCTTGCCGGAGAGGTTGACCGCGGCGCCGTGCGTCAGATGCCCGCCGTGGGCGAGCGACATGCCGAGAATGGTTTCGCCCGGTTTGAGCGCCGCAATGTAGACCGCCTGGTTGGCCTGTGAACCGGAGTGCGGCTGCACGTTGGCATAATCGGCGCCGAACAACTGCTTCGCGCGCGCGATTGCCAGATTCTCGGCTACGTCCACCTGGTCGCAGCCGCCGTAGTAGCGCTTGCCCGGATAGCCCTCGGCGTATTTGTTGGTGAGCTGCGAACCCTGGGCTTCGAGCACAGCGCGGCTGACATAGTTTTCGGAAGCGATCAGTTCGATGTGGTGTTCCTGGCGCTGGTTTTCCGCCTGGATGGCATTCCACAACTCGGGGTCGATCGCGGCCAGATTATTGTTGAGCGGGGACATGGCGCGTAGTCTGGAAGATGAACGAGTAGCAATTTTAGCATGGGGCTTAGGGGATGCCCGAGACCGAATTGCGCCGTTGTAAAACTTCATTAAGCTATTGTTTAAGATAAGAATAATCTCGACTTTTGGCGTATGCCGAGAGCGACCATTGCGCGCTCTGCGCGCCAACCCTGTTTTGCGGTACGGATAAGAAGCGCATCCGTACCGCAAAACAGGGTTATGAATAAAAGCAAAACTACGTCGGGTTTGCTTTTTTATCCAAGATCGTCGATTGCGCACGGATGCGCTTTTCATCCGTGCGCAATCGACGATCCGCGCGGACGGGGCACCGTCCGCGCAAGTTAGAGCGGGACAGTCCGAATTATTCCAATGTGCGCCGATGCCGGCGTGAGCTAATTGCAGGCTTCGAACTCAGACGAACATTACGCAATCCGCTTCAACAACGCCAGCATGCGCTCTATGGTCTTGCCGTAGGGCGGGTACATCAGAAACATCCCGTTCAGCCGCGACTGGGTGAACACCGGCTTTTCCTTGCTGAAGGTGCGAAATCCCCATTCCCCATGGTAGGCACCGGTGCCGCTTGCGCCGACGCCGCCGAAGGGCTGATCTTCCTGCGCGATGTGCCAGATGCAGTCGTTGACGGTCACGCCGCCGGATATCGTCTGGCTGAGCACTTGGTCGCGGTTGGTGCCGTCGGTCCCGAACCAGTACAGGGCCAGCGGCCGGTCGTGACGGTTGATGTAGGAAATGGCCTCTTCGATGCGCTCGTATCCCAGCACCGGCAGGATCGGGCCGAAGATTTCCTCTTGCATCAATTTCATCTCCGGCGTCGCACCCAGCACTAGTACCGGGGGTTGTTTGCGCGCGGACTGGGCGAACGTTTCGGCCGCCGGATTGATGGTCATGATGCGCGCGCCTTTGTTCCGGGCGTCTTCCAGGAGACCTTGCAGGCGGGCGAAATGTCGGTCGCTGACGATGCTGGTGTAATCCGGGTTGTCGGCGAGGCGAGGGTACAGGTCGGCGATCGCTCGCTGCATGTGCAGGACGAAGCTGTCGATCCGGTTCGCGGGCACGAAGGCGTAATCCGGGGCAATGCAGGTCTGGCCAGCGTTGAGCAGCTTGCCGAACGCGATGCGCGGCGCCGCGATCGCAAAATCGCTGGAAGCGTCGAGGATCGCCGGCGACTTGCCGCCCAGCTCCAAGGTCACGGGGGTGAGGTTTTTCGCGGCGGCCTGGGCCACCAGGCGCCCGACCGCGGTGGACCCGGTGAAGAACAGATGGTCGAAGGGAAGCTCGGTGAAGACCTTGCCGGTCTGGGCATCGCCGGTCACCACCGCCATTTCGCCCTCGGCGAAGAACTCGGCCACGATGCGCGCGAGCAGCTCGGAAAAGCGCGGCGTCAACTCCGACGGCTTGATCATGACCCGGTTGCCGGCGGCGATGGCCGCCACGGCGGGCGCGAGCGCCAGCTGATACGGATAATTCCAGGGCGCGACGATGCCGACCACCCCTAGCGGCTGGCGCATCAGGCGGTTGCTCCCGGGGAGGTAATGCATGGCGGTGGTGACGCGCCGCGTCTTCATCCAGCCATTGAGGTGGCGCCGCGCGTGACGGATCGCCGTACCCACGATGAGCAGCTCGGCCATCTCGGTTTCGTGGGGGGAACGGTGGCCGAAGTCGGCGCCTATCGCCTCGACTATCTGCACCGCGTGTTTTTCGCCCATTGCCGCGAGCCGGTCGAGACGACCCTTGCGCACGGCGGCGGTCGGATTCATCTCCTGGGCGAACGCCGAGCGCTGGCTTTCCAGGGCGGCGTATAGGCGTGCGGTGGGTGAGTTTTCCATAGGGCCTCCTACGATCGATGGCCGTTAGAATACACTGCTTCGGGCCACGCCCGAGTTCCGCGGAAATCCTCAGGCGCGTTCGGGTCTTGGCGCGAGAAGCGCCCCGCCTGCGCCGGGAAATATTGGCGCACGCCCATTGCTAATGCAGGTCAACGGCTCAGGGAGGTTCCACGAAACGCACCGCCAGTTTTCCCGCCGTCGCCGCGTTTCTCGCCTGCGCACCCTTCGATTGGACGCGGCAGCCGCCGGTGCGCGAAATCACCAAGGTCGCGGGCGAGGTGTGCCTATATTCCTTGACCAGTTGTATCCACGCAGACGACCCGTTGCGGGCTGTCGCGTTTTCTGAGAGCAGTCGCCCGCGCCCCTACTCAATCACCTTGTCGGCACTAATGGGAAGCGACTGCGGGATCGTGAGGCCGAGCGCTTTAGCGGTCTTACGGTTGATGACCAACTGGAATTCCGTCGGCTGCTCCACGGGCAGATCCGCCGGTCTCGCACCCTTAATAAGCAGTTTGCGGCGATTATTCATTCCACTCCCAAGGTAGCTGCACACCGTACTTGGGCGAATGTCTCGTGTCAATGATAATCATACGCATCGGACGAATATGGGGTAGAGTAATCGGCGGCTTAGCAGGGTGTTGAAATTCGAGCAAAACAGCGACGGTCCCGATGTTTGAACGAGTGTCGAATGAATTGTCTCGGTAGCGCTTCTGGTTTTTTATCGTTTCGCGCGTTCGGCGTTCCATTTTCGGTGCGCTTGGCGTGGCGCTGAGGGCCGCATTCACCGGAAAGCCACCGGCCCAAACATTTCTTATCGTAGCGGGCTTGGCATTTCCCCAATTGAAAGTGGAAATAGGAGCAGTCGCCGCAGTCCGTTCAAGCTAGCGAGGGGGTAGCGGGAGTGCGGCCCAGTCTGCCCGCCATCAGCGACATCCTTGAACTATCGAATTGGCAGGCGGAGGCATCTTTCCTGGAACGTGAAGCTTCACAACTCCTGACCCGAATCTGACATTTAAGCCTACACTTTTTATTCCGGCACAATATTCCAGAATACTTTTCTATGATCCAACACCGACGAAGACAGATACTGTTCGCCGCGAGTGCGCTGCTTGCGTCGCCGTTCGATACGCTGGCCCAATCTCGCCAAGCACACCGTGTCGGTTTCCTTTCCGGGGGCACAAAGCCGGATGTGGAAGAAGTCTTTCCGTCCTTGATGGAGGGTTTGCGCGATCTCGGATACCGTGAAGACCAAAACCTGACCCTGGACTCCGGCTTTGCAGAATATTCCGAGGCGCAAGCCAAAAAGCTTGCCGCCGAGATAGCCGCCCGAAAGCCGGCGGTCATTGTGGCGACGGGTGGGGGAATAGCTCCTGCGTGCGCTTTGTCCCCAACTGTCCCGGTGGTTTTCCTCCACAGCGGTGATCCTGTAGTCGCTGGCTTCGCGGATAGCTTTGCGCGTCCGGGGCGCAATGCGACCGGCATATCGCTACTGGCGACTGATCTGATCGGCAAGCGCATGGAGCTTCTCAAGCAAATCAACCCAAAATTGCGTCGGGTTGCGTTTCTCGCCAGTCCAGAGCACGCCGGACAACAACGCGAACTCGCGGCATCGCAAGCCGCGGCAGCGCAGCTCGGTGTCGAAGCTATTTACCATCAAGCGCGCAACCCCGCCGAGCTTACGACGGCCCTGAGCGCCGTTGCGGCCGAGCGACCGGACGGGGCACTTTTGTTCTCCGACGCTCTCATGGTAGGTCAGCGCAAGCTGCTCGCCGATTTTTTCTTGAAACACCGGATTCCGAGCGGGGCCGGCTGGAGCGCATTCCCTGCAAGTGGACACTTAATGTCGTATGGCCCGGACAGGAAAGCAGCATGGCGGCGTTTGGCGTATTTTGTCGATCGAATCGTCAAGGGAACCCGTCCCGCGGATCTCCCGATAGAACTGCCTACAGTGGTGGAGCTGGTTGTTAACCGCCGAACAGCAACGGCCATGGGCCTGGTGCTTCCACCTGAAGTATTGGTGCGCGCCGACCGAGTGATCGAATGACAACGCTCCGGGAATTGTTTTTTGCGTTGGGCACCTTCGCGGCGCTAGCCCCGAGCGACTGGTATTGGCCCACAAGAACCAAGAAGGTCAGCTCTGCAATTCGCTCGGCAGTTCCAGGTACCGTTCAAGAAGTCGAATTAAATTTGTGACGGCATGAATCTCGCCACTACCATGGGCATCAGCCCTCAGGCTTGAGCCATCGGCGCACGCCACAACGGCTTCGTTCAGAATGGCAAACGCGATTCTGTGATGGGGATGATCGCTGCGCGATGCTGCATCAATACATTTACGTCAGGCGTCATCGCCAGCGGCATCCAACATCGCTTTATTGCTGCTCGGGTTCAGGCCGCTAACCAACCCGCCACGCCCCTTGAAAACAGGAATCCTGCGTTTGGTCGCTTTGGTCGCAATTTGTGGCGCGCGAAGACGAAGTTGCAATCCCTCCTCGATCAGTCGCGTCAGGCTTGTTTGCTGCTTCGCCGCTAACGCCTTGGCGTTGGCAAGCAGGGAATCGTTGATGTTAAGAGTAGTTTTCATGGGATGGGCATCCAGATTTCTGTATCATAAGTCAGTGCGCGGCCAGTGAATGTACTGTCCGCGTGGCGCACCCGTAGCCGAGTGTTCGCACTTCGTGGAATTGCGGCAAGGCTTTGGCGGTGCGCACTTTCTGTGGCAGGAGCGCAAGCGCTCGGCCGATGCCGCGTCATCGTAAAATGCGCGGCTAGATCAGGCGGGCAAGCGCTTTGATGTCGGCGTTGCCGCCGGAGATGACGACGCCGATGCGCCGTCCGTTGCAATCGTGGCCGCCGGACAGTTTGCCTTCGAGCAGGGCCGCGGCTGCAAGCGCGCCGGTGGGTTCGATCACAATTTTCATGCGCTCCCAGATCCAGAACAGGCTGCGCACCAGCTCGGCGTCGCTCACCGTCAACATGTCGTGCACGTACTGCAGCACCAGCGGAAAGGTAAGGCTGCCGAGCGAGGGCGTGCGCGCGCCGTCGGCTATGGTGTCGGGGTTGTGGCAGGTCTGCAAGGTTTTCGAGCGGAACGAACGGGTGGCATCGTCCCCCGCCTCGGGCTCGACGCCGATCACCTTGCAGCCCGGCGACCAGCGGCTCGCCGCCACCGCGCAGCCGGAGAGCAGCCCGCCGCCCCCGCAGGGGACCAGCAGGTAGTCGAGGGGACCCGCCTCCTCGATCAATTCCTTCGCCGCGGTTCCCTGTCCGGCGATCACTTGCGCATGGTTGTAGGGGGGAATGACGGTCATGCCGCGTTCCCGGGCGATGCTTGCCGCCAGCTCTTCGCGCTTGGCCGTCGCGGGATCGTAGGCGATGACCTCGGCGCCGTAGCCGCGCGTGGCCTCGAGCTTCACCTGCGGCGCGTCCTGCGGCATCACGATCACGGTCTTGACCCCGAGCAGCGTTCCCGCCAGGGCCACCGCCTGGGCATGATTGCCCGAGGAGTAGGCGAGCACTCCGCCGCGCTTTTGCTCCGCCGTCAGCTGCGACAGCGCGTTGTAGGCGCCGCGGAACTTGAACGCGCCCATGCGCTGGAAGTTCTCGCACTTGAAGAACACCCGTGCGCCCGTGCGCTCATCCACCGTGCGCGATGTCATCACCGGCGTGCGCCGGGCGTGGCCGGAAAGGCGTTCGGCGGCGGCGGCAATGTCCTCGGCGCTGACGGGGGGGGTGGAGGTAGCGGTTGTGTTCATTGGCAATACCGGGCGATGTGGGTGGCGTACAGCATTTTACCCGCGCGCCGGTGCGCCGTGCCCGCGCACGAACGTGTCGTACCCGCGCGGGCGGCCGGCCTCACGCGTAGTAGCGCGCGCGCATGCGCCCGCAGTAGGGCGCAAGATTGGCATGGCTGCGCGCCGCGTCCAGCAGCGGCGTCTCCAGCGGCACATCGAGGATATTCGCCAGAAACGCGTAAGCCGCGGCGTCGACCGAGCTCGGCTCCGCACCGAGGAAATAAGGCTCATCGCCGAGCAGCAGAGAGAGCGCGGCGATGTCCGCGGCGCCGATGTTGAATATTTCTTCCGGCTCGTGCCGGCCTATGCCCTGCGCGTCCAGCTGCCGCGCCAGGCTGCGGCGCGCCATGGACGGAACGAACCAGCGCAGCATCGCCGGCAGCGACCCGAAAAACGCCGGCCGCGTCAGCGGCCAGCCGCGTTCGTCGATCCAGCGCGCGTACAGCAGCGCCCAGTAAAGGCTGTCCTCCAACAGGCGCAGCAGCGCAGTGCCTTTTGCCCGCTGCGCCGGCGTCAGCGCCGCGTCGAGCTTGTCGCCGTAGGCCGATTTCAGGTAATCGATGATGAGGTGCGAATCGGCGACGACGCGCCCGCCGTCGTCGATATAGGGCAGCTTTCTTTTCGGCGCGCGCAGCTGGTACATGCCGTAGCGCGACACGTAGGCGATGCCCGCCATGCGCAGATAGGTTTCCACCTTCATGCAGAACGGGCTGGCATTGGGAAGGCCGAAGGCCGTGGGAAATTGGTAGAGGATAAGGCTCATCGGTCGGGCTCCGGCTCAGCGTATGGTCAGGGTCAGGCGCGAATCGCCGCGCAGCAGGAAGATCTGCAGCGGCCGCTCCGCCTGGCGCAGCGCGGCCAGCAGTTCCGCCACCGAGCGCACCCGGCCGCGGTTGACGCCGTAGATCACGTCTCCCGGGCGCAAACCGGTCTGGGCCCCCGGCGACTTGGGCTCGATGCGGGTGATGATCGCGCCCTCGGCCATGCCGTACTGAGGCATGCCCGCCTCGATGTTGGATACGCGCACGCCGGCGAGTTGCGGCACCGCCTCTCCCGGAATTTCGGTCATGGTGAACGGCTCGGCGATGCGCAGCTTCACCACCAGCGGCTGTTTGCCGCGCTGCACCCGCATCTCGACCTCTTCGCCGACCGGGATCAGGCCCATGCGATTGCGCAAATCGGCGGAACCGCGCACCGCTTTGCCATTGATGCTGGTGACGATGTCGCGCGGCTTCAGGCCGGCCTTGTCTCCGGGCGAGCCCGGCTCGACCTGCACCACCACCGCGCCGTCGGCCGAGCCCGCCGCGAGCGATTGCGCCAGCTCGTGCGTCATGTCCTGGGTGACGACGCCGACGCGGCCGCGGCGCACTTCGCCGTAGCGGATGATCTGCTCCATCACCGAGCGCACCATGTTCGAGGGCACGGCGAATCCGATGCCGACGCTAGAGCCCGACGGCCCGATGATGGCGGTGTTGATGCCGATCAGTTCGCCCGACAGATTCACCAGCGCCCCGCCCGAGTTGCCCGGGTTGATCGAGGCGTCGGTCTGAATGAAGTCTTCGTAGCCCTCGATGCCGAGGCCGGAGCGGCCGAGTGCGCTGACGATGCCGGAAGTGACCGTCTGCCCGATGCCGAAGGGATTGCCGATGGCCACGACGAAATCGCCCACGTTCATGACGTCCGAATCGCCGAACTTGAGCTCGGCCAGGTTCTGCGCCTCGATTTTCAGCACGGCGATGTCGGTGCCCGGATCGGTGCCGACCAGCTTCGCCTTGAGCGTGCGCCGGTCCTTCAGCGTCACCACCACTTCCTGCGCGTTGTTGATCACGTGATTGTTGGTGAGCACGTAGCCGCGCGCGCGGTCGACGATCACGCCCGACCCTGCGCTTTGCTCGCGCGAGGGCCGGTCCGGCACGTTGAAAAAGCGCCGGAACAGCGGGTCGCGGAACAGGGGGTTGTCCTCCATCGGCGAGCGCGTGACCACCGAAATGTTGACCACGGCTGGGGTCACCTGCGCCAGCATCGGCGCGAGCGTGGGCACGCCCTTCAGGTTGAGCGGTAGCGCGGCCCGGGCGCAGAGCGGGGAGAGCAGCAACAGCAGGATGAAAGCGGCGCGCAGGCGCATCGGCAATGGCTCCGGGGAAAACTGTGCGGATTATTTTTCACAGTATAAGCTGTGTGACGTCAGGCGTGCAGCAGGTGCGCGAGCCGCGTTCCATGCAATGGTTGCAATGGTTGGTGCGAATTCGTGGATTTCGGCGTATGCTAATTTCACCTGTGCCGGGAGAAAACTGCCGTGGAAGGTGTAGCCGATACTTCGTTCAAAAAGTTTGAGATCGGAATCGCCGAAATTGACGGGCAACATCGGCGTCTGTTCGAGTTGCTCGTTGAAATGCGATCCTGGTCGCGATCGGAACTGGAACATTTGGCGGTTCGGGATATCTTGAACGAATTGGCCGATTACGCGACCACCCATTTTTCAGTCGAAGAAAGCCTGATGCGCATGCTTCGCTACCCGCACACCGAGGCGCATATCGCCGATCACAAGCGGTTTATCAACAAGCTGAATATATTCCGGTATCGGCTGCTGAAAGAAGGTGACGTCGGCGACGTGGACCTGATCGAATTCATTCAGTCGTGGCTCGTGGAACATATCGACCGGGCCGATCGCGCGTACGTGGAACATTTTCTTGCCAAGGGCATAGACCCGCACCCTTTTCCTTAGCGCAATCCCAGGGGCAATGCAATAGTCCCAATGAGGGCATTGGCGCGCACTGACGCGCCGGCCCTAGTCCCGGTTCGCGCGACAGGCGCTGGGCTTCAGCGCGTGAAGCGCTGGCCTTTGTAGTTGAAGATCACGTTATCGCCGAGGATTTTTTCCAGCTTCAGGCCGGGCGAGATTTCGTCGCCTTCGCGCACTAGTTTGTCGTTCACGATGGCCATGCCGCTCGATCCTTCGCCGTGGATCACGCCGGACACCGATATCGCCGGCAGTTCCAGCTTGGCAGCGGCTTCGTCCGCCTCCTTCTTCTGCGCCGGCTTCTCATCGGATGCCGGGGTTGCGCTCTTGGCGGCCGCTGCCCCGGCAGCGGGTTTGGCTGCCGCATCGGGTAGCGGCGCCGGAACCCGCAGGCTGCTGCTCGGCGCCTTCGCGACGACCGGCTTGGCCGTCGCTTCTCGCGGCGCCTTGGGCGCGGCGGCGGGGCGGTCCACGCGCGCGGGCGGCGCCTGCGGCGGTTCTGCGATGCGATTCGCCGCGGGAATGACGGCCGGTTCTTTCGCTGCCGGTATGGTCGCGACAGTCGTTTCCTTGGCGGCCGGCGCATCCGGCGGCGACAGCGCGGCCGGCTGGCTCGCGACGGGTTTTACCGCCGGCGGCGCGGGCCGCATCCAGGCGTAGAGCGCCGCCGCATTGAGCAGCAGCACGGCGGCGAGCGCGTAGGGCCAGACTAGGCGCTGCGGAGCTTCGCCTTCGGCCACCGGTAGCAATGAATACTTCGGCCCGCCCGCGCCCTGCTGGCGCGCTTGTTCGGATTTCTTCAGGGCGTCAAGTATGTAGGACATGTCAGCGCCCGGCTGCAGCCGCAACGAGGCGGGGCAATTTGTCGTCCAGTCTCAGGTTCAGGCGTATCAGGGTCAGCGCGCCGGCGGCGCCATCCGGAGCCATCCCCTCCGAAAACTGAAACGCCTTCACCCGGCGGACCAGATCGTCGTCGTACACCGCCGGTCCGTCTGCGCTCCCGCCCTGCAGGCGGGCAAGCGCCTGCCGCAGCCACTGAACGGCCGGCCCGCGGCTGCCTGCCACCATGACTTCGGTGTAGCCGGGGGGCGCGCCCCACACCTGCACATGAGTGCCGGACCACTGTTGCGCAAACTCCGCAATCGACACGTTGCGCGTCGCGCCGGCGACCATGACGGTTGCGCTGCGATCATTAAGGCCGGTCAGCACCACGTTATATTCTTTCCCCTTGCCGCCGCCGTCCATTTTGAGCACCGCGGGTTGGTTGATCCGGCGCAGGTCCGCCATGCCACCCCGGCCGTAGTGGCAGCGCAGCTTGAGCGCTTCGGCGGCCTGACATGCGGGGCGCTTGTCGCCCGGGTCGTAGGCGATACCGCGAAGCTTGAGCAGATCGCGAAACGCGATGCGCTCGCTGTTCGCGCGCGATGCCTTGTCGTCCGGCCAGCTGAGGTTGTCTTTTGGCGGTTCCGGCACCGGTGCCTCGGCCGCTGGCGCTGCCGCCGTGGCAGGGGGCGTTTCGGCGACCATCGGTTTGGCGCCGACGGCAGCGGTAGTCGCGGTAAGCGATGCGTCCACGGAAGTGTGTGCCGCTGACGCAATTTTCGGTTGTGGTGCCGGTGTGCCGGCGGGAACCGGCAGGTCCGGTGCATTCCAGTTCAGCGGCCAGTATGGAACCGCGAACAGGCTCGCGGCCACCACGCCGCCGGCGCAAACCGCCGCTGCCGCTACCAGCGGCCAGCCCAGAAATCTGCGCCAGCGCAGATAGCGGCTGCCCGAGGTGCCGAGCACTTCTTTCCCGGCGTTGCGCAAAGTCTTAGCCGTGACCTGCAGCTTGCCCTGCACGTAGGTGCCGAGCAGGGCCCGGTCGCACACCAGGTTGATCAGGCGCGGCACGCCGCCCGTCAGTCGGTAGAGGCTGCCGATCAGGGCGTCGGGGAATATCGGGGTGTCGGCGCCCGAGACCATGAGCCGGTGCGCAACGTAGGCGGCGACGTCGGTCCGGGTGAGGTGGGTGAGGTGGTAGCGGGCGACGACGCGCTGCGCGACCTGGCGCAGCTCGGGCCGGCCCAGCATCTGCTGCAGCTCCGGCTGGCCGATCAGGATGATCTGAAGCAGCTTGCGCGTATTCGTTTCCAGGTTGGTCAGCAGGCGCAATTGCTCCAGCACATCCGGCTGCAGGTTCTGCGCCTCGTCAATGATCAGGACGGCGCGGCGGCCCTGGGCGTTGGCGCCGAGCAGATGCGCGTTGATCGCGTCGACCAGCACCTTCACCGTGGCCGTGCCGGCGGGGAGTGCGATGTGAAATTCGTCGCAAATGGTGGCGAGCAGCTCTTCGGCGTTCAACCGCGGATTGAGGATGAAGGCCACGCCGCAGTGCGTGTGTATTTCCTCGAGGAAGCAGCGGCACAGGGTGGTCTTGCCGGTGCCCACCTCCCCGGTGAGGAGGACGATGCCGCCTTCGCCCTGCACGCCGTAGAGCAGATGGGCCAGCGCCTCGCGGTGGCGCACGCTCATGTACAGGAATCGCGGGTCCGGCGCGATCGAGAACGGCATTTCCCTGAGGCGGAAATAATCCCTGTACATGCTAGCGGCGCCCCGATGCGGTCATTTGCGCGGTCATTTGACCATGCGCGTAAGTTTCTCGCGATCGACGGCGTTCAGGATTTCGTCGCGTTTGGGCGACTGGCCTTCCACCACCACCCGGATTCCCTGGACCTTGAGCCCGGTCGATTTGGGCGCCGGGGATTTGCCAAACATGAGTTCCGACATCGTCTGCAGATTCGATTTTTTCGCATCCCGCTCGTTTGCGACCAGGCGCAGGCTGACCGAAATGTCGCCGTAGTTGAGCGCTTTTTGCTTCGCTTCCAATTGTGCGATCTGGGGCTGGATGGCGACGAGATGGCGCTCGCGCACCTCCCGCCCTTTCTTGCTGTAGCCGTCGGCTTCGTCGCTCAACTGCCGGGCGAGCGCCTTGTTGCCTTCCTTCGCAGCGCGGTTGGAGGCCCGGTTGGCCTCGCTCATCTTGTCGAGCCAGCCCTGGCGCTCCTTGGCTATGTCCGGCGGCAACTGGTTCAGCGCGTCGATTTCCGCCTGTACCTTGCGCGATTCCGCGTAGAGGCGGTCGCTTTCTTCCTTCGGACGGCGGTAAGTGTAGTTCCCGGTCACGACAATATCGAAATCCCCCTCGCGGTCGCCTTTGCAGAAGCTGCCGACGTTCTTCGATTCCGTCGCTTTGGCCAGCGTCCACCCCGCCGGTGCCGGCGGCAACGCGTCCTTCAGCGCCGAGTAGACGGAGTTGAAGTATTGCGTCTCGCCGGGTGTCGCATTGCGCATGCCCTCGATGCAGTCGGCAGCGGCGGTCGCGGCTGACAGCGCAGCCGCCAGGAATACAGTTGTGCGCAGGACCATTCGCATTCGGCTATCTCCTTCCGGATCAGTGGACCATGGGGTAGGGCGAGCGCACAGTTTACCCATAATTCTGGCGCAAATCGTCCGGCGTATCGATGTCGCGGCATACGCCGGGGTCGTCCACGTCGATCAGCGTGACCGAGTCCCGGTTCTGCTCGAGCAGCGCGCGCGCGCCCGCGTCGCCGCGCAGGGCTTCGAGCTGTCGCCGGTATGCATGGTCCAGTCCCACGGGATGCCCGCGCCGGCCCTGGTAGGCCGGCGCGGCGATCGCGGCGCCTGCGGCCAGCGCCGCGGCGACTTTGGCGATGCTGTCCGGACGGATAAAGGGCATGTCGGCGAGGGCGACGATCCAGCCGGCGGCGTCGCCCGCTGCCTTCACGCCGCAGGCGAGGCTCTCACCCATGCCGTCTTCTGCATGCGCGCACTCGATAACGGTGGCTCCCGCCGCATTCAAACGCTGTACCAGTTGCGTCTGGCGCGGACGCACTACGGCGATCACGCGCGGAACGGCGCTGCGCAAATTGGCGAGCGCCGCCAGTGCCAGCGGCATGCCGCCGTCGAGCGGATGCAGCAGCTTGTTCGAGCCGAAGCGTCTGGCTGCGCCGGCCGCGAGCAGGACGCCGCAGTAGTCCTTGCTCAATCGGCTTTGAGCGGAACGCCGCAGGCGGCTTCGATCCCGGCCCTGGGCGGCTCGATGGTCAGCGGGATCTGCACGCCGCGGCGCACCGCCGTCATCTCGGCAAGTATAGAAACGGCGATCTCGGGCGGCGTGCGGCTGCCGATCTTCAAGCCCACCGGTCCGCGTAGGCGCGCGATTTCCTCCGCCGAGAGGTCGAAATCCGCCAGGCGCTTCCTGCGCTTGTCGTTGTTCGCTTTCGATCCGAGCGCGCCGACGTAGAAGGCGGGGGACTTCAATGCCTCCAGCAGCGCCGCGTCGTCGAGCTTGGGATCGTGGGTGACGGCGACCACCGCGCTGTGCGCATCCAGGTTCAGCGCCAGCACCACGTCGTCGGGATAACCGCGCGCTAACGGCACGCCCGGCAGGTCCCAGGCCGCGGCGTATTCCTCGCGCGGATCGCACACCGTGACATGGTAATCGAGGGCCTGCGCCATCTGCGCCACATAGCGCGACAGCTGGGCGGCGCCGATTAGCAGCAGGCGCCAGCGCGGGCCGTGCACGGTCTTCAGCACCTTGCCGTCGAATTCCAGTGCGTCCGACCAGCGGCCGGCTTCGATGCGCGACTTGCCGCTCTCGATGTCGAGAAATCGCGCCACCAGTTCGTGGCGCTCGATCGCGCCCAGCAGTTCGTCCAGACCGGCGCCGTCCTTCACCGGCTCCAGCACCAGCTGCAGCGTGCCGCCGCAGGGCAAACGGAAGCGGTCGGCCTGTTCCTTGGACACACCGTAGGTGAGGACGCCGGGCTTGTCGCTGGCGAACTTGTGGCTGTGGACGCGCTCGATCAGGTCGTCCTCGACGCAGCCGCCCGATACCGATCCGGACACCTGGCCGTCATCGCGGATGGCCAGCATCGCCCCCAACGGGCGTGGCGCCGAGCCCCAGGTCTTGACCACGGTGGCCAGAATGACCGCGTGGCCCGCCTTGAGCCAGGTGGTTGCGCTGCGCAGCACTTCCAGATCGACGCTGTCCATTGCACACCTCTGACGAATTTACCAAACCGCTGACGCTGCGGGCGAGGCCGCAATTATAATAGGGTCCCCGGCAATGCGCTGATGCGCCACGCGTGCGGCGTGCAGGCCCGGTCCCCGACCCCGCTGCGGGGTAGTGCAATCCGGCAGGATTTTGGACCGCCGGGGTTTGATCTTCATCAACAGCGCGAAAGTCCCTTCGATCTAAAGTGAACCCCGCTCGGTTTGGTCGCTGGCGCAGTGTCAGTGGCCGGTGCGACCGGGCAGGACAGGGGGAAGTTCATGGATCGCAATCGCCCGCCCGGACATCTGTCCAGCCGCTTGTGCACCGGCGCGCGCGCGGTGGCGCTGCTGCTGATGCTTGCATTCTGCGGCGCCGGGGCGGCGGAAGAGATCAGGATAGGCGGAACGGGCGCTGCGCTCGGTACCATGCAATTGCTCGCCGACAAATTCACCCGAAACAATCCCGGTATCACAGTTGCCACGGTAGGCAATCTGGGCAGCGCCGGCGCGATCAAGGCGGTAGCCAGCGGCGCGATCGAGCTTGCCGTGACTTCCCGCCCGCTGACCGAGAGCGAGGGCAGACTCGGCGTGTCGCAGTTGGAGTATGCACGCACGCCGTTCGTGTTCGCGGTGTCGGCCAAATCCGCGGTCAGCGCGATCACGCGGCGGGAACTGAGCGACATCTACTCGGGCAAGACGGCGAATTGGCCCGACGGCAGCACGATACGCGTGGTGCTGCGGCCGGCCAGCGACGTCGATACCGTGATGGTGAAGGACCTGAGTCCCGCAATCGCGCAGGCGTTGTCGGCGGCGGAAAAGCGTCCCGGAGTGAAGTTCGCCGTGACTGATCAGGATGCGGCCGGCGACCTGGAACGCATCCCAGGCGCGATCGGGCCCAGCTCGCTCGCGCTGATGCTGTCGGAACGGCGCGCGCTCAGGGCGCTGAAGCTGGACGGCGTAGAGCCCACTCCAGCAAACGCGGCCGCCAAGACCTATCCGCTGTTCAAGCAGCTGTTTTTTGTCACCGGCGAGAAGCCCACGGCGTCGGCCGGGCGCTTTGTCGACTTCGTCCGGTCTGCGGCCGGGCGCAAGATTCTTGCCGACAACGGGCACTGGATTCCCTGACCCGGACAAGCCCGGCTGCAGCCCTGCAGTCGCAGCAATCGCACTGATAGAGGTGCGCCCCGTCATGTTCTAATAGCGCTATTTCCTGCCGCGCCCTCGCAGGCCGTGTTCTGCACCAATAATCCCATGGCTGATCTCAGGCAACATCGATTCTCGGCGGCCGAGTTGGCGCAGCGGCGCGCCGCGTTGCCCAAGCCGGAATTCCCGGAAGAACTGCCGGTCAGCGCCCGGCGCGCCGATATTGCGCGAGCCGTGGCCGCGCATCAGGTGGTCATCGTCTGCGGCGAAACCGGATCGGGCAAGACCACGCAGCTGCCGAAGATCCTGCTCGAACTCGGCCGCGGCGTCGCCGGACTCATCGGCCATACCCAGCCGCGGCGCATCGCCGCGCGCGCCACTGCGGCGCGAATCGCGCAGGAACTCAAGACCGAGCTTGGCGGCGCGGTCGGCTACAAGATCCGCTTCAACGACAAGCTCGGTCCGCGCACCTACGTCAAGCTCATGACCGACGGCATCCTGCTCGCCGAAACCCAGGGCGACCGCGATCTGCGGCTGTACGATGCGATCATCATCGACGAGGCGCACGAGCGCAGCCTGAACATCGATTTTCTGCTCGGCTATCTCAAGCAGCTGCTGCCGCGGCGACCCGATCTCAAGCTGGTGGTGACCTCCGCAACCATAGATGCAGAGCGCTTCTCCAGGCATTTCCGCGATGCGCCGGTGATTGAGGTGTCCGGCAGGCTGTATCCGGTCGAGGTGCGCTATCGCCCGCCGGGCGGGAAAAAAACGACCGGCGGCGCCGCGTCGCGCCCCGGAGCAAACGATGCGCCGGATTTGATCGAAGCCATCGTCGATGCGGTGGACGAGACCGCCCGCTGCGGGCCCGGCGACGTGCTGGTGTTCCTGCCGGGCGAGCGCGAGATCCGTGAAACGGCCGAGGCGCTGAGGAAGCACCATCCTCCGCACACGGAAATCCTGCCGCTGTATGCGCGCTTGTCGGCGGCGGAGCAGGAGCGGGTGTTCAAATCACACGCGGGCAGGCGCATCGTGCTCGCCACCAACGTCGCCGAGACCTCGCTCACCGTGCCCGGCATACGCTACGTCGTCGATCCGGGAGAGGCGCGCATCAAGCGCTACAGCTACCGCAGCAAGGTCGAGCAGCTGCAGGTGGAGAACATCTCCCGGGCGAGCGCCAGCCAGCGCGCCGGGCGCTGCGGCCGCGTCGCCAGCGGCGTGTGCATACGCCTGTACGCAGAGGATGATTTCAACGGGCGGCCGGCCTATACCGAGCCCGAAGTCCTGCGCTCCTCGCTTGCCGGTGTGATCCTGCGCATGAAATCGCTCAGGCTGGGCGAAGTCGAGGACTTTCCGTTTATCGATCCGCCGCCGCCCAAGGCGATCAGCGACGGCTACGGCTTGCTCGCCGAGCTGGGCGCCGTGGACGATGCCAGGGAATTGACCGAGACCGGCAGGCAGCTCGCGCGACTGCCGCTCGACCCCTGCATCGCGCGCATGATCCTGGCGGCGAAGGCGGAGGGCAGCCTGGCCGAGGTGCTGATCATCGCCGCGGTGCTGTCGCTGCAGGATCCGCGCGAGCGGCCGCTTGAGCGCGCCGGTGCGGCCGACGCGGCGCAGTTGAAGTTCGACGACGAGAAGTCGGATTTCCTCTCCTGGCTCAAACTGTGGAAGTTCTACCAGGAGGCGCTTGCGCACAAAAAGTCGAATCGCAAGCTGATGGATCTGTGCCGCGAACATTTCCTGTCCTACAACCGAATGCGCGAGTGGCTGGACATCCACAGCCAGCTGCATACTTTCGTCGCCGAGATGGGCTGGAAGCTGTCGGAGAAGGAGGCGAGCTACGCGCAGATCCACCGGGCGCTGCTCGCGGGCCTCCTCGGCAACGTCGGCTGCAAGTCGGAGGACAGCGAATATTACCTCGGCGCGCGCGGCATCAAGTTCCTGATCCACCCCGGCTCCGGCGTGGGCAAGAAGGCCGGACGCTGGATCATGGCGGCGGAAATCACCGAGACCACGCGCCTTTATGCGCGCTGCATCGCCCGAATAGAACCGGAGTGGCTGGAGAGCGTGGGCGCGCACCTGATCCGGCGCCACCAGTACGAGCCGCACTGGGAGAAAAAGCCCGCGCGCGTCGCCGCATTCGAGCGCGCGACGCTCTACGGCATCCTGCTCTATGCCAACCGGCGCATACACTACGGGCCCATGGACCCGGTCGAGTCGCGCCGGATTTTCATCCGCCAGGCGCTGGTTGAGGGCGAGTACGAATCGCGCGCGCCGTTTTTCCAGCACAACCGCAAATTGATCGCCGACATTGAGACTCTCGAACACAAATCGCGCCGCCCCGATGTGCTGGTGGACGAGGAGCTGATCTACGCGTTTTACGACAGCCTGGTTCCGGAGGGCGTGCACAACGGCGCCGCGTTCGAGCACTGGCGGCGCGAGGCCGAGTCGGGCAATTCGAAGCTGCTCTATCTCAAGCGCGAAGACCTGATGCGGCACGAGGCGGCGGGCATCACCACCGCGCTGTTTCCGCATGAAATCGACATCGGCGCGCGCGCCTACGCGCTCGAATATCTGCACGATCCGGGCAATGCGCGCGACGGCCTCACGCTGACGGTGCCGCTGATCGCACTGAACCAGCTTTCGCCCCAGCGCTGCGACTGGCTGGTGCCGGGCCTGCTGAAAGAGAAGGTGGCCGCGCTGGCGAAAACGCTGCCGCAGAAAATCCGCCACAAGCTGGGGCCGCTGCCGGAATTTGCCGAGCAATTTGCCGTGGCGGCCTCGGCCGAGGCCAAGCGCAGGGAAGACGTATCCCTGGCCGAAGCCATCATCCGTTACGCCCGCGAGGAATTGAACCTGGTGCTGCCGCCGGACGCTTTTCGGCCCGAGCTCTTGCCCGCGCATCTTTCGATGAATTTCCTCGTGGTGGACGAGCACGGCCGGCAGCTCGCCATGGGCAGGAGCCTCGCCGCATTGCGCGCGGAGCTGGGCGAGCAGGCGGGCGAGCAGTTCAGCGCCATCGCCCAGCCCAAGGCCGCCTTGTCCGGCATCACGTCGTGGAATTTCGGCGAGCTGCAGGAGATCATGGAAATCCGCCAGGGGCCGCAGACCCTGATCGGCTACCCGGCGCTGGTCGATCGCGGAGAAAGCGTCGACCTCGAAGTGATGGATGCGCCGCAGAAGGCGGCGGCCGCGCACCGCGACGGCCTGCGGCGGCTGTTCATGCTGCAGCTGAAGGAGCAGGCGCGCTACCTTGAGAAAACCCTGCCCGGCCTGCGCGACATGGGGATGCAGTTTCTCGACTTCGGCGATGCCGCGTCGCTGAAGGACCAGTTGCTGCGCGTGAGCTTCGATCGCGCTTGCATGGCCGAGCCCCTGCCGGTGACGCAGGCGGAATTCCTGAAGCGCTGCGACGAGGGGAAGACGCGGCTGTCGCTGCTGGCGCAGGAACTCTGCCGGTTGGTGGCCGGCATACTCGCCGAATACCAGTCCTTGCAGAAGAAACTGCAGGGACTGAAGACGTTTCCGCAGCCGGCGCGCGAGATCGGGGAGCAGCTGGCGCAGCTCCTGCCGAAGAACTTCATCGCCGCCACGCCCCCGGCGCGCCTGCAGCACTATCCGCGCTATCTGAAGGCTGTGGCGCTCAGGCTGGAGAAACTGCGCGCCGACCCCGCGCGCGATGCGCGCTGGAGCGCCGAGTTCAATCCGCTGTGGCAGACCTGGCAGCGCGAAGACCTGAAGCAAAGGAAGCAGGGCGTCACCGATGCGCAGCTGGAACAGTTCCGCTGGCTGCTGGAGGAGCTGCGCGTATCGCTATACGCGCAGGAATTGCGCACGCCGGTGCCGGTGTCGGTGAAGCGGCTGCAGAAAATGTGGCAGAGTATGCAAAGGTAAAGAGAGACAAACAGCGCATGGTGACCTTTAGAATGAGTCATTCCGAGACCGAAGGTCGAGGAATCTGGTTTTTGCCCCGCCTGATGAAAAGCAGATTCTTCGCTTCGCTCAGAATGACTAATCAGCATTATCGGGAATAGTTTCGTGAGCGAAATTCCCCAAGCGCTGCTGCGCGCGCTTACCAGCCTGCTGCATCCGCGCATGTTGCTGCTGATGCTCTGTCCGGTGCTGGTCGCGCCCTTTGGGCTGATCCCGCTGCTCGGGTTTCTGACGCCGGTTTACGGCGGCCTCGCTTTCATCCACTATTGCCTGGCCGGTCTGGGGCGACTGCGCGAAGAGCCGGTCGCGACGCAATAGCAATCTTCAGGGAGAAGTACGATGTCTTTCGGCGCGATCATCATCGGCGACGAGATCATGCGCGGCAAGCGAGCGGACAAGCACCTGGCGCAATTGATCGCCATCCTGCGCAGCCGCGGCCTCACGCTTGACTGGTGCCAGTACCTCGGCGACAGCCCGGAACTGATTACTTCGACGCTGAAGCGCACGTTCGCCGGTCGGGACATCGTGTTCAGCTTCGGCGGCATAGGCGCGACGCCGGACGACCATACGCGTGCCTGCGCCGCGGCGGCGGCCGGCGTGGACCTCGTCCTGCATTCCGAGGCGGAGGCCGAAATCCGCGGCCGCTTCGGCGCCGAGACCACGCCGAACCGCCTCAAGATGGGCGAGTTTCCGAGCGGATCGACCATCATCCCCAACAGCTACAACCGCATCTGCGGCTTTTCCTTCGGCGAACACCACTTCGTCCCGGGTTTTCCGATCATGGCCTGGCCCATGGTCGAGTGGGTGCTCGAACAGCGCTATCGGCACCTGTTTCACCTGCAGCCGGAAATCGAGGCCTCGGTCATGGTCTACGACTCGGCCGAAAGCATCCTCACCCCGCTGATGGAAGCGGTCGAAGCGAAATACAAGAGGCTCAAAGTGTTCAGCCTGCCCAGCGTGGGCGAAGGCGGGCAGCGCCGGCATATCGAACTCGGCGTTCGCGGTGCGCCGGATGAAGTGCCCGCTGCGATGGAAGATCTCAAGCGCGGCGTGACCGAACTGGGAGGAAGCTGGGAGGCGCACGCGGTGCCTGCTGCGCCGGACGTGGCGGGATAGTGAACCAGCCTTAAATCCCCTGCAGCTAAAGAATTGGCCTGCTGAAGTCGATATAAGGGAGTACCCCCCACATATCGCTGTCAGAGGACCCGAAAATGATTTGCCGAGTTCGCCGTCGGGCCGCTTTCCTGATCCTGGGACTGGTTTATTCGATATCGGCACTGGCCGAGGAGCGTCAGGCCGCGGCCGCGCCTGCAGCCGCCGAGCAGCCTGCCGCAACGGCCGCCAAAGCCAAGCCCGCAGCGGCGGAAGCTGCCAAGGCCACCGCCGCGGAGCCGGCCAAGGCTGGCGCAGCCGAGTCGATCCTGCCCCCGATTGCGGGACCGAAGAAACTCGCGCCGGCCGCGGCGCTACCCGCGCCGCCAATGGTAGCCAGCCCCAAGCCGGCGATAGCCCCGCCGCCGCCGCGGCAGGCGCGCCCCAAACCCCGCAAGGTAGCGCCGACGCCCGTGGCGCTGTCGGACAAGGCGGCCAAGCCCGGCGAGCATGGTGCAACGACACCCGCGCCGGCGCACACCCTGCACTGGTCGTATGAAGGCGAAGGAGGGCCGCATGCGTGGGCGAAGCTCGCGCCCGAATACGCCAAGTGCGGTAGCGGCGAGCGCCAGTCGCCGATCGACATCCGCGACGGGATGAAGCTCGATCTGGAACCGATCACCTTCGATTACCGGCCTAGCCTGTTCAAGGTTGTGGACAACGGCCACACCATCCAGGCCAACATCGGCAGCTGGAACTTCATGCGCGTGATGGGGCGGCGCTTCAAGCTGGCCCAAATCCACTTTCACCGGCCGTCCGAAGAGACCATCGACGGCAAGCAGTTTGAAATGGTTGCCCACCTGGTGCACAAGGACGGGGAAGGCCGGCTCGCGGTGGTCGCCGTGCTGGTGGACAAGGGCACGCGCCAGCCCGTAATCCAGTCGGTGCTCAACAACGTGCCGCTGGAAAAAGGCGAAGAAGTCGCCGCCGCGACCACGCTCGACGCGAACCAGATGCTGCCCGAGAGCCGCCGTTACTTTACTTACATGGGTTCGCTTACCACGCCGCCGTGCACCGAAGACGTGTTGTGGATCGTGATGAAGCAGCCGGTGCAGGCATCCGTGGAGCAACTGAATTTGTTCTCGCGCATGTATCCGATGAACGCGCGCCCGATCCAGGCGTCGATGGGCCGGATGATCAAGGAATCGAACTAAAAAAAACCCCGGGACATGGCCCGGGGTTTAAGTTGCCCCGAGGTTGCCCTCGGGGCCGCTGACAGTAAAGGAGGAGGAGAAACTGTCAGCGTTTCCTAGAAGAAAGCTTACGCAGCTTTCTTTTTGCCGGCTTGTTTCACCACGGTAGCGGTGGCGGCGGTAACATTGGCTTCGGCCAGGTCGGTCGCTTGTTTCACGACTTTGGTGAAGCTGTCGTAGGCGGAGTTGGCGGCGGCCATGGCGGACTTGACCGCGGCGACGGCGACATCGGAACCGGCCGGCGCGTTCTTGGTCAGCTTGTCCATCAGCGAAACCACGGTCTTGTTCATCTCGGCAGCCTGGTTTTCGGCCAGCTTGTTGACTTCGGCTTGGGTCTGGGTCGCCACTTCGTAGACATTGCGCGAATAGGCGATCGCTTTTTCCAGGCTCGGCTGGGCAGCGGCCGCGGTCAGGTTGACGAACTCTTGCGCGTCCTTGACCGACAAGAGGGCCTTGGCCTGGCTGACGCTGTCTTCGAACGCCGCTTTGGTGGTGTTGAAGTTCAGGGCCGACAGACGCTCGAACGCGGCGAACTGGGCGGTGGCAACGGTGAACAGCGCATCTACGCTGGCTTTATTGGCGGCGGCGAATTGCTCGGGGGTAGCGTACATTTTTAATCTCCAAAAAAAGGTTATCAAAGGGTTCCAGCAATCTTGGGTGCAAATCCGCTTTAGCGGAGAAATATTGCACTGCAACAATTTGAATTCTACACCCAACTGATTGCATGTCAAGCATTTTTTCAAATAGGCCTATATTTGTTTGGTGTGTTGCACAAAAGTAATGTAAATCAAGGCGTTGGCCGGTTGAAGGTCAATCTGCTGCCCGGTATAGTTGAATAAATATCATATAAATCATGTAGTTGAAATAATTCCATGGGTTGGTATCTCACAAGTTAGCCGGGGCTTACTTTTTGCCGGCAGAGTGCCTGGAATCGAGGCGCCGGCGCCAGCTTGATATACTGCGCGGCTTTGTGACCGCAACTATGCCAAATCGCCCCTTTCCCTTGTCGCACCGCCGCAGGCGCCATGCCTGCCGCTGACAACAGAGCACCGCGGCTTTGGCTGAATGCCCTGCCCGGTCTGTTCGTGCTTTTGTGGAGCACGGGATTTGTCAGCGCAAAATACGGCCTGCCTTACGCCGAGCCTTTGACTTTTCTGCTGCTGCGCTTTGTCTTTGTGATCGCGCTGATGCTGCCGCTGGCGCTGGTCATGCGTGCAGCCTGGCCGGGCAGCATGGCGCAGTTCGCGCATGTCGCGGTAGCCGGGGTGTTGATGCAGGGCGGTTACCTCGGCGGCGTATTCTGCTCCATACACTTGGGCATGTCGGCCGGAGTGAGCGCGCTGATCGTCGGCATACAGCCCATCCTGACCGCGTTCGCGAGCGCGCCCTTGTTCGGCGAACGGCTGCGGGCGCGACAATGGCTGGGCCTGATCCTGGGTTTTTGCGGGGTGCTGCTGGTGGTGCTCGGCCGCTCCGCGCTGTCGGGCATCACGCCGGCGACGCTGGCTCTGGCAGTGCTGGCGCTGCTGTCCATTACCGCCGGCACGCTGTATCAGAAGCGCTACTGCGGCACAGTGGATTTACGCTCGGGCTCCGTGATCCAGTTTGGTGCCGCCGGCGTGGTGGTGCTGCCGCTGGCGCTGGCATTCGAGTCGATGCAGGTGAACTGGACCGGGGAATTCATCGCCACCCTGGCCTGGCTGGTGCTGGTGCTGTCCATCGGAGCCATTTCGCTGCTGTACGTGCTCATCCGCAAGGGGGCGGCGACCAAGGTCGCGAGCTTCTTTTATCTCGTGCCGCCGACCACAGCGCTGATGGCTTACGCCATGTTCGGCGAAACGCTCGGCACCGTGGCGATGGCGGGAATGGTGCTGGCGGCGATCGGCGTTGCGTGTGTGGTCTACCGGCGATAGCCGCGGTTGGCTGGTTCGATGAGGGGGGAAACTTACCCTCATGCACCCCTATATTGACCCGTCGCGAACTGAATGTTGCAACGGCAACTTATAGGATGCGCTCGCCGAATTTTTTCAGCGCGGCTTGCGACAGCGTCAGTCCCAGGCCCGGGGACTCTTTCAGCGTCAGGCGGCCGTTCGCGATTCGCGGCGGGTCTTCGAACAGCTCCGCCTGCAGCGGGTCGCGTTCCGGATCGGTGAACGATTCGACGATGCAGCCGGCCGGGCTTGCGGCCACGATATGCGCGTGGATGAAGCAGTCGTGGTGCGGCGCCACCTGGACGTTGTTCAGTTCGCACAGTGCCGCGAGCTTACGCCCTTCGGTGAATCCGCCCATCATGGTGCAGTCGAACTGCAGTATTTCGATCGCGCCTTCTTCGAGCAGCGCGCGGCAGCCGTAGCTGGTCAGTTCGCTTTCGCCGGCGGACAGTGGGATCCGCGTGCGCTGCGCCAGCAGTTTCAGTTCGCGCCGATCGTCGGCCCAGCGCACCGGCTCTTCCAGCCAGCGCGGCCGCAACGGTTCGAGCAGCCGCGCGCCCTCGATGGCGGTGGCGAGATCCCAGCCGCGGTTGACGTCGACCATCAGGTCGGCTTCGTCCCCGATGACCTCGCGCACCACGGCCAGGCGCTCCATGTCTTCCGCTAGCGGAACGCCGCCCGCTTTCGCCTTGAAGCCGGTGTGGCCTTGCGCTTTCAGCATCTGCATTTCGTCGCGAAGTTCGATCAGATCCTTGCCGTCGCGATAGTAGGCGCAGGTGACGTAGCAGGGGACCTCGCTGCGGTAACCGCCGAACAGCCGGTACAGCGGCAGTCCGGCCGCTTTTCCCATGATGTCCCAGCAGGCGATGTCGATCGCGGACGAGATGCGCACCAGCGCTTCCCGGGTCCAGCCTTTTTCATGCGCCAGGCGCTGCCAGGTCAGGGCGAACAGCTTCTGATACAACTGCTCCGGCGCCAGCGGATCGGCGCCGACTATGAGATCGCCGATACCGCTGCGAAACGCATGGATGGCGGCCTCGATCGGCGTGTAGCTGGTGGCGAGGCCGATGCCTTCCAAGCCGTCGTCGGTCTGCAGGCGCACCAGGATCTCGTTCGCTTTGGGAACGATGAAATGGCTCACCCAGTGCGGCCTGCCGGTGTCGGGCGCGCGCAGGATATGCACCTCGAGCTTGGTAATCTTCATCTGTTGCAACTCTTTCGTATCGGATAGTGAAGTGTGTATTGGGAAAAATATGCTACTCGACGACCAGCTTCGCCTGCTTGATGATCTTTGCGAACTGCACCGTCTCCCGCGCAATCTGAGCCGCCATCTGTTCGGGCGTATTGCCCACGGGCTCGCTGCCGGACGCGAGCAGGCGCTCCCTGACATCGGGCATGTTCAGTATTTTCACGATTTCCGCATTGAGCTTGGTCACGATCTCCGGCGGCGTCTTGACCGGCGCAAGGAAGCCGAACCAGGTCGTCACCTCGAACCCGGGCAGGGCGGCTTCGGCGATCGTCGGCACATCGGGCAGCGAGGCCGAGCGCTTGGCGGTGGCCACCCCCAGCGCACGCAACTTGCCCGCCTTGACGTGCGGCAGGCAGGAAGCGGTGGTGTCGTACATCAGGGAAACCTGCCCGGCGACGAGGTCCGCGACCGCGGGTGAGCTTCCCTTGTACGGAACGTGGAGGATATCGACCCCGGCCAGCAGGTTGAATTGCTCGCCGATCAGATGATGTGCGGTGCCCATGCCGGCCGAGCCGTAGGTGAGTTTTCCCGGGTTGGCCTTGGCGTAGGCGATGAGTTCCTTGACCGAATTCACCGGCAGCGCAGGATTGACCACGAGCACATTGGGCACGATCGCCACCACGGTGATCGGCGCGAAATCCTTCTGAAAATCGTAGGGGAGCTTGGCATAGGCGCTGGTCGCGATATTGTGGTGCACCGCCCCCATCAGCAGGGTATAGCCGTCCGGCGTCGCGCGCGCCGCTTCGGCCGCGCCCAGCGTGCCGCCGGCGCCGGGTTTGTTGTCGATGATGATCTGCTGGCCCCAGGCGGCGGTGAGCTTTTGGCCGACGATGCGGGCGAGGAAGTCGGTCGATCCTCCGGGAGGGAAGGGAACGACCACGCGTATGGGCTTGCCCGGATACGCCTGGGCCTGCGCCAGCGCGCTTCCCGCGGGCGCCGCGAGCAGGGCGGCGATGAACACTAGCCTGGTGAAACTGGACAGCGATTTCATTTATCATTGCTCCCTGTTTGCACGCCGTCGCAAGGCGCGGTCCGCGAATCACGGCACCCTGCCATTCTAGCGGAGAACCGGTGCGCAGTTTCCGGCGCGGGGCGGGTGGATGCATGCTTGCATACGCCGGTAACGCGCATGAATCTGCGCGCTCGCTGAACGCGAGCGTTGGCCGCCGATGAACACCCGGTAGGGTATACTCTAGCGGTAACCTGTGCCGGAGTTCTACGATGAAGACACAGTTGATCACCATCGATGCCGAGATCCACAGCGGAACGCCCGTTTTCGCTGGCACGCGCGTTCCAGTCAAGACGCTATTCGCTCACCTTGAAGCCGGAGACTCGTTGGAGGTCTTTCTGGATGACTTCCCGTCAGTTAGTCGCGAACTGGCGGTAGCAGTGCTTGAAGAGGCGCGGGCCGCACTCATCCCCGATGCGTATCCTGCTTGACGAGGATCTCCCGCGTCGTCTCGCGGCAATATTGGTTGGTCACGAGGTTTCCACCGTTCAGCGTAGCGGATGGACTGGCATCAAGAATGGAACGCTGCTGGGACTCGCGGCCTCTGAGTTTGATGTGTTCCTGACGATGGACAGGAACCTTGAGTTCCAGCAGAATCTTGCCACGTTGCCGATTGCTGTGCTTGTGGTTGAGGCAGTAAGTAACCGGATGGAACACCTGGTACCGCTGGTACCCGGTATCCTGAGGGAGCTTGGCCATATTTCACTCAAGTCCCTGCGGAAGGTCGGCGCGCCATGACTGCTGCGACCACGCAACCACCCAAAGTTCTCGTCACCAAAATCGGCCTCGACGGCCACGATCGCGGCAGCCGCGTGGTCGCGTCTTTCCTGCGCGATGCCGGCATGGAGGTGGTCTACACTCCGCCCTGGCAGGACATCGCCGCGGTGGTCAAGCTGGCGATGGAGGAGGACGTGGATGTGATCGGCGTCTCCTCGCTCGCCACCGATCACCTGATCGTGCCAAAGCTGATGCAGGCGCTCGGCGCTGCCGGTCTGAACGACGTGGCCGTGGTCGTGGGCGGCATCGTGCCCGATGCGGACGAGGCCATGCTGCTCGAAGCCGGGGTCGCGAAGGTGTTTCACCCCGGCAGCGCGCTCGGGGAAATCGCGGCGGAGATCGGCCGCCTTACGCGCGAGCGGCGCGCAGTCTGTGATTGACGGGAGACGCAAATGAACAAGCCCCTGGAAGCCGGCAATTTGTCCGCGCAGGAAACGGCGCAGGAACAATGGCAGCGCGAATTCGCCGCGGGCGCGGCGAGCGACAAACCCGTGCGCAATCGATCGGGCATCGAGGTCAAGCCCCTGTACACGCCGCAGGACTGGCCCGGCGACTATGCCGCCGACCTCGGCTATCCGGGCCGCCCGCCCTACACCCGCGGCATCTATGCCAGCATGCATCGCGGCCGCACCTGGAGCCAGCGCCAGCTGATCGGCCTGGGCACGCCGCGCGATTACAACGCGCGCCTGCTCGAGATGATTGCCCAGGGAACGACCGCCGTGTCGCTCATACCGTGCAACTCGGTGTTCCGCGGCTACGACATGGATGAGGTCCACGCCGAGCTGCTCGGCACCTGCGGCGTGGTGGCGAACACGGTGGAGCACATGGACCAGTGCCTCGCCGGTGTGGATGTCGCGCGCACCTCCTGCGCCATGAACGACCCTTCCCCGTTTACACTGTTCGCCTTTCTGCTCGCAACCGCGAAAAAGCGCGGCGTCGACTGGAGCAAGATCAGCGGCACCTCGAACCAGAGCGATTACCTCTCCCATTTCGTCGCCAACCACATGTTCTTCCGCATTGCGCTGCCCGGCGCGCGGCGCATCCTCGTAGACCACATCGAATTCTGCCAGCGGCAGGTGCCGAACTGGAACCCGATGTCGGTTGTCGGGCAGCACATGCAGCAGGCGGGCGCCACGCCGGCCGAAGCCATGGCATTTACCCTGAGTTCCGCCATCCAGTACGCCGAGGATTGCAGGGCGCGCGGCATGCAGCCGGATGCTTTTCTGCCGCGGTTCACTTTCTTCTTCGATATCTCGGTCAGCCTGTTCGAGGAAATCGCCAAATTCCGCGCAGGCCGGCGCATCTGGGCGCGCATCACGCGCGAGCGCTTCGGCGCGCGCGACCCGCGCTCCTGGCGTTTCAAGTTCCACGGCCAGACTTCCGGCGTCGATCTCACGCGGCAGCAGCCGCTCAACAACATCGCGCGCGTCACGGTGCAGGCTATGGCCGGAATTTTCGGCGGGCTGCAGTCGCTGCACACCGACGCCTACGACGAAGCCTTGTCCTGCCCGACCGAGTTCGGCGCGCGCATCGCGGTCAACACGCAGAACATCCTGCGCGAAGAAGCGCACCTCACCGATGTGATCGATCCCTTGGGCGGAAGCTACTATATCGAAGCGCTCACCGACGAAATGGAGCGGAAGATACTCGCCGTCATGGGGCAGGTCGATGCCGCGGGCGGCATGTACCAGGCGGTGGAGCAGGGCCTGGTGCAGAAGATGATAGGTGAATCGGCGCGCGATTTTCAGTGGAAAATCGACTCGGGTGAGCAGACGCTGGTCGGAGTCAATGCCTACCAGGTGGAAGAGGGCAAGAGCGAGCGACAGGCGCTGCCCGTGCCCGACCCGGCCAAGATGCAGGCGCACATCGCAGCGTTCACTGCGTACAAGGCGCAGCGTTCGCAGGGCGCGGTGCAGGCGGCGCAAGGCGCTCTTGCAGCGGCGGCGAACGACCCGAAGCAGAATATATTTGCGCGCGTGGTCGAAGCGGCCGAAGCCGGCTGCACCCATGGCGAGATCTGCGCCACGCTGAGGCGGGAACTCGGTTTCGGCCAGCCGCTGGTCGTAATCTGAGGCAGCGGGCGTGGCAAGCCGCAGGCCTTCTTCATCGAACTCCGCGAGACACGCATGAATGCTGAGGTTCAAGGCGGCGTGCTCGCGGCCATACTCGCCGGCGAGCGCCGCGCACTGGCGCGCGCCATGTCGGCGGTGGAGAACGAAACAGCCGCCGGCAGGTCGCTGATGCATCAGGTGCATCCGCATCTCGGGCGCGCTCACGTGCTGGGCATCACCGGCCCGCCTGGTGCGGGCAAGTCGACCCTGGTCAACGCGCTGATCGGCGAGTGGCTTGCGCGCGGCGCCAGAATCGGCGTGGTGGCGGTCGATCCCTCTAGCCCATTCTCCGGCGGCGCCATCCTCGGCGACCGTATCCGCATGGGGGAGCATCAGGCGAACGAGCGCGTGTTCATCCGTTCGCTCGCCTCGCGCGGCCACGGCGGCGGCCTGTCGCGCACCGCGGCGCGGGTAATAGATTTGCTCGACGCCGCCGGCTACGATCACATCATCGTCGAAACCGTGGGTGCCGGGCAGTCCGAGGTCGAGGTGGCGGAAGTCGCCGACACGCGCATCGTGGTTTGCCCGCCCGGACTCGGCGACGAAGTCCAGGCGATCAAAGCCGGCATCCTCGAGATCGCCGATATTCTGGTGGTGAACAAAGCCGACCTGCCGCTTGCCGATCGCGCCGAGCGCGAACTGCTCGCCATGCTGTCGCTGCGGCACTATGATGCGTGGACGCCGCAGGTTCTGCGCACCGTCGCAACCAGGGGCGAGGGCGTGGCGCAGCTGGCCGACACGATCGCGCGGCATGGCGCGGCCTGCGCCAGCCAGCGGCTGACGCACCGGGGCCGTGTGCGGCGCCTGATCGCGGCGAGCGCCGCCGACTGGGTGAAGCGGCGCATCGAGGGCCTGGACACGGCGGAGTTCGAGCAGCTGTGCACGGCGGTGCAGCGCGGCGAACTCGATTACGCCAGCGCCGACCTGCAGGCGGTTGAAATCGCGTTGAAAGCCGAGTCCAAGTTCCAGCATTGAGCGGCGCCACGCGTCGCTTGACTTGGCGATTATTGATCAGTATCCTGACTAATAACCAGCGGCGTGGGCCGGAATTGGTCATCGCGAGGGGCGTGCGGCAGCATCGGCGCCTCAAGTGCCGGACCGCCCGGCTTGTTCATTCACCAAGAAAACCGAGCGGAGGATTGCTGCAATGGCAAACCTGGAAGTCGAGTTTTGCGGACTCAAATTCAAGAATCCCGTAGTCGTGGCGTCGCTGGAGACCACCAACAGCCCTGAACTCATACGGGAATGCGTGGATGCCGGCGCCGGCGGGATGATCGTGAAGACGCTCACCGACATCGAGGACATGGCGCGCCTGACGGAGAACTCGAAGTACGCGATCGTCAACGAAAAAAACCAGCTGATCAAGGGCAAGGTCAACAAGAACTTCATTTTCTACAGCCGCTCCGGCTACTCGAGCACGCATTACAAGGAATGGGTTCCCTACCTCAAGTCATTGCGCAAGTACGCCGAGGACCAGGGATCGCATCTGATCGGCAGCGCCGGCGGCAAGACGGTGCAGAGCTGGGTCGATATCTGCCGCACGATAGAGGACTGCGGTGTCAAGCTGGTCGAACTCAATTTCGGCTGCCCGCACCCGGCGATGATGCCGGGCGTGCACGGGGGCAGCATGATAGGCCAGGACCCGGAGGTTGCGGCGGAGGTCACGCGCGCCGTGGCCGACGCGGTGGACATCCCGATCATGATCAAGCTGACGCCCGACCAATCCAGGCCCGTGGAAATCGCCAGGGCGGTGAAGGCGGCGGGCGCGGCCGCGGTCACCGCGACCAACCGCTATACCGGCTTCATGGTGGACATCGAGACCGGCGAGCCGCGCCTCGGCGGACCTGCCGGAATCGGCGGCGTCTGGGCGAAGCCGCTGTCCCTGCGCTGGGTGCACCGGATATTCACCGAACTGGGCATGCCGATTTCCGGGTCCAACGGAATCTACGATCACCGCGACGTGATCGAATTCCTCATGACCGGCGCAAAGACCGTGCAGATCGGCTCGGTGCTGATGCTGAAGGGCATCAAGTACCTGCCGAAAGTGATACGCGAACTCGAAGAGTTCATGGACAGCCACGGTTATCCGGACATCGATTCGATGTTCGGCATTGCGTCCAAGCGGTCGGTGCGCGACTACAGCGAGCAGTTTCGCAAGCCGCGCATGACGATCGATGTCGCGCCCAAGGCGTGCAAGAATCCGCGCTGCACCATCTGCATCCAGACCTGCTTCTACGACGCGTTGTCGCAGGCGGACGGCCTGGTGGGAATCGACGGCAAGAACTGCATCGGCTGCGACCTGTGCGTGAACACCTGCCCGTTCGATGCGAACTCCATGAACGCGGTCACCGAGGAGCAGGCGGGGTCCGGAGCGGCGTTCCGGATCCCGGACACCGTGTTCGAAATCGGCAAGTTCGAGAAGGGCTACGTTCGCGGCATCAAACTCGCGTCGGTCAAGGACTGATCCGGTTTCGTTCGCAGGCGGCATGTCTGTCGCCGGCCATTTCAACAATCAGGCAAAGGAGATACTGATGGCAGTCAACAAGAAGCACCGGGAGTTCTACCAGGTCGACATGCAAAGCGGCTGGGAGTCAATCCCGGGATACCATGCCGGCATCCAGCAGAAAATTCTCTCGGGTACGCTGGATACCAAGAACCGGCAGGGCGGGCATACCCGCCTGTTGCGCTTCGCGCCCGGCGCTTTCTCGACCGAACCGTTCATGCACGACTACTGGGAGGAGGTGTTCGTGATCAAGGGAGACCTGATCGTCGACAGCGACGCCAACGGCAAGGGCGGCAAGCCGTTCCACGAGAACACATATTGCGTGCGTCCTCCCGGCGTACCCCACGGGCCGTTCCGCTCCGAAACCGGGTGCCTGCTGCTCGAATCGCATTACTACGACCCCGCCTGATTCGCGGACATCATCGAAACCCGCGGGGAGCGTAGCCTGCTTCCCGGAGCCTGCCATACAAACGAACAAACAGCGGACCGATAAATGGATAGCTTGCTTGCGCTCGCAGCGAAACTGGCCGCGGGCGAGACCAGCAGCCGCGGCCTGGTCGAGGAATGCCTGGCTCGCGCAAGCGACCCGCGGGGCGAAGGCGCGCGCGTCTTTACTTCGATCTCTGCCGAGAACGCCCGCGCCGCGGCCGACGGCATGGACCGCCTGCGCCAGGCCGGCGCAGCGCCCTCGGCGTTTGCCGGCATTCCGATCGGAGTAAAGGACCTGTTCGACATTGCCGGTGCGGTGACCACCGCGGGCTCGCGCGTGCTCGCGGCGAACCCGCCGGCTCGAGCGGATGCCGCGGCCGTCGCGCGCCTGCGCGCAGCCGGATTTGTCATTGTCGGCCGCACCAACATGACCGAGTTCGCCTATTCCGGGCTGGGCATGAACGCGCACTTCGGGACGCCGCGCAATCCCTACGATCGCCATACCGGGCGCATTCCGGGCGGGTCTTCCTCCGGCGCCGCCGTCGGGACCGCCGACGGCATGTTCGCGGCGGGCCTGGGGACGGACACCGGCGGCTCCTGCCGGATTCCAGCGGCGCTGTGCGGAATTGTGGGATTCAAGCCGACCGCGCACCGGGTGCCTTGCGACGGCGCGGTGCCCTTGTCCACTACGCTTGATTCGGTGGGGCCGCTGGCGCGCAGCGTGGCCTGCTGCGCCATCCTCGACGCGATCCTGAGCGGGGAAGCGCCTACGGTACAGGAAGGGTTTCCCCTCGCCGGCCTGCGCCTCGGGATCCCCGACGGCTATGCCACCGAGGGCATGGACGATGCCGTCGCCGCTGCATTCGATCGCGCGCTATCGAGGTTGGCTGCCGCCGGCGCCAATGTGAGCACGCTCGCGCTCGCCATGCTCAAGGAAATTCCGGGCATCAATGCAAAAGGCGGGCTGGTGGGCGCCGAAGCCTACGCCTG
>Ga0194060_10000151_pt1 | contig 49381 bp, 54 predicted proteins | sample SepL225m_MetaG_FD_163427 | JGI IMG/M metagenome (GOLD analysis project Ga0194060, IMG submission 163427) | Anoxic zone freshwater microbial communities from boreal shield lake in IISD Experimental Lakes Area, Ontario, Canada - Sep2016-L222-5m | ecosystem: Environmental > Aquatic > Freshwater >... | reverse complement strand
GGGCGCTATGGTTGGGCTCTACCCATCGTCGTCCTGGCTGTCGTCATCGTACTGCGGTATTTCGCCTGGCTCTGTGAGACTTACCCACAGAATATGTGGATAACCTTGTTGATAAGCGTTCTAAGTATTGAACTTGCGCCGAGAAACCAAATAGGATTTTCGACTTGCCTCATCATTGGGCAGGAGCATTGCGCGCGCCCATTGCGTGATTTGTCTGAGATTGATGCCGCAGTCAATCGACCTTGATATTGGCCTCGCGTACGACCTTCGCGAAACTGGCTGACTCTGACTGCAAGTAGGTGCCGAACTGTTCCGGCGTGCTAGGCAAGGCAACCATTCCGTAGCTCCTAAATTTCTCCTGAACCTCGGGATGGCGCAGCGCACGCACGAGCTCTACATTGAGCCGAGCAATGACGGCCGGCGAAGTAGCGGCCGGTACGACAATGCCACTCCAGTTCAATGCCACAAGATCGGGATATCCTGATTCGCGTAAGGTGGGCACACCCGGCATCAGATCTAGGCGTTCCGCCGAAGTGACGGCCAGCGCACGCACCTTACCGCTCTTAGCGAACGGCGCAATTGCAGATGCATTTACCAGCACCATCGGCAGATGGCCCCCCACCACTGAGGTCAGCGCGGGAACTTCACCCTGATACGGCGCGTGGGTGAAGCTGGTTTTCGCGGCAAGGTTCAGCATTTCACCGAAAATATGGTGAACTCCGCCAGCGCCGGACGTGCCATAGGCGATTTCGCCCGGCTTCGTTCGCGCAAGCGCAATCAACTCCTGAATGGTCTTGGCGGGAATCGAAGGGCTGATGGCAATGGCCATCGGCAACGAAATAGTCTGGCCAACCGCCTTGAAATCCCGGAGCGGGTCGTACGGCAACCCTTGCCTCAGAGCAGGGCCGAGGACAAAGCTTGGCCACACCATCAGCATCGTGTGGCCGTCGGCTGGGGCACGCGCTCCTAGCTCGTAGCCAATTACCGATCCGCCGCCTGGGCGGTTGTCGACGATTACCGGCTGCCCTAAGCCTTTCGTCATGTGTTCGGCGAGTATCCGCCCGGTAACATCAGCGGCGCCGCCTGGAGGGAAGGTGACGATGAGACGCAAGCCTTTGGTTGGAAAGGTTTGCGCCTGTGCGGCGCTTGCCAACACTGAAATGACCAGAAGTGATGCCCATGCCAGCCGTTGCATGATTTGCATATCGAGCCCCAGAAATTGCTATTGAAATCGTCTATAACTGGTCTGACGATTGATTTCAGCGACATCGCTAAATTGTGACCTTGCAAGGTTAGCAGGTCTGGGTGCGGCTGTTTCCAATCAGAAGTGTGACCTATTTCCTTGGGTCCGCGGCAGAACAGCGGGTACAGTGAGCCAGCTTTCACTTTTGCGCACCCCGAACCAGCACCTTCCGTCCGGGCTATCGCAATAAAAGGCTTCGTTCAAGGAATTTCTCCTCCTCCTCCTCAGACTTTGAACGATTACAGGTCCAGCACCAACGTGTCTGGACCTTTTCTTTTGTCCTTTCTACTCCTTACCGCCACTATCGGATTGTGCAATGCAATATGCGATTCCGGTTGAAGATACCACTTCGGCTGGCAGTCCCAGTTCGGCCATGGGACTAAACCGCTCCGCGGTAGGGGCGCTCCGATTCAGCGCTGGTGAGTAGCGCAGAGGTTGAGGTTCTGTTTATGTTGATGAACGAGGCAAGCCGCCTCGGTTCACGACAGGAGCAGAACCATGACCCAATCGAACCAAAGCACCAGTTTTTTGCGTCAACGCATGATCGAGGACATGCGCATGCGCAAGCTCTCGCCCCATACACAGATCGGCTATGTGCGCGCAGTGCGGCAGTTTGCCGGCTTTCTTCGCCGCCCACCGGACACGGCCACGGCTGAAGATCTGCGGCGCTATCAGTTGCATATGGCCGATCACGGCGTTTCGCCGACCTCAATCAACGCGGCGATCACCGGGCTGAAGTTCTTCTTCGAGACCACGCTCGATCATGCCCAGCTGATAGCCAAGATGCAGCCGGTGCATGTCCCGCAGAAGCTGCCGGTGATATTGAACCGTGGTGAAGTCGCCCGCCTGATCGCCGCCGCCGGCAACCTGAAGCACCAGACGGCACTCTCTGTCGCCTACGGTGCGGGACTGCGAGCGAGCGAGGTGGTAGCGCTGAAGGTCGGTGACATCGACAGCCAGCGCATGACGCTTCGCATCGAACAGGGCAAGGGCAGCAAGGATCGCTACGTCATGCTCTCGCCGGTGCTGCTCGAACAGTTGCGCCTCTGGTGGCGGACTGCCCGTGCCCAGGGCAAGATGCTCGACGGCGGGTGGCTGTTTCCTGGGCTGGACCCGATCGACCAACTGAGCACCCGTCAGCTCAACCGAGCCATTCACGCTGCCGCGAAGGCGGCGCATATCGACAAGCGCGTCTCGATGCACACCCTGCGCCACAGTTTCGCCACCCACCTCCTGGAGCAGAAGGTGGATATCCGCGTGATCCAGGTGCTGCTCGGGCACAAGAAGCTCGAGACCACGGCGCTGTATGCCCAGGTGGCCACCGACCTGCTGCGCGAGGTGGTCAGCCCTCTGGAGACGTTGCCGACCTCGTAGGCCGCCGCCATGGGGCGTTGCGCCCTGGAGGTCGCGGCTATCTTCCGCACCCACGGGCCGGCTTGGCGTCAGGCTCAGCACGGCCACCTGAGCCTGGGGCAGCTCAAGGTCATGTCAGCGATCGAGCAGTGCCGCAGTGCGGCCCTGGGTGGACACGTATTGCGCTGCCAAGCCTGTGAGCATACCCAGATCGCCTACAACTCCTGCCGCAACCGGCATTGCCCGAAGTGCCAGGGTAACGCTGCGCGTCGCTGGCTCGAAGCGCGTCAGACCGACCTGCTGCCGGTGGACTATTACCACGTGGTGTTCACCTTGCCAGCACCGATCAGCGCCATCGCCTATTACAACAAGACGGTGATCTATCGTCTGTTGTTCGAGGTGGCTGCCGAGGTCCTGCGCACCATCGCCGCTGATCCGAAGCATCTGGGGGCGCAGATCGGCGCGACCCTGGTGCTGCACACCTGGGGCTCGGCGCTCACGCATCATCCCCACGTGCATGGGATCGTTCCAGGCGGAGGGCTGTCGCCAGACGGGGAGCGCTGGGTGAGCTGCAAGCCAGGCTTCTTCCTACCGGTACGCGTGCTCTCCCGGCTGTTTCGACGGCGCTTTCTCGAAGAACTGGCCAAGGCGCACGGCCTCGGCCAGTTGCAGTTCTTCGGCGAATACGCCGAGTTGGCCGATGCGACAGTCTTCACCAACTGGCTCGCGCCGCTACGCAAGTGCGAGTGGGTGGTCTATGCCAAGCGCCCGTTTGCCGGCCCTGCGGCAGTGCTGGCGTATCTGTCGCGCTATACCCACCGCGTGGCGATCTCCAATCGGCGACTCGTTGCGATGGACGAGCGAGGCGTCACCTTCGGCTGGAAGGACTACCGGGCTAAGGGTCGCACGCGGCACAAGACCATGACACTCAGCGCTGAGGAGTTCATGCGCCGCTTCCTACTGCATGTGCTGCCCAGTGGCTTTCATCGAATCCGTCACTATGGCCTGATCGCCAACGCCGAACGCACGCAGAATCTCGCCAAAGCACGTGAGCTGCTGCACGTCGTGCCCGACACCGACGCCCAACCGCAGGGTACCGATGCAACAGTCGACCCCGTTCGGTTGACCTTCGTCTGCCCGGACTGCGGTGCGCCCATGCTCATCATCGACACCCTTGTGCGCGGGCAACGCATCCGCGCGCCGCCTCAACAGCGAGTCGCAGCATGAATGCTGACACCTGTCGATGCCACACCCATCCGTCCGCTCTTCAGCATCCGGAGCCGATAGCGGACGCTTTTGCCTTACGCGGTAATACCGTTGCTTCTTGCCCAATGCGTCACCGAACAATCTACCCTGTCAGCTTCAGCGTTCCGCCTCTGAACGATGTCGCCGATGGTTTGATCAGTCCTGTCGCCATCTCCGGCTCGATTGCTGCCCGTCAAAACCCCATAGCCACGTAGCTCGTTCTCTCCACCACCGCGTGGCATTCCGCGGTTTCCTCCCTTGAGGCTTGTACGACGCCTGCCCACTGCGCAGCGCCATCTTCACCTCAGGGCAGGCGTCCTACAACCCTTAACAACTGCGGACATGCAGAAAGCAATTTAATATACCTGTCGAGGGACCGGTATTGGCTAGAAAGCCGATGCGTTGCGTAATATTAGACTGGCACATGGAACTAAAGCAGAATATGCGGCAAGACGCGAAATAGTATAGAGATCGATATCCTTTGGCTCCCTCTTGCAATCCGGGTGGTGCTATGGATAGGTGGTGTGGGGTTCGTTACGACAGTAAGTTAAGGGCGCCGATTTGCTCAACACTCCAATAAAAATACAAGCGTTCCTCGCCAATGTGCCGCTGTTCCGGGAGTTGGGAAGCGACGAGTTGGATCGCATTGCCTTGAACACGCAGCAGCTTCATGCGGCAAAAGGTGAAATTCTGTTTCGCCGCGGCGATCCCGCCCTGGGTTTTCACATCGTTGTTTTCGGACAAGTGAAGCTCGCCTTCAGCTCGCCGCGCGGTGACGAAAAGGTCGTAGACATAAATGGGCCAGGCCAGAGCTTCGGCGAGGCGGTTATGTTCATGGAGCGGCCGCATGTGGTGACGGCGCAGGCGCTGTCCGACTCGATGCTGTTGTTCGTCGGCAGAGAAACCGTGTTTGACGAACTGGTGCGCGAACCGAAATTCGCACGCCGCATGATAGCCGGGCTGTCGAGCCGATTGCACGGTTTGATGAGCGACCTGGAGAACGATTCGCTGCACTCGGGTACACAGCGCATCATCGGTTATCTCCTGCGCGACAGCGAGGACAGTCTGGAATTGAAAGGTGCGCTCGAAGTGACATTGTCCGCCACCAAAGGGGTGATCGCATCGCGCCTTAGCCTGACTCAGGAGAGCTTCTCGCGTATTCTGCACGATCTTTCGGCCCGAGGCTTGATCGAAGTGCGGGGGCGTTCGATCTCCATCCCCGATGTTGCGAAGCTTCGCGCCTGCTCGGATTAACTGGCCGGCAATTCCCAGATCAAGATCTCGAAACGACCGTCGGCGAAACTCTCGGCCTTGTAGGCATAGCGGTTGCGCTCGAGGAAACGATACAGCGGACGCGGTTCCTGATTGATCATCAGCTTCAACTGGTCGCCCATAGCGAGGTCTGTCAAAGCCTCCACTACGCGCTCGAAAGGCTCGGGGTGCTGCAGTCCGCGGGCATCGACGATTTTCATGCTATCTCCTGAGTTTCGGAATTCCGCCAGGATAGACCTACGGCCGCTCCCAGCAGCAGCACAGCGCACAGGTTGTGCAATAGCGCTAGCGGCAATGGCAAGTCCGCAAGCACCATGCCCGCGCCCAGTAGCAGTTGCAGCGCCAGCAGGCCGAGCAGCAACCAGCCCATGGTGGCGACGCGGGCACCGCGCCGGACGGCTTTGACGCCCAACATGCCTATGATCGTCACCACCAGTATCGCACCGTAGGTGCGCATACTTCTAAGACAAGCGCTCTAGACCTCTGCGCCAAAGCGCGCAAGCGCCGTTCTGTTTGCCGCGCCTGTAGCTGCGATCGTCCGGAGAGGCGGCCCGGCCCTACTTGTCGGCCTGCGCCAGCGTCTTCTTCAATAGCCTGACGAACACCGGATCGACCGCGCCGATGGTAAAAGTCTTGCCGGCGACGCGGCCGTCTGCGTCCAGCAGGATCAGCACGCTGGTGTGGTTGAAATCGCCGTCGGCCAAGGCGCGATACTTGATCCTCAGTGCAGCTGCAAGCTTGCGCACATTGGCCGGATCGGTGCGGGCCAGGGTCCAGGAAGCGGTATCGAGGCGATGACCATCGATGACGCCTTTCAGCGCCGCAACATCGTCGCGCGCCGGGTCGAAGGTCACCGCGAGAACCGGGACGCGGCTGCGTTCGGCGGGCGTCAGGCCCGCTTGCGTGCGCTTGAGCGCGTCCATGATCCGCGGGCACGCAAACTGGCAACTGGAATAGAACATCGTAATCAGCAGAGGCTGGCCACGGCGCGCGTCCAGCTGGAAGCCCAGGCCGTTCTGATCGGTCAGCGGCACTTCCAGCTGATACAGCGAGCTGGCAGGCAGAGGCCTGCCAGCGGTCGCCGCGGCAGCGCCGCCCCCTCCGGCCGCAGCGCCGACGCAGGCGAGGATGATCAGCGCGAGCCGCCAGCAGGGCGGGAACGCCGATGTCCCGGATGGTCTCATTTGTTTTCTCCTGCTCCCGGCCGCACGCAGCGAAATCCGAGATTGTTGGTGGTGTCCGCGGCACCGAGCGACGACAGAAGCGCGACGCGCATCAGCACCGCATAGTTGTCGCGATCCTTCAGGCTGATGGCGCCGGCGCCGCAGAATTGCAGCTTGTCCGGATCGCCCTGGTCGCGGCTATCGACGCTCACCAGCAGCGAATTGAAGTCATCCACCCACTCCCACACCAGGCCGTGCATGTCGCGCACACCGTAGGTGTTCGGCTCGCCTCCGACAGGCTGCAACAGCGCGCCAGAGGGGTGCGAGTACCACGCGAGGATCCGCGCGCGCCACGCCGGATCGCTGCGGGCATCGCGATGCGTCGCATCGGCGGCAGCGACGTACTCCCATTCCTGCCAGGTCGGCAGGCGGCCCCCTTCGGCTTCGCAAAAGGCTTGCGCGGCGAACCAGCTTACGCTGACTACCGGCTGATCCGTTTTCGCGTTTTCGCCCAGCGCCGTCGGGCCGCGCCATCGGTTCAGGTAGCTGCCATCGGCAAAGATCGCGGGCACGCGCGCGCGGCGCCACTTGCGCTCTCCGGTCACGAAGGCGAGGAACTCCGCGTTGGTCACGGGCCGGGTACGCATGGCGAACGCATCGATGCGCGCGGGTCCCGCGTCGGCATCGCCGGCAAGGACGCTCGCCAAACTGCCTGCGGGAATCGCCGCGTATTCCGCCGCGTCGCCCCGCGGCGCCACGGCGAGCGCCGCTGTTGCCAGGGCGAGTGCGGCCAGTCTGCGGCCGCATTGACCTGCTGCTTGCATGCAAGACACTAATGCGTGGCTGCCGCCGGCGCCGGCTGCGCGCGCACCTTCTTCACCTCGTCGGCGGAGATGCGCCCGCCCGGATTCCCCCAGCTGTTGAGGACGTAGGTGAGGATGTTCGCCACCTCGTCGTCGTTGAGCTGGTTCATCGGCGGCATGACGGAGTTGTATTCCTTGCCATTCACCGTCACCTTGCCGCTCAGCCCCTGCAGCACCGTGGCGATGGCCCGTTTCGGATTCGCCGCGATGTAATCCGATTTGGCCAGCGGTGGAAATACCCCGGACAGACCTTCGCCATTCGCCTGGTGGCAGACCGAGCAGGTGCCGCCGAACAACTGCTGGCCTGCCCTGATTTGATCCTCGATGGTCAGCGTTCCGCTGGCCGCGGCCTTGCTCGCGGCCGTGACTGCGGACAGGTTGGGCCCGGCGCGGTCACCTAGATATACGGAATCGACCTCCTTGCCGGAATAGATCGCCTTGTTTTCCGGGCCGTCGACTTTCATGATGGCTAGGGCGCCCTTGTTGAAGGCGCGGAATATCGAGTGATCGACCAGCACGTAGCTGCCGGGAACTTCGGTGCGGAATTCGACGATGGCCGCACCGCCTGCCGGGATCAGCGTGGTTTGCACGTTGCGCTGCACATTGCTGCCGCCTTCGTAGAGAACCCGGTCGAAGATTTCGCCGATGACGTGAAAACTCGAGATTAGATTGGGACCGCCGTTGCCCACGAACAGACGCACCGTTTGGTCGGTCTTGGCCGTGAGCGCCTTGTCGCCGGTGAGTGCTCCTTCCGCGCCGTTGAATAGCACGTAGGTTGGCCGCTCGTCGATGGCTTTTTCCATGTCGAAGGGCTGCTGGCCTTTTTCGCGATACTTGCCGGTCGTGTAGAAATCGCCCTGCATCACGTAGTACTCGCGGTCCACTTTCGGCAGGCCTTTGGGCGGCTCAACCAGAATGAGGCCGTACATGCCGTTGGCCACGTGCATGCCCACCGGGGCGGTGGCGCAGTGATAGACGTAGATCCCTTCGTTCAGCGCCTTAAACGTGAACTGCGATTTATGCCCGGGCGCGGTGAAACTGGACGCCGCGCCGCCGCCCGGGCCGGTCACGCCGTGCAGGTCGATGTTGTGCGGCATCTTGTTGTCGGGATGGTTCTTCAGGTGGAATTCGACGGTGTCGCCCTGGCGCACGCGGATGAAACTTCCGGGCACGGTACCGCCGAAGGTCCAGAAGGTGTAGCTCACGCCTTCCGAGATCGGCATGTCCTTCTCGATGACTTCGAGCTCGACGATGACCTTGGCCGGGTAGTTGCGGCGCGTCGGTGGCGGAACGCTGGGCGGACTGGTCAGCACCGCCTTGATCGGCTTGCCCCGCGGGGGACCAAAATCGCCCGGCGCCTTGGGACCTGCGCCCGCCGCCGTGCCAAACCCGAAAATCGCGACGAACGCCGCGATCAACATCCTCGTTGCCGTGCCCATCGTATCCTCCTTTGGCCCCGGCTTAGAAGAGTTGTCGATTGAACGGGGATGATCCGAGTATCTGCAGGCCTTGTTGCAGCGTCAACCCCGCAGGCTGGGATAAATCTCAATAATCGTGCCGCAGTTTCAAATTCTTTGACATAAGTTAAATTTTTCCGCATGGCCCTTCGGTAGAGTCGATCGAACATCAGGCACATGGGCGGCGACGGCTGCTAAGTCACCGACGAGCCATTGGGCGCAACATGGCCACCGCTGCATGTGGACGAATCCATCGCGCCATCATCGCCGTGCTTCTGCAGTAATCGCCATGATGGCCTACTCCACTCTGGCATGTCTGATTGCCATGATCGACGTCGCGAACCCGAAGATTAGAAGGCATCTCAAAGATAGTGGTTGAAGTATCGGTTAACGTTCAATGAGTTCTGGTAACTTAAGCGCATCTGTCAGACGCATGAGGAGGCGCCATGAGTCGAGCCGAGGAACTCACCGAGGAGCAATGGGCGATCATCGAACACCTGTTTCCGGAGTTGCAGCCGCGCGCGGATGGGCGAAGCCGACCTCCGGCCGATACCTTCCTTGATGAGTTGAGGTCGTTGGAGAAGGATATCCGGCAATAGGCTGGAACGGTTTTCAGCGGTGGGTGTGCGGACGAGGCATTTCGTGATTAGTGACCCCTAATCGGATAAGCGGACGTTCGATAACCTTGAACGTCAGTGACCGCAACGGGTCGATCTGAGACGCCGGACATCCCTCCCGCGAGCACATCTTTCGCCATGCTTCCATTGCACCGCAACATGCGCTCTTGCCGCCAATCCTAGATACTGTCCTAGGTAGATAATCGTCATTGCAGCCGCCATGGATCTAGGAGTTGTCGCATGAACAAGAAGCCACAAAATGCGCTGGCATGTTCAGCCTTAGCCGCACTGATTTCCTTCTCCCAAAGCACGACCGCGCAACAAGCAGCACCGACTGAGAACAGGGGTGTCGCGGGAAAGCTCTTAGGTGCTGTTGACCTGGGCCCAGAAATCGAGGGGATGGCTGGCCGACAGCTTCGCCTTCGTGTCATCACAATTGAGGCCGGCGGGGCAGCTACGCCGCATAGCCACAAGGACAGGCCCTGTGTGGAATATATTGTTCAGGGGCAAGTGATCGAGCATAGAAACGGCGTAGCGAAGGAGTACGGTCCAGGCGATTTCGTATTGGCAACTAATGATACGACGCACTGGTGGGAAAACAAAGGTTCGCATCAGGCTGTCCTTCTCCCCGTCGACATTGCGAAGACTGCCAATTAAAGCTTTGCGCTACCCAATCGGTGTGTTTGGCTCATTGTCTAAGTGCGTCTGGCATACGCGGAGGTTGCGAGCAGTGCAAACGGCGCATATCACTGATGAATCCGTACAACGCCACGCTGTCCAGGCTGCGCCGGCAATGGGCGTGATCAGACAATTCAAAGCGATAGCCAGCATAATTGCGATCACTGTCGCGTTTGCGCTTGGCATCACGCAGGTGCATGCGGGGGACTTGGAGGACGGGCTTTCAGCCTTTGCGCATGGTGAGTACGCGACTGCGTTGAAATTGCTGCAGCCTTTCGCGGAATTGAAGAATGCGAGTGCGCAGAATGCGCTCGGACTCATGTTCGCCAGCGGCGGAAGCGGAATCGCACAGGATTTCGGAGAGGCGCGCAAGTGGTATCAACGCGCCGCAAACCAAGGGCATGGGAGATCGCGGGCCAACCTTGGCGTTATGTACTACAACGGAGACGGCGTTCCGAAGGATTACGTTGAAGCGTACATGTGGTTCGACCTCGCCCTTGCCTCAGGCTTTGAGGACGCGGTGAAGTATCGTAGCCTCATAGAGGAGATGATGACACCGGAGCAGATTGCCGAGGCACGGAAACGCGCCAAGGGGTGGAAAGCCGCTACGCAGCGATGACTTGAAGCTTTTCATTTTGGTTGATTGCCGCAATCCAAACGTTCTTCAACCGGGAACTGCAACATGAGTTGGTCAACTATCCCCGAAGCTTTCTTCTTCTCTTCCATCGAACCAAATATATGAAACATTGCAACATGCCTTCCATTGCTATCAAGATATGGAATAGGAGAATCCATTAGCGCCGGTATGCGCACATAGCCTCCTATCAATCCAGCGGAGTTTTTGAGAACAACCAAGCCCCTGTAGGGCGCGTTGCAAGTAGCAGATACGATCTCTTGAGATATTTGCGTTGAAGTGGGGAACGTTTGCGGTAATTCATCCGCGTGCGCATACAACGGTGTGCGCATGAAAAGAATAAGCTGAACAGTGACTGCTGCGCTGAAGAATGCTTTCATTTCGCTGGTTGTATAGAAACAAATGGATGCGGAAGTATAGCCTGTGTTCTTCATGCCTTCTTTGGTGTGGGCATGGGTTGACGTAACCAACGCTGCGCCGCGCGTACCGTTCCTTAGGCGAAGCTGTAGCAAAGTCGGCTTCAGTAGCGATCTGACCGTTACAATTGATTACAGCTTTCAATCCCGCAATTTGCTAGCCTGAAACTGTCGGAACGGCGAGGAGTAGCGCGATGAAACGTAACCGGAAGGCAGTCGCGGCGCTAGTGCTGTTCATGGTTGGGCCGCTGGCGAGCGGGTCTGCATTGGCCGGATCCGATCCCAACCGCCCGGCAAAAAGTGGCGGCGTCGTTCATGAAGGTCCTCGCGGCGTTGGCGGCGGGTATCGAGGCGGCGTGAGCGTTCGCATCGCAGCGGGCGTTCCGCTCTACGATCCCAGCTATTACCCGCGGCATAACTACCCCATGCCAACGTACGTCTATCCCGCTTCAGCGTATGTCTATCCCGCCTCAGGATACGTCTATCCTGCGTCAGGATACGTCTATCCCGCCGCTAACTATTCGTATGCTCCGATGGCGGAGGCGCCCGCTGGCGAATACGCCCAGCAGGGCTATGTGCAGGCTCCTTCGCAGCAAGACTGGTTCTTCTGCGCTGATTACAATGCCTACTATCCCAATGTCAGGGACTGTCCGAGCGACTGGCAGCGTGTTCCAGCGCAGCTGCCGCGCTGATCCTTATTCATACGTTTCGCCGCGTACCGACATTTCGCCAAGACATGTCTGGGTATGGCAAACGTGTCCGCGATTTCTGGTCGTGTGTTACGCAGTGGTTAGACGAGCGCGTTTGCCTTGGCGTCTGCACTGACCATATTTTCGCTTTGCTTTCTCAGCTTCTTTGCGCGTTTGACTACCCCTGCAAGAATCTTCCTGGTTCTTTGCTTCGATCGCCTGGTCTTCAACATCTGTGAATGGCCCATTGGAACCTCCGGTGGATTTGCTATGGAAACTCGCTTTAGTCTGATCCCATTTTCCACCCTTGGCTATCGATGGTTCAATTCGGCCTCGGGCTTTCCCCTCATTACACCTATGCCTCCATTCCCCCGTTACAGGTAGTCGGGCTAGCATTCTGACCGGCTTATTGCTGGATTACCGAAAGTCTGCGGGTCGACACGGTGGCCGTTTTGGGACGGCTAGTGGCTGGTGACCATGTTATGTGGCAACCAGCCGGTGGAGACGCCAGGGCGATTGTGTTGTTATTTTACAACATTTAAACAATGTTTTATATGATTATCTTGCCATTTTAGATTAACAACTTTATGGTTGCCCTGTGCAATCGGGGCCCGGACTGGTCATCTTCTTGGATTTCCCCAAAGCAGGTTTGGGCGCGCACTAAGTTTTTTAGCGGCTACACATTGTGAAAGGAGTTCTAATTCCATGAAAATTAAGATTATCGTCGCTTCTATCGCCCTTCTCGGTGTTACCAGCAGCGCCTTTGCCCAAGGCTATCTAGGGGCTGGTGTTGCGGGAGCGCACATGACCGTTCCGGGCCTGAACACCACGGTTAGCGGTTTTGCGGTCACCGGTTCTGGCGACAAGACCAACGACACAGGGTTCAAATTGTTCGGCGGCTACAACTTCACGCCAAATTGGGGCGTCGAGCTTGCTTACATTGACTTTGGCAACAGCTACTCCATGCAAACCAACATCGCGGGAACGCCTGTCGGCATCAGCGGCGCGAAGGCCAGCGGCTGGAATTTGGCTGGCGTCGGTACTTTGCCGCTATCCAAGGAGTTCTCGATCTTCGGCAAACTTGGTTGGGCCTGGAATCACTCCGACGGCGGGACTGCGATTGACGGTGTAACCGGGACCCGCGTGACCGTCGGTACCTATAGCCGGTCCTATGGTATGGCTGGGGTCGGTGCTAACTTTATTTTCACCAAGAACTGGGCCGCCCGTCTGGAGTATGAAGATTTCGGCAGGGTCACCAGCGACGACGTCTGGGGTACCGGCAGTTCCGGCGCGGTGAAAGCCACAGCATGGTCCTTGTCGGCCAAGTATAGCTTCTAAGAGGATAATCATAGCAACCATGTGAGGCGGCCAGAGATGGCCGCCCCTTTTTTTGTTCTCGGGAAGTAGGCCGCGTTCAAACATCGACAAGATTACAGGCGGTCAGTTGTCACCATGTAAGCCATAGGGCATTTTGCCTGTCACACTCGAGTGCTGATTTATAGGACTCGATCTCCCGGTTTCGCCGACTGCGGCGCCCCGTGTTTTCTCTGGAAAAAATCATGCTATTGGACGGGAAGGTTGCCGTAGTGACAGGTTCAGGAACGGGTTTGGGGCGCGCCTATGCCCTGGGTCTGGCTGCAGCGGGGGCAAAGGTGGTGGTCAACGCGAGGTCGGCCGGCGATGTCGCCACTGTGGTGGAAGAAATTGGAAAGATGGGCGGTGCTGCAATGGGGTGTGCAGTCAGCGTGGCAAGCATGGAGGGTGCCCGCACGATAATTCAAACGGCGGTTGATGGATTTGGGCGTATAGATATCCTGGTGAACAACGCCGGCATCATGGGGCAAAAGCTGCTGGTGGATATGACCGAACAGGACTTCGACGAGGTCATCGCCACCAATCTGAAGGGTACGTTTGCCTGTACCAGGCAGGCGGTTCCTCACATGATAAAGCAGGGGTGGGGTCGCATTATCAACATGTCTTCCGCTTCGATACTGGGTCAGGCGGGCGCTACGAGCTATGCGTCCAGCAAGGGAGGCGTGTTGAATATTTCCCTGACCTGGGCCGTGGAACTGGCGAAATACGGCATTACCTGCAACGCGATCCGTAGCTCCGCCGCCACGCGTCTGACTGAAAAAGGCAGGGAGCGGGCGAAGCAGGGAGCCCTGGAACGACGCGAGCAAGTCCCGACTGACGCAGATTTGGGATATTACAAGCCTGAGGAAGCGGCGCCGCTGGTCGTGTTCCTGGCCAGCGATGAAGCAGGCTGGATCAACGGCCAGTTCATCTGCATCGACGGCCCTCGCCTGGCAATCTGCGAACACACGCATCACGCGAAGACCGCCGTCATGCCCGGAGGCTGGACGTCCGAGCTGCTGCTGAAGCATTTCAAGTCTGCGGTGGGTACGCCGTTGCAGACCTACGGTTTTCTGACGCCTGATGGCAGGAAGGTTCTGTGACGCGCTGCAGCGTGTCGAACTGCCGGCACCGGCAGGCTAAAACCGCATGGGGAACCGCACCTGAGACTGGTTACTTGCGATGTTAGCTCATCCGCACGAGCGATTTTCGTCCGCAATCGCGCTCACACCGAAAATCGTTCACGACTATGCCCTCGCGGTCGGTGACACCAATCCGGTGCATCATGATCCCGACTTCGCAGCGACGACGCGGTACGGCCGGCTCATCGCAAGCGGCGCGCATACTGCTGCGCTCCTGTTCGCCCTGACCGCATCGCACTTCTCCTCCAAAGGATCGGTGGTCGGTCTCGAGTTCTGGGTAGGTTATCGCCGGCCGATATTTGCCGATGAAACGATCCAATTGGAGTGGCTGGTGAGGAAGGTCACGCCGAATGCAAAGCTCGGTGGGCATGTCGTGGAGCTTCGCGGGCGCATCAGAGGCATGGATGGAAAGACCGCAATGGGCGCTACCGGGCGCGTCCTGGTTACAGAACGCCTTTAGGCATCGCCTACAACATGATGCGGTAAAATTAGCGACATGCACGCCACGTCACTGCGCGAACTTCTCGGCCCGATCATCGACACCATAGAGCCGGTCTACTACCGGCTCGGCACTTTCTTCGTTATGTCGATACTGGATGATCCGGCGATGCTGGCCTTCGCCTTCTGTTGAATCCGAAACGCCCGCTGCCCTCCCGAGCAGCTGCTTGGCCAAGGTCAGGCTTCTCAACCGCGATGAACGGTCACGTCCGGAAAGCCGCTTGCGCGTTCCGGGCGATCCTTGTTCTCCGGGCTTGCGACGAACCGGCCAATTATCTACGCATCTAGCGTGAGCGCACACATCGACGCTTTCACTTCCTCGCTCAATGGCACTGGGCGGCGGGTCTCGGGATCAACGAAGACGTGCACGAAGTAAGCGGCGGCCACTGGTTGCGTATCGCCCGACTTGAATAGGCCGACTTCGTAGCGCAGGCTGGAGTTGCCGACCCGCGCAATTCGTACGCCCGCCTCTATGGTCCCGGGAAAGCTCACCGGAGCGAGGAAGCGGCAACCGCTTTCCACGCAAAGGCCGATCGAATTCGATCGGGGTCCGTGCAAAACCCCTTTGTCGATCAGCATGCTTGTTACCGCGGTATCGACGAAAGAATAGTACTGCGCATTGTTGACGTGGCCGTATGGATCGCCGTCCATCCAGCGCGTGGGAATGAATACCCAGTAACAGTAGCGGTCACGCGTTTCCAAGGGAGAGCTTTCCATTTCAGGCCCCGGCGCAAAGAAAGGAACTGAAGTATAGAGGATAGGAAATTTTGAAATGCGCGGCTTCTGCTGCCGCACGGCGGCGCAAAGGAAGTCAATATGACTGCTCAATGGCGACCGATTGATATAGGGGGTGCGGCTGGAAAGCCAGAACTGGCGCGGGTTTTGGAGCATTTATGGGTGCACCCGGTTTGAACGGCGGCCCGCGATATTCGGCGGCGTTCCCGGTTTTTAGAGGCTGGGGGGGCTGGCTATGTTGTGATTGACGGTAGGCTCGAGATTTGAAGATAAACGTCAACATAAAAATACTGGAGGTAAGCCGCTACCAGTGCGGACAAATTGATCGTCTGCCGCAGGAGCGCCGGCCTTGCAAGGGCAATTCGGCGATGGGATTCGCGCGCCAAAATGCCAGCATCGCCGGATCGCGGATTTGGCCCGCGTTCAATATCGCCCTGTGGTCCATCGCATTCGGCGCGCAAAGCCTGCTCGCCTGCCGCGTCCGAGGATGGACCGGCCGCGGCCGCTGACGGCGGCGGCGACGACTCAGCATCGTTCGTCGCGGCCTCCACTTCTCGAACGAAATTGCCCTTGACGAGAACCTTCAGCACTTCCAGCAGCTTGGCATCCGGATATTTGCCGATCCTGGCCCGTGCTTCGCCAGCCGTGACCTGACCGTCTATCTCTTTCAGGAGAGCGCGCATATCGCGCGGAAGGGCGCGGGTCTTGCCCGTCGCTTCCAAAAGACCTTTTGCAGTTTTGCTGAAGACCGAGTTGCTATCCATGCTATCCATATTGTCCGAGTCCTGCCTACCGGCGCGTGGCCGGAACGGTTGTTGCTACAGCGGCAGCTCTTTGACTTGCGATCGGTTCTCGCGGGTTCAGAGCACTATTCGAAAGGAAGGCTTCCTTCTCGTCTGTCACCGATACATTCTAGATGCGCGTCAGTGCGAATCCCATGGGGAAAAATACCCATGTTGCTCTTGGCTGGATGGGGCGCGGGCTTCGCAAAGGCGAATTTCCGGCCTTGCTGTCTGCAATCTTCGTTCCCGGAGGGGATAATTGGCACATGACCAGAATATTCCTCTCGATCATTTTCCTGATTTCGGCACTATCGACGGTCGTATTTGCGAAAACGCCGGGCGAGGTCCAGGTGGGCACCAAACTGCGCGAGGCCCCGCTGTATGGGTTCGCAGGTGATTACCGCAAACTCTCCGAGCTTCGCGGAAAACCGCTGATCATCAACGTTTGGGCAAGTTGGTGCGGACCCTGCAGGGCGGAAATGGGATCGCTCGAACGGCTGTCCCGCCGCTTCGGCGGAAAACAGTTCAACATCATAGGCGTTTCGACCGATGACGATGCCGGTGCGGCCGCGGCCTTCCTCACGCAGTCGAAAGTTACATTCGACAACTATCACGACCGGAATTTGCTGCTGGAAAACATGTTGGGCGCAGACACTATCCCCTTGACGCTCCTGGTCGACGGACAAGGCCGGGTGCTCGGCAAATTCCGCGGATCCAGGCAATGGGACAGTCAGGAATCGCTGGAATTGATAGCGAAAACCTTCGGTGTCAGGCTTTAGCTCCGCGCCGCCAGCGCTTTAGCCGCCCTCGCCGGTGGCCACGAGCGTCTTGAGACGTTGTTTCAGTTCGGCCATTTCATGTTCCAGATCGGCGATCCGCGCCTCCAGTTGGCTGATGCGCCCGACATTGGCGCCGGGCGCCTCGGGGTAGTCAGCAGCGTCATCCTGGGAGCGGCCTTCTTCCCCGTCGGAAAGCGCCCCGCTGAACAGATGTGCGTAGCGCGATTCGCGCCGACCAGGCTCGCGTGCCAGGCGCAGCGCGAAAGGACCGTCCTCGCGCTGTGCGAGGCCGCCGAGGACCGCTTCGACTTCCGTGACGTCGCTGAATGGGCACAACCGGCTTGCGCGGCTGCGCAGTTCTCCCGGGGTCTGGGCGCCGCGCAGGAAAAGTTCGCAGACGACGCCGAGCTCCTGCGGCGAGAACTTCAGCGTGCCAAAGGCGGTATTGCAGAACAGGTGCTGGAATTTCGGCACGCGGCTGCCGTAGCCGCTTTGCTCACTGACTAGGCGTTTCTTGATCAGCTGATCGACGACCTGTTGCACCGCGGTCTCGTCCAGATTCAGCACCGGACTGCGATTGCTCTTTTGATTACAGGCGTTGGTGAGCGAATTGATGGACAGCGGGTACTGGTCCGGAGTGGTGATCTCCTTTTCGATCAGGCAGCCTATTACGCGGGTTTCATGGAGAGTCAGTTCTGGGATCATTTGGGTATGCTGGATTATCGCCGGTCATTCAGGAAAGTGGGCAAGCGCGCTACAGGTGGCGTTACATTCCTCCGCGCATTTGTCACGGCATGCCGCCGGTACCGCTCGCGGCTTCCGCGTCGTGATCCCGCATTTTGTAGACTTCGCGCACCAGGCCGTCATAGGAGAACTGTATCAGGAGGATATATGGTGCCGAAGGAGGGTCCATGCGGTACTCCCACACATTGCGCTCGAGCCGCCAGAATTGTACGGTGGTCGCAGGCGGTCCGAACAACTCGCGCGCCTCGCGCTCTGTCGTGGTTCCCGTCACCACCTTGGCGATGTTGGCATCGGTGAGACGCTGTTCCACCGCCTGCACTATTCCGTCCGCGCCGACGACCACCGCATAGGTTTCACGACCGGAAGGGCCGCGCGGATAATAGAGCACGCTGCCGCCGCCGGGTTTCTCGATCCGCTCGGCAGGTTTTCCCATCAAGGCTTCGGCCTCCGCCGCGGTGGACTGGCCAACGACCAGGCTGCTGCCGGAATAGGAGGCGCAGCCCGAGATCAGGCACGCCGCAAGGAAGGTCAATATGAGCAGTGGCTTCATTTCATTCTCCGCAGGGCCTTCGATTTGATGGATCGAGGCCAGGCGCGGGGATAATATGCCAATTTCGGCTTCGATCTGGAAATAATATGCGAAATCCCCGCGCCAGGACAATACATTGCGATGCGAGCACATCGATTCGTTTCTGCGCTAGCATCTGCTCTTCCCCTCGGCCCCGAGGGCGAAACTGTCGAAGGAAGTCACCATGACCGACCTGTCCGATCTCGGTTCCTCCGCGTTCTGGCGCGTCAACCCAAAGGATTCCGATCCGCAGGAAACGCGCGAATGGCTTGAGGCGTTCGATGCTCTGGTCGAGACCGAAGGCCGCGAGCGCGCGACCTACCTCCTGCGCCGACTGCTGGATCATGCGCGCAAGCGGCGGGTGCAGTTGCCGCCGGTCCTCAATACGCCTTACCGCAATAGCGTCGGTCTGGTCGACCAGCCGCAGTTTCCGGGCAATCTCGAAATCGAGCAGCGCCTGTCCGCTATCGTGCGCTGGAATGCGCTGGCGATGGTAGTGCGGGCCAACCGCGCGTATCCGGAACTGGGCGGCCATATCGCCAGCTACGCTTCTGCTGCAGATCTGTTCGAAGTCGGGTTCAACCATTTTTTTCGTGCCGGGCCCGTGGGCGAAAAGACCGGTGTGAACGGAGGTGACCTCGTCTATTTTCAACCGCATTCGGCGACAGGCGTTTATTCGCGCGCGTTTCTCGAAGGGCGTCTCTCCGAGGGGCAGCTTGCCCATTACCGTCGCGAGACCGGCGGGGGCGCCGCGGAGTTTCCGCCGGGGAGCGTTGTTTCCGGGTCCCCGGCCCACCGGGGCCAGGGACTATCCTCCTATCCGCATCCCTGGCTGATGCCCGAGTTCTGGCAGTTTCCTACGGGTTCCATGGGACTGGGGCCGATCCAGGCGATCTATCAGGCGCGCTTCATGAAGTATCTTGCCGGCCGCGGCATACTCGACACGGCCGGGCGCAAGGTCTGGGCTTTTGCCGGTGACGGCGAAATGGACGAACCCGAGTCGCTCGCCGGGTTGTCCCTGGCTGCGCGCGAGGGCTTGGACAATCTTATCGTCGTCGTCAACTGCAATCTGCAGCGGCTCGACGGCCCGGTGCGCGGCAACGGCTCGGTGATCCAGGAGCTGGAGGGACTCTATGCCGGCGCCGGCTGGAACGTGGTGAAGCTTCTGTGGGGCTCCGACTGGGATTCCCTGTTCGCGCGCGACGAGGACGGCATGCTGCTGCAGCGCCTGCACGAGACGGTGGACGGCGAGTTCCAGACCTACGCCGCCACCGACGGCCGCTTCAATCGCGAGCAATTTTTCAACAAATATCCGGAATTGCGGGCGCGGGTTGCGCACATGTCGGACGACGACATCGACCGGCTGCGCCGTGGCGGGCACGACCCGGTGAAAATTCACGCTGCATATCACGCGGCGGTCAATCACCGCGGCCAGCCGACGGTGATCCTCGCCCAGACCAAGAAGGGTTACGGCATGGGTCACTGGGGCCAGGGCAAGATGACCACCCACCAGCAGAAAAAACTCGATGTCGAAGCGCTGCGAGCTTTTCGCGACCGATTCTCCCTGCCCTTGTCCGATGAAGATATCGAGCAGGTGCGCTTTTTCAAGCCTGCGCCCGAGGCGCCCGAGATGAGGTACCTGCATGCTCAGCGTCAGGCACTGGGTGGCTATCTGCCCGCGCGCTCCAGCGTAGCGCCGAGGCTTGCCGTGCCTGCGCTGGTCCAGTACGCGAGGATGTTGGAGGGTTCGAACGGGCGGGAGCAATCCACGACCATGGTGTTCGTGCAGATGCTGGCGCAACTGCTGAAAGAACCGGTGCTGGGCAAGCGCATCGTGCCGATTGTTGCCGACGAAGCGCGCACTTTCGGCATGCAGACGCTGTTCCGCCAGATCGGAATCTATTCCACCGTCGGCCAGCTGTATGAACCCGAGGACCACGACGAACTGCTGTATTACAAGGAAGCCAAGGACGGCCAGATTCTCGAAGAAGGCATCAACGAGGCGGGTGCCGTGTCATCGTGGATCGCGGCGGCCACCAGCTACAGCGTGCACGGCACGCCGATGCTGCCGTTCTACGCGTTTTATTCGATGTTCGGATTTCAGCGCATCGGCGACCTGATTTGGGCCGCGGCCGATTCGCGCTCGCGCGGATTCCTGATCGGCGCCACCGCCGGGCGCACCACCCTCGCCGGCGAAGGCCTGCAGCACCAGGACGGCAGCAGCCACCTGATCGCTTCCACCATCGAGAACTGCGTCGCTTACGATCCCTGTTTTGGTTACGAGCTTGCGGTGATTCTGCAGGACGGCATGCAACGGATGCTCGCCGCGCAGGAGGACGTGTTCTATTACGTCACGGTGATGAACGAAAACTACGCGCAACCGCCGTTGCCGGCCGGTGCGGAGGAAGGGATCAAGCGCGGCATGTACTTGGTGCGCGAATCGCAACTTGCCGGTGCCGCGGCGAAAACCGGTAGCGCGAAGAAGATGCCGCGCGTCCAACTCCTTGGCTCCGGCACGATCCTGCGCGAAGCGCTCGCCGCGGCCGAACTCCTGGAGCGGGAGTACGACATAGCCGCCGATGTCTGGAGCGTCACCAGCTTCACCGAACTGCGCCGCGATGGCATGGCCTGCGAGCACTGGAACCTGGAACATCCGGAAAATCTGCGCCGGAACTGGGTTGAGCAATGCCTTGCCAATGCGCCCGGGCCCGTCGTTGCTGCAAGCGACTACGTGCGCGCGGTGGCCGACCTTATCCGCAACTGGGTGCCGGGAACCTATCTGACCCTGGGCACGGACGGTTTTGGCCGCAGCGATACGCGCGCTGCGCTCAGGAGCCACTTCGGCGTCGACGCGCAGAGCATTGCGCGGGCAGCTGTGCACGCTGCCACATTATCCAAGGCCTAGCTGGATTACTCGGGCTGGATTCCCGCGTCTTTCACCCACTTCGCCCATTTGCCGAGTTCGACCTGGAGGAAGCCGGCGAAATCCTCCGGGGTGCCGGTCGCCATCACCTCCAGCCCGATGACGTTGAGGCGCTCGCGCAACTCTGGGCGGGCGAGCACGGCGCGCAGTTCGGCGTTGAGCCGGTTGACGATCTCCTTTGGCGTTCCCGCCGGCGCCAGCACGCCGTTCCACGATGTGAGTGCGAAACCAGGCAGGGCTTCGCTCATCGCCGGCAGGCCGGGAAGCAGCGCGGTACGTTTGTTGGTTGCGGCAAGGGCGCGCATTCTGCCGCTCTTGATATGCGGCAGGCCGGTGCCGAAATCGATGAAATAGAACTGGGTCTGCCCGCTGATCAGGTCGGTGGCCGCCTGAGGGCTGGACTTGTAGGCTACGGCCACCGCGTCGATGCCGGACATCACGCGCAGGGTTTCGCCTGCGACCTGGGCGGTGCTGGATGCATACGGAAACGACAGCTTGCCCGGATTGGCTTTGGCGTAGGCGATCAGTTCGGCCGTGGTCTTCGCCGGGACGGCATTGTTGACCACCAGCACGAACGGCACCTCGCCCACCAACAGGACAGGCGCAAAATCCTTGATCGGATCGTAAGACAGTTTTTTGAACATGGCCGGATTGGCCGAGTGGCTAGTATTGGTGGTCATGAACAGGGTGTAGCCGTCCGCCGCAGATTTGGCTACGAACTCTGCCGCGATCTGGCCGCTCGCGCCCGGCTTGGGATCGACGATTACCGGCTGGCCCAGTCGCTCGATCAGCGACTGCGCGACTACGCGGGCGATGCTGTCGGTGGCGCTGCCGGCCGCGAAAGGCACTATCAGACGTATCGGCTTGTTCGGATATTGCGCCTGTGCACTGCCAGCCAAGCCAAGGGAGAGCAACAGCAGGACCAGATTCAAGACCGATTTCATGCGAATTCCTTTCAAATTGTCGTTTCGCGTATTCTAGCCGGTTGATATAGGTCAAACCCTAGTTGAGACTAAGCCATTGACTTGCCTTATAATTACGCCATGTGCAATTCGGGGCGCGCTGTCAGCGCAGGCGCTCTGTGATTGTGCCACTTGAACCTGTGGAAACGAAATGCAGTTATACGCCCTCGGCCTGAATCACAACACCGCTCCGCTCGCGATCCGCGAGCAGATGGTGTTTCACGCCGAAAAGCTTCAAGCGGCGCTGCGCGAACTTACCCAGACCAAGCCGGTGGGAGAGGCGGCCATTCTTTCCACCTGCAACCGCACCGAGTTGTATTGCTCGGCGAAGGAGCCGCACGAGGCGCTGTTCTGGATGGCCGAGTATCACCGCATGAAGCCGCAGGAACTCAAGCCCTATCTCTACACCTTGCCCAAGGAACAGGCGGTGCGCCACGCGTTTCGCGTCGCTTCCGGCCTGGAATCCATGGTGCTGGGTGAGCCGCAGATCCTGGGACAGATGAAGGAGGCGGTGCGCCTGGCCGAATCGGCCGGCACCTTGGGCACGCTGTTGCACAAGCTGTTCCAGCGCTCCTTTGCGGTGGCCAAGGAGGTGCGCACCAATACCCAGATCGGCGCCAATGTGGTGTCGATGGCTGCAGCCTCGGTCAAGCTTGCGGCGCGCATCTTTCCCAGCCTGAAGGAACAGAAGATCCTGTTCATTGGCGCGGGTGAAATGATCGAGTTGTGCGCGACCCATTTCGCCGCGCAGCAGCCGTGCGCGATCACTGTGGCGAGCCGTACTCTGGAGAGGGCGCGGGCGCTCGCTCACCGCTTCAACGGCAATGCGATCGAGTTGCGCGATCTGCCGGAGCAGTTGCACGAATACGACATCGTCGTTTCCTGCACCGCGAGTTCGCTACCTATCCTTGGCAAAGGTACGGTGGAGCGTGCGATCAAGGTGCGCCGCCACCGTCCCATGTTCATGGTGGACCTCGCGGTGCCGCGCGATATCGAGCCAGAAGTCGCCGAGATGGACGACATATTCCTCTACACCGTGGACGATCTGGGCCAGATGGTGAAAACCGGCGTCGATGCGCGCCAGTCGGCGGTGGCGCAGGCCGAGGCCATCATCGAGACCAACGTCGGCGGCTTTCTGCACTGGCTGTCCTCGCGCGACCTGGTGCCGACCATACGCGCCCTGCGAAGCCACGCGGAAGAGGCGCGCGGCGAGGAGGTGCAGCGCGCGCTGAAGCTGCTTGCGCGCGGCGACGACCCGAAACAGGTGCTGGAAGCGCTGTCACACGGACTCACCAACAAGCTGATGCACGCGCCGACGCAGGCGCTCAACGAAGCTTCCGCCGAAGAGCGCGCCCGGCTCGCCGAACTGGTATCCCGCCTGTATCAGATCCGCAGCCCGCGCTAGCCGGCCGCTGATCTGCGTTTTCCGCCATGAAGTCCTCTATTGCCTCGAAACTGGAGCAACTCGTGCTACGGCTGGGCGAACTCACGCGCCTGTTGTCGAGCGAGGACGTGGCGCGCGACATGGACAGCTACCGCAGGCTTACGCGCGAACACGCCGAGATCACGCCGGTAGTGGAACTGTACCAGTCATTCAAGTTGGCGGAAGCGGACGCGCGCACTGCGCAGGAAATGCTCGCCGATCCGCAGATGAAGGCGTTCGCCGAGGTCGAGATCCGGGAGGCGAGAGAGCGCATGGCTGCGATCGAGGTGGAACTGCAAAAACTGCTGCTGCCCAGGGATCCTGACGACGAGCGCAACACCTTTCTTGAAATCCGCGCCGGCACCGGCGGTGACGAGTCGGCGCTGTTCGCGGGCGACCTGTTCCGTATGTATGCGCGCTTTGCCGAACGCAACCGCTGGCAGGTGGAAGTGATCTCCGAGAGTGCGTCGGAGATCGGCGGTTTCAAGGAAGTGATCGCGAAGGTCATCGGCCAGGGCGTATTTTCCAAGCTCAAGTTCGAATCCGGCGGCCACCGGGTGCAGCGCGTGCCGGCGACCGAGACCCAGGGGCGCATCCACACCTCGGCCTGCACCGTCGCGGTGATGCCGGAAGCCGATGAAATCAACGACGTGGTCATCAATCCCGCGGAGATACGCGTCGATACTTTTCGCGCCTCCGGCGCCGGCGGGCAGCACATCAACAAGACCGATTCCGCGGTGCGCGTGACGCATCTTCCGACCGGCATCGTGGTGGAGTGTCAGGACGGGAGATCACAGCACAAGAACAAGGCGCAGGCGCTGTCGGTGCTGGCGGCGCGCATCAAGGACAAGCAAATACGCGAGCAGGCGGCGAAGCAGGCAGCGACCCGGAAGAGCCTGATCGGCAGCGGCGACCGTTCCGAACGCATACGCACCTACAACTTCCCGCAGGGGCGCGTCACCGACCACCGCATCAACCTGACGCTGTACAAGATCCAGGACATCATGGACGGAGACCTGTCCGAACTGACCGGGGCGCTGGTCGCCGAACATCAGGCGGAGCAGCTTGCAGCGCTGGGAGAGGAAGCCGCGGCTTCGATCCAACCTTGATCATCTCGGAACTCCTGGCGCGGTCCGGTCTGCCGCCGCTCGAAGCGCGAATGCTGGCGGCGCGCGTGCTGGAGAAAAATGGCACCTGGCTGATCGCGCATGCGGACGAACCGGTGAGCGCCGGAACCGAAAAGGCATTTTCTGCTTTGGCCGAGCGGCGGGGGCAGGGCGAGCCCATGGCCTACATTCTCCGTGAGCGCGAATTCTACGGGCTCGATTTCGCTGTCTCGCCAGCCGTCCTGATCCCGCGCCCGGAAACCGAGTTGCTGGTGGAACTCGCTCTGGCGCGCATTCCCGCCAACGCGGAAGCGCTCGCGCTTGACTTGGGGACGGGCAGCGGCGCGATTGCCATCGCGTTGGCGAAGGCTCGGCCGCAGGCGCGGCTGACGGCGTTGGACATAGACTACGCGGCGCTGGGTATCGCGCGCGAGAATGCGCGCCGCCATCGCGTGCGCGTACGGTTTTTTTGCGGCGACTGGTTCGGCGCGCTGCCGGGGGAGATTTTCGACCTGATCGTGTCCAACCCGCCTTACGTCGCCGCCGGGGATCCGCACCTTGCCATGGGTGATGTGCGCTTCGAGCCGCAGCGCGCGCTGCTGGGCGGCGCGGACGGGCTCGATTGCATCCGCGCGATCGTCGCCAATGCGGCAGCGCATCTTCGTCCCGGGGGCTGGTTGCTGCTTGAGCACGGCTATAACCAGGCCGAGGCCTGCCGGGCGCTGCTGCAAGCGCATGCCTATTCCCAAGTGCAATCCTGGCCCGACCTCGCCGGAATCTCTCGCGTGAGCGGGGGAATTTCTGCGCCGAACGATGGCGGGAATGCTCTAAAATAGCGCCCGCTGACAGTTTCGGAAAGGCATGAATAGAAATGACCACTGCAAGCCCGGTGCCGAGGAAGCGCAATACACTGCCCCCCGGCGTGACGCCGATGACCGAAGTCAGGCACCTCAGCGGCCTGGAGTTCATCCAGGGAATGCTCGAGGGCAGGTTTCCGCCGCCGCCGATCGCCGCGGCGCTCAAGTTCGAATTGGTCGAGGTGGAACTGGGCCGCGCCGTGTTCGAAGGTGCTCCGGAATTCGCATTCTATAATCCGATCGGCATGGTGCATGGCGGCTATGCGGCCACACTGCTCGATTCCTGCATGGGATGCGCCGTGCATACCGCCCTTCAGGCGGGGCAGGCCTATACGACACTGGAGTTCAAGATCAATTACGTGCGTGCCATGACCGACCAGACCGGGCGCGTGCGCGCCGAGGGCAGGGTGATTCATCCGGGCAAACGCGCGGCCACGGCCGAAGGCCACATTTATGACGCCCGGGGAAAGTTGCTCGCGCATGGCACCACAACCTGCCTGGTTTTTCCGATATGAAATGCGCCGCGGCCGCCCCGGACAGATTGACCGTTAGGTACGCAGCCGGTAAAATTCAAAGCTGAGGAAATTACTCAAGTATTCGCAAAGGAGTCGTCAATGGACACGCAAGAACTGATTAAAGAACAGGTTTCCGGCCATCCCGTGGTGCTCTACATGAAGGGCACGCCGAAGGCGCCGCAGTGCGGTTTTTCCGCCAATGCCGTGGCCATGCTCGATGCCTGCGGAGCGAAGGACGTTTACACCGTGGACGTATTGGCGAATCCCGACATCCGCCAAGGCATCAAGACCTACGCCAACTGGCCCACGATCCCACAGCTATACGTCAAGGGAGAATTCGTCGGCGGCTCCGACATCATGGGCGAGATGTACCAGTCGGGTGAATTGCAGAAGCTGTTGGGCGCGCAGGGCGGCTGATAAACCGTAGCTACCGTGAGGCCGGCTTAGCGCCGGGCTGTAGCCGGGCCGGAACGCGTCGCAGAGATCAGGCCGCGTCTGCGATGAAGCGCAGCAGTTCCCGTCCCAGCCAGTCCTCGCCCGAATCGAAATGAGCCACTATCGAAGTATGATTGTGGTCGCGTAATTGCACGAAGCGCGGAACACGCTTTTGCGCCATGCCCACGCGGTGAAGGAATTCGGCAGCATACGCGTCCAGGTAAGGGTTTTCGTGCTCGGCGATGGCAACGAACAGCGGCACATCGACGTCCTCGGCATGAGTCACCACCGAGCGGCGTTCATACAGCGACTCGTCTGCGCCGTAATAAGCGCGTACCCCGTGTGCGTTCGGATTGTCGGGGCGCGCGTCGGCGCGCAGGCGCCCGCTGATCAGCACCAGCCCCGCCACATCCGGCCCCGCGGCGGGGCGCGCCGCCGGGTCGCAAACATAGGCGGCAGCATGCGAAGCCCCCGCCGAATGCCCAACCAGGATAATGTGATCCGGATCGCCACCGAATTCCCAGGCGTTTTCCTTGATCCATTCGATTGCGCGCGCCACGTCCTCGGCGCCGCACGGGTAGGCAGCTTCCGGCGCCAGCCGGTATTCCATATTGATCCCGACGCAACCGTGGCGCGCGAAGTAGCGGCTAAAGTTGCCGTAGATCTCCGCGCTAGTGTCCTTCGCGCCGCGAACGAAAGCGCCGCCATGCACGAACAGGACGATCACCGCGTCGGCCAGTCCGGCCTGCCGGTAGACGTCGAGGCGGTGCCTCTGGTGCGGTCCGTAGGGCAATTCGCGACTCACTTCGATTCCTTCGCGCGGGACTTGGGCCAGTACCGGCGTGTAGGCGTCGATCACCTGTTTGCGGTGCCCTGCGATGTCTTCAGCCCAGACCGGGCCGATCTCCAGCATGCGGCGTCGCGACTCTTCCGGCAGGGCGCTGAAGGCGCCTCGCGTATCCGGTGTAGCGTTTGCGGGGGATGGGGAAGTTCCCTTCGCGGGCGCCGGCGTCCGGCTTGATTTCGGATGCCATGAAATGCTGACGTCGCCGCTGACGAAAGTCTGGCATGCCATGCGGTAGCCATTGGCGAGATCTTCATCCGACAGATGTTTTCGTTCCTTTTCCTTGACCCGGTCGGTATGCTCCACGCCTTGCTCTATTCTGCACTTGCACGTTCCGCACAGTCCGGCGCCGCACTTGTAGGGGATTCCGCCCTTCGCGCGCAGGGACACCCGCAGCAGATTGCTGTTGTCGGGCGCGGATGCGACTATGCCATTGTTGGTGATGAAGGTGACGTTGATCATCGTTTGCGCTCCGGCCTTAGCATTTCACCAGAGAAACACCCATGCCGCCAAATCGCGTGAGCGAATTCAGTTCACGCCGCGCTGCTTCGACGGTCTCGAACTTCTGGAGAAACTTTGACGGCACGCGGTTAACGACCGGGGGGGAAGACTCGTCCACGATGCAAATTCTTGCTTCGCGTTCCAGATTGGCAATGACGAAGTGGGCTCGCTTGCGTCCGCAAAATAGGTAGTCGTAGGCCTCGACTGGCTGCAGGTCTTCGCTGATTTCGGTTTTGTACTGCCCCGGTTTGCTGGTCAATATTACATACATGCCGGTACCTCAGGCGACGGCTTCTTTGGCAGGGATAAGCTCGTCCTGGGTGAGTTCGAGGTCGTGGTTTATCCAAAGTTGGCAGATCAACCGGTACCCTAAATCAAGCCTCTCCCCCAGGAGTTTTTTCTCCTTCCAGTTCGGCTCGGGCAGATGCTCGCCACCGGTAAGAATCCTGCTCGTGCACTTGCCGCATTTTCCCATGCCGCATAGGTACGACAGGTTCGGATATGGAAACTGCTTGATGCCGGCCCTGACAACCAGGTTGGTGTTTTCCTTGACCTCGCCTTCATGGACTTGGCCGTTCTTGTGAACGATGATTATGGGCATGTTTTGATTTTCGAATCGAGGGTCTTTTGCCCACCTGCGATGCGTGGTGTTAGAGGGCACAAGCTCATCTAATGTATACAATTTACCGGGCAATCTCCAAGAAAGTCGATTTCCAGGAATCCTGGGGCGGCTCCCTTAAGGGCATCATAGATTTATGTAACATATTGAATAATAAATGTATAAAAATTTGTATTTAATAGCAATACACTATTTCTATTACTCCGCCTAACTTGATATTAATTGTCATTTGTATACTATACACAAAACAAACATCACGAGAGGGTGCCCCTCCAGGCATGCAGCATTCCCAAAGGCTAGCCCTTTCACCCCCATGCCATATGGGTCAGCATGCAACCGCGACACGCACCTGACAGGAGCCACACATGCCACAACTGATGAATCAAGATGATTTTCGCAGCGCATTGGAGAATTCCATCAAAGGCAAAAGCGCGAACAAGGCGCCTTTCAGTGTGGCTTGGGCCAGCGGCAAACTCAGCCGCACGCATCTTGCGCGCTGGGCAGAGAACCACTATCACTATGTCGGTCCGTTTGCCGACTATCTGGCTTCCATCTATGCGAGGATGCCGGATCGCTATACCGAGGCCAAAGACTTCCTGTTGCAGAACATGTATGAGGAGGAAATCGGTGGCGATCGCCATACGGATCTGCTGATTCGCTTTGCCGAGGCCTGCGGTACCACCCGCGCACGCGTCATCGATCCGGACAACATGTCGCCGACGACGCGCGGCCTGCAAAGCTGGTGTTATGCCGTCGCCATGCGCGAAGATCCGATCGTCGCCGTCGCCGGCCTGGTGGTCGGCCTGGAATCGCAGGTCCCGTCGATCTACCGCAAGCAGACGCCGACGCTGCGCGAGAAATATAAGTTCACCGACGAGGAAGTCGAGTTCTTCGACCTGCACATCGTTTCGGACGAAATACACGGCGAACGCGGCTACCAGATCGTGCTGGAACATGCCGACACGCCGGAGTTGCAGGCACGTTGCCTGAAAATCTGCGAGATCGGCGCCCAGATGCGTTTGCTCTATACCACCGCCCTGTATCACGACTACGTTGCGAACGAAATCAGCCTGGCCGAACTCGATATGGCCGGGAAGGCGTTCCCGGCGGCCGAGCGCGAACTGCTTCAGGCCTGAGGTCATGAGCGGTGGCGTTCAGGCCGTCCACGGACGAAAAGGCCATTCGACAATACCCGTTTGGCCGATGGGCTGTTCTGCATGCGGATTCAGGCCGGGGCCCAGGGTGGTCGAGAGTAAAATTCCATTTTCGCAACCTCTTCGAATTTGCTGCAAAGGACACGGAACGTGAGGATTGCTTTCAAGCTGGAACTGAGCGAGGCCCGCTGCATGGTGGCCGCGGCGCTGCGCAAGGCCGGGGACATCGGTGTACCCGAGACCGTCTGCGTGGTCGATGAAGGCGGTCATCCGCTGGTGCTCGAACGCATGGACGGAGCACGCATTACCGGCCCGCAGATTGCATGGAACAAGGCGTTTACCGCAGCCGGTCACAAGCGTTCCACCCACCTGTTCAACCAGCCGCCCAAGGGGCCCGCACTTCCCGGCAATGAGGCTTTCGGGATTCAATGGAGTTTCGACGGGAAATTCGCGATATTCGTGGGCGGTTTTCCCATCGTCGTCAATGAAGAGGTGGTCGGCGGCATCGGTTTGAGCGGCGGAAACGGCGAACAGGACACCCAGTGCGGGGTCGCCGCATTGCAGGCGCTGCAGGACCTGCTTGCGTCGCAGAAGCACTCTGTGCTGGTCGAGGCAGACATTAAGAAATAGAAATGAAATGCCCGCGCGCGCCGGTTGCGGGGCATCACCAGATTCGAATTTCAGTCGACCACAAGGACCTGACATGAAGCAATACCTAGTCTCCGCATTCGCGGCTTGCGCGCTCGCCGTGTCGGCGCAGGCGCAATCGCAGCCGTATCCGAACAAACCGGTCAAGGTCATCGTCACGACGGTGCCCGGACCGCTCGATACCTTCGCGCGCATGATCGTCGACAAGATGGCGGTGGCGCTCAAGCAGCCCTTCATCATCGAAAATAAACCTGGGGCGGGAGGCAATATCGGCGCCGAACTCGTGGCGAAATCGCCGGCCGACGGCTATACGCTGCTATTTGCGATCGATACCACCTTCACCGTCAATCCGGCGGTCTACAAGGCCCTGTCCTTCGATCCGGTGAAGGATTTCGCCACCATTTCCGTGCCGGTCACCTACGGCCAGTTGCTGGCTGTGCATCCCTCTGTGCCGGCAAAAACTGTCGCCGAACTCGTTGCGCTGGCCAAGCAGAGGAAACTGACTTACGCCTCCGGCGGCAACGGTTCGCCCAGCCATCTGTCGTCGGCGTACTTCCTTTCCACCGCAGGGATCGACATGACCCACATTCCCTACAAGGGCACCGGCCAGTCGGTGATCGATGTGGTGGCAGGCCAGGTCGACTCGATCTTCGCCATCGTGACCGGCGTTTTGCCGCAAGTGAAGGGCGCCAAGCTGCGCGCCCTCGCCATTTCGAGCGCCAAGCGCTCCGCCCTTGCGCCCGACGTGCCGACCATAGCCGAATCGGGCTACCCCGGATTCGATGTTTCCTTTGCCTATGCCCTGATGGCACCGGCGGGAACGCCCGACGAGATCGTGCAATTGCTCAGTCGCGAGGTGAAGAGCGCTCTGATGCAGCCGGATGTGCAGGAGAAGAACAAGATTTTCGATTACGTCGCGACCGGCCTGGACCCGAAGCAGTCAGCCGCGTGGCTGAAGGAGAACCGTGAGCGCTGGACCGGGGTGGTGCAGCGCGCCGGCGTCACCGCCAACTGAGATGAAGTGAATTGATCCGGCGTGCATGTGCCGCCGCCGCTTGACGGCCTGGTTCCATTATCGCTTTGCAATGCAACCGTGACTATCCCTGAAAAATCTTCCGATCCTCAGGGATTGTCCGCGGCTCAAAGGCTGGGGAGGCGGCACGGTTCGTTGAGCAAGCATGTCGCCGATGAATTGCGGCGTGGCATATTGACCGGCCGGCGCAAGGCCGGGGACAGGCTGGTCGAGGACCGTCTCTCGGCCGAGTTGGGCGTTTCGCGCGTGCCGATACGCGAGGCGCTGCGCCTTCTGGCCGCCGAAGGCCTGGTCGAAGTGCAGCCGCGTCGCGGGGCGTCGGTGGCGGAGTTTTCCCCTGACGTTGCTCGCGACCTGGTGGAGGTCCGCGCCATGCTCGAGGGACTCAACGCGCGCCTCGCGGCGCGCCATCGCGCATCCGCCATCATGGCCGAGCTGCGGCAGGTTCTGGCAGAAGGAAATGCGGCGGCCAAATCGGGAAACGTCTCCGACCTGGTCCGGTTGAACGGCGAATTCCACGACAAGCTGGCCGAGGCCGGGCGCAACAGTATTCTTTGGGACATCATGCGCACCTTGCGCGAACGCACCAGCCTAGTGTTTGCGGCCAATACCGCCACGCGCTCGCGCGAGGACTGGGACGAGCATTCGCGCATCCTGGCTGCGGTCATCGAAGGCGACGAGGAGCTTGCGGCATTGCTCGCGACGCGCCACGTCCATCAGGCGGCGGAAGCCGCGTTTTCAGCCCAGGCTGCGCCGAAACCCTCCGCCCCGTCCGCCGGGTGATCCGGCGCCGCCGGGGCGATCGCGCCTGCGGCGGGCCCGGTCCGCGATATGTCAGGCGGCGCGGGCTACCTGGCGCGAATCCGGTTTGCTACGCGCGGCAAAAACTTCGGTCAGGCCCGCGGCATCCACGCGCCGGCGAATTTCCGCAACGTCTGTCGTGAACAACCCGCGTTCCTTCATGCGCTCCAGGTAGACCGAGCCCGAAAACGTGAATTTCAGCCCCAATCCCTTTTCCGTCTGCATCTGCTCGCGCACGTGCCGAATGGCGTCGCCGATGGCCAGCGTGTCGGGAACGATCAGTTGTTCTTTCCCGAGCGCCAGGCGTGCGGCGTTGTAGCCAGCCAGTACGCCGGTAACCACGGCCTCCGTGTGGCCGACCAGCAAGCCGGCCTTCTCGCCGCCGCAGAACAAATTGTCGATTCCGTCCACCTTGAGGGCGTCGTTGCGGGGCGCCATGCCGAGGAACCGGATCGAGTTGCTGACGCCGCCGGAATAGGGATCCTCGAAGCGCGCGTTCTCGAAGCCGGGAATCCTGCGCAATTCGGCCTGGGGAAAGTAAGGCGTCATCAGCTTGGCATGTCCGGTATCGAGCAGGACTACGCTTTGCGTGTACTCAGGCTGCGAATATTGCTGGCAGGCTTTGATCGACACTTTGTCGTCGCTCCCGGCGCCGGCGCCCGGTATCGGCACGATCACCACGCCTTTGCGACTGAGTTCCTCGCGGATATGCGGGGCGAGCGACTCTTTCAGAAGCTTGCATGAACCGCTCATGGCACCGACCTGGTCGCCTTTGCGGGCGGAGATCTCGGTCACTCCGGCACGTGCCGCCACGCCGACCCGCGTCCCGAAAGTATGGCAGCGCAGTACGCACATGGAACATGCATTGCCGTACTTGTTGCAAACGGTGACGACTCCGGAGGTGCCCGTGGTCTCGACGAAGGCGTCGGCCTCGAAACGGATGCCGCCCTTGTTCTCGTGGGTCTTCACTGCCCGCATGCGGCTGCCGTCCATTTCGACGTCGGCGATGCGAACCATGTAGCGCACATCGACTCCGGCGGTCGCGAGCGAGCGCTGCACCGTCGGCTCAATCGTGGCTATGTTGTAGAGCGACGCGTGTTTGTGGCCCGGGAATTCGATATTCGTATGGGTGGTGCACGCATCCATGGCGTGGAACATTTCGCCGCAGCCCATAGCGAGCATTTCTTCGGTCGCGGTAAAACGCCCGTTGTTGCGGAAAATGCCCCCGACCAGGCCGGTACCGAGCAAGGAGTCGGTGCGCTCGAGCAAAGTCACCTCGGCACCCTGCTTGGCCGCGGCGATCGCGGCGGCGCAGCCGGCCCAGCCACCCCCAATGACGACGATCTTCATGAACTCAATTCTCTCCTTGATTGATATCGATGCCCGGCTCAGATGCCGATGAGCCGTCTGTTGGACAGCGAGAGTCGCTCGACCAGGATCGCCATGAAGGCACGGTCGAATTTGTGGCGGCAAACGTCGGAGGCTCGGTCCAGGTCGTCATTGCGTATGGTAATGACGCGCGAGTCGGATAGGGTTACGACGTCGGCGGTGCGCACGCTGCCGTTTGCCCTGGAAATGTAGGCCATCTCGCCGAAGCATTCGCCGGTGTTGAGTATGTTGAGCAGCTTGCCCTGCTTGATAACTTTGACCTCGCCCGACGCGAGCAGGCAGAAGAAATCGCCCGTTTCCCCTTCGAGCATCAGCGCCTTGCCCGGCTTGCAGTATTCCCAGCTGCTGATGCGCATCACTTCCCACAACTCGGCTTCGGCGAAATTGGCAAAGAAGGGCAGGCCGCTCAAGATACCGAATTTTTCGCTGTCGGCAAAATCGTCCTTCTTGCGCGCGGCCTGCTCGCTGCTGATGAGGCCCGCCAGATCGCGGGAGAACTCGTCCCAGGTCTGGTAACGCTGCTCCACTTCCTTTTGCATCGCCTTGGATACGATCCGGTCCGCCGCAACCGGGATTCCCGGGCGCAGGCTGGAGGGGGGCTGCGGCTCGACGTTGGTGATCTGGTACATCATGCTGAAATTGTTGCTTGCCTGAAACGGCAGTTGCCCGGTCAGCAACTGGTACATCACCACGCCGAGCGAGTAGATGTCGGTCTGTAGCGTAAGCGGGTTATCCTTGATCTGTTGCGGCGACATGTAGGCGGGCGAGCCGATGCCGCTTACCTGGGTAACCTTGCTGGTGGTGATCAGCGCCGAGCCGAAATCGGAAATCTTGATGTTGGTATCGCCCTGCAGCAGGATGTTGGCCGGTTTGATGTCGCGGTGGATGACGTTGGCGCGATTGGCGAAATCCAGGGCCCTGGTGCACTTGAAGATGATTTCGACGATCTTGTCCACCGGCAGCAGAGTCTTCGGGTTGCAGTGCGGCTCCAGCGTGCCGCCGTCGATGTATTCCATCACTACGTAGGAAAGTTCCTCGTCCACCACCGCGTCGTAGATCTGCACGATATGCGGATGCTCGAGCTTGCCGGCGAGAGAGGCTTCGGTGATAAACAGCTTTTTGAACAGCTTGCTGTTTTCGTCGTCCGTGAGCGCGTCGGAGAACACGACCTTGATGGCGACGTCGCGGTTGGCGAAAGGGTCGTGGCACAGATAGACCTCGCTGGTGGCGCCTTCCCCTAGTTTTTTGACAACCTGATACTTGCCGATTTTTTCCATGATCCGCCTATCCCAATGACCGGCGCGCGCGCCTGATCGCAGCGCGTACGCGCTTGGGCGCGGTGCCCCCGGCGTGGTCGCGGCTGGCGAGTGAACCCTCGAGAGTCAAGACCTTGAACACGTCGGCGCCGACGAGCGGCGAGAACTGCTTCAATTCCGCCAGGCCGAGTCCCGCCAGATCACAACCGCGCGCTTCAGCCCGGCGCACCGCGCGTGCCACGGCCTCGTGCGCGTCGCGGAACGGCAGACCTTTTTTCACCAGATAATCGGCAAGGTCGGTGGCGGTCGAAAAACCTTCTGCCGCGGCCGCGCGCATCGCGTCCGCATCGACTTCGATGCCGGCAACCATGTCGGTGAAGATTGCCAGGGTATCGGTGAGCGTGTCGACGCTGTCGAACAGGGGTTCCTTGTCCTCTTGGTTGTCCTTGTTGTAGGCGAGCGGCTGCGCTTTCATCAGTACCAGCAGCGCCATCAGGTGACCGGTCACGCGGCCGGTCTTGCCGCGCGCGAGTTCCGGCACGTCTGGATTTTTCTTCTGCGGCATGATCGAAGACCCGGTGCAGAAACGGTCGGGCAGGCGGATAAAGCGGTAGCGCGGGCTCATCCACAGCACCAGTTCCTCCGACAGGCGCGAGATATGCGTCATGACCAGCGCGGCGCAGGCGCAGAATTCGATCGCGAAGTCGCGGTCCGACACCGCGTCGAGCGAATTGGCGCAGACGCCGTCGAAGCCGAGCGCTTCGGCCACCATGGCGCGGTCGATCGGGTAGGACGTTCCGGCGAGCGCGGCCGCACCCAGCGGCAGGCGGTTCACGCGCTTGCGGCAATCGGCGAGACGTTCGCGGTCGCGCGCGAACATTTCGAAATAAGCCATCAGGTGGTGGCCGAAGGTCACCGGCTGCGCCACCTGCAGGTGGGTGAATCCGGGCATCACCGTGCCGGCGTGGCGCTCGGCCAGGTCCAGCAGGCTCGTCTGCAGCGCCGCGAGCTGCTTCGTCAGCGCATCGATCGCGTCGCGCAGCCACAGGCGCACGTCGGTCGCTACCTGGTCGTTGCGCGAGCGCGCCGTGTGCAGGCGTTTGCCCGCGTCGCCCGCGAGCGCGGTCAGGCGCCGCTCGATGTTGAGATGCACGTCCTCGGCCGCGAGCGACCATTTGAATTTCCCGCTGCGAATTTCCGCCAGTATCGTGCGCATGCCCGATTCGATCGCGGCGAGATCGCGCCTGGAGATCAGCGCACATGCGGCGAGCATGCGCGCGTGGGCGAGGGAGCCGCGGATGTCGTGTTCGGCCAGACGTTTGTCGAAACCCACCGACGCGGTATATCGTTGCACCCGCTCGCTCACGGGCTCGGCGAAGCGTCCGGACCAGGCGGCGGCGGTTGGTTTCCTGCGTGTGTTCTTGCTCATCGGCCTGAATGCGGTCAGAATCGAACAAACGGGCGCTGTCACTGTCGCGCCCATTCAGTTTGACTTTGCGGCTGTCAATATTTTGGGCCATTTCATCATTGCCGAAATGGCCCCTGATTTAGGGGAGCATGAGAGGATGCGCCCGGAATGCAGTCCCCTTGGGGAGTATCCCCTCAAATTCAAACAAGCCCTTTATCCGTGACAAGTATAGATCAAAACCGGTCGTCCGACTCCCTGCCGGATTTTCGCAGCTTGGGCGTTGCCGTGCGCATCCTGCTGTTCGGCAATATCGCCGGTTTTGTCGCCGCGCTGGTACTGTCCCGCGACGTGACTCAGTTCGCCGCGCATTGCGCGCACCTCTCAGTCGTGCTCGAACCGGCGTTGCTCGCATCGCTGGTGTCGTTGTACGCGTTGTCGAATTGGCTTTTGCGCCTTCGCTATGCCTGGGGCATAGGCATCGTCATGTTTCTGGTCACTATTTGGACCGTGCTCACGCTCAATCTCGACATGGCTCTGGGCAGAGATCTGACGCCGTTCGAGATGGCGCGGGCCGTGGTGTTGTGCTGGCTGCTTGCGGCGTTCTTGATCGCTTATTTCTACTGGCGCAAGCGCGCTTTTTCTCCCGCCCTGAACGACGCGAGGCTGCAGGCGCTGCAGGCGCGCATCCGGCCGCATTTCCTGTTCAACAGCATCAACGCGGTGCTGTCCCTTATCCGCAGCGATCCCAAACGCGCCGAAGAGGCGCTGGAAGACCTGGCCGAGCTGTTTCGCGCGTTGATGCAGGATAACCGGCGGTTGACCACGCTGGCAGACGAAATGGCGCTGTGCCGCCAGTACCTGAATCTGGAGCAGTTGCGCCTGGGAGAACGGCTGCAGGTCGAATGGGAGGTGGCGGCCATGCCCGCAGATGCACTGGTGCCCCAGCTCCTGCTGCAACCGCTGATCGAAAACGCCATTTACCACGGCATCGAGCCCGGAGCGGAGCCGGGCAAGGTCGAAATCCGCATTGCGCGGGACGGGGACCGGGTGCGGTTGCTGCTTGCCAACCCTTATTACCCGGATTACCAGCACCGTGCCGGTAACCGCATGGCGTTGGCCAACATCCGCGAGCGCCTGGCGCTGCATTTCGACGTCGAGGCCCGCTTGGAAACCAAAATTGCAGGCGACAAGTTCGAAATCAGCATCGTGCTCCCCTATCGGAGGCATGAGTGAGCGCGGCATTGAGGGTGGTGCTGGTCGACGACGAAGTGCCGGCGCGCGCGCGGTTGAAGGAACTGATCGCCGACTGCGCGGCTCTCGTCCCGGCGACGGTGGTGGGCGAAGCCGGCAACGGACTCGAGGCGCTCGAGTTGCTGGCCTCCGTTGCCGCCGACCTGGTGCTGGTGGATATACGCATGCCGCAAATGAGCGGCATCGAATTCGCTCGCCATGCGCTTGCGCTGGACGCGCCGCCGGCGATCATTTTCGTCACGGCGTATGACGAGTATGCGATCAAGGCATTCGAATTGCGCGCGCTCGACTACCTGTTGAAGCCGGTGCGCCGGGCACGCCTGCAGGCTGCGCTGGAACGCGCGCGCGGCCTGCGCGCTCCCACGGGCGAAGTCCTGCGCGAACTGGAGAATGCGCCGCGCCGGAATCTGCCGGTTCCCGAGCGCGGGCGCATCAGGCTGGTGCCGGTAGCGGACATCGTGTACCTCAAGGCGGAACTGAAATACGTCACCATCCGCACTCCGGAACATGAATACCTGCTGGAGGAGTCGCTCACCCACCTGGAGCAGGAATTCTCGGATACGCTGGTACGCGTTCATCGCAACGCGCTGGTCGCCAAAGCGCGCATACGCGGCTTCGAAAAGGCGGATGTGCAGGACGGCGAGCACGGCTGGATGGTGGTGCTTGACGGCTGCGCCGAGAAACTTCCGGTAAGCCGGCGCCAATGGCCGGTGGTCAAGGAACTTGCCGCAGGCTGATGGCGCCGCAAGGCATGTTAGAATCCACGCCGTTCGCACTAGGCGTGTCGCCCCGGCAAGAATTCCGTGTTGAGCCATCCAGATCGTATTGTCATCGCCACGCGCCAGAGCCGGCTCGCCCTGTGGCAGGCCGAGCATGTGCGCGACCGGCTGTGCGATTTGTATCCGCAATGCCGGGTCGAGCTCCTCGCTCTGTCCACGCGCGGGGACGAAATCCTGGACACTTCGCTGGCGAAGATCGGCGGCAAAGGCCTGTTCGTCAAGGAGCTCGAACTGGCTATGGCCGAGGGGCGCGCCGATCTGGCGGTGCACTCCGCCAAGGACGTGCCGATGGAATTGCCCCCGGGCTTCTCCCTGGGTGCGATCATGGAGCGCGAAGATCCGCGCGATGCCTTCGTTTCCGGCAAGTTCGATACTCTGGATGCCTTGCCGCCGGGCGCGAGGGTCGGCACGTCCAGCCTGCGGCGCGAGGCGCAGTTGCGCAGCCGTTATCCGCAGCTCCTGGTGAACAGCCTGCGCGGCAATCTGGACACACGGCTGGCCAAACTCGACCGCGGCGAGCATGACGCCATCATACTTGCCGCTGCCGGGCTGAAGCGGCTCGGTCTGGCATCGCGTATCCGCTCCGTACTTACCGTAGAGCAGAGCCTGCCCGCCGCAGGGCAGGGCGCGCTCGCGATCGAGCATCGCACCGAACGCAGTGATATCGCCGAGTGCCTCGCCGCGCTCAATCACCGTGCCACCGAGCTCGCAGTGCGTGCCGAGCGCGCGGTGAGCCGGGCACTGGGGGGTAGCTGCCAGCTGCCGCTTGCAGCCTATGCCAGCGTGACCGGCGCAACGCTGGAATTGCGCGGCCTGGTGGCGAATCCGGACGGCAAGAGCATGGTGAGGGCGGCGGTGTCGGGTCCGAGCGGATCGCCCGAGGAACTTGGAACGCAGCTCGCTGCCGAACTGCGCGCGCAAGGCGCCGATCGCATCCTCGCCGCGCTGCTATGAGCCCGACGGCCCTCGCGGGGCGCCGTGTCCTGGTGACGCGGCCCGCCGGCCAGACGGCGCACCTGGCCGCGCTCATAGGCGCCGCCGGCGGTGAGCCGGTGCTGTTTCCGGCGCTGGAGATTCTGGATGTCGGCGATTTGCAGCCGCTCATCGCGCTGATCGGGCGGCTGGACGCATTCGACCTGGCCGTTTTCGTCAGCGCCAACGCCGTGGACAAAGCGCTGGCCCTGGTGCAGGAGAGGCGCACCTGGCCTGCCGCGCTGCGCGTCGCCACGGTCGGCCGCGGCAGCGAGCGCGCGCTCAATCGCCGCGGCTTTGCCGCGGTGATCGCCCCGGGCGAGCGTTTCGACAGCGAAGGCCTGCTCGACTTGCCGGAATTGAAGGATGTGGCGGGCAAGCGGGTGCTGATTTTTCGCGGCGACGGCGGGCGCGAACTCCTGGGCGACACGCTGGCCGCGCGCGGCGCGATCGTCGAATACGCTGAATGTTACCGCCGCGGCCGGCCCAAAGCCGATCCTGCGCCGCTACTCGCGCTGTGGGAGCGGCGCCAGCTCGATGCGGTCACCGTGACTTCGAGCGAGGGGTTGGCCAATCTCCATGAGCTGCTGGGCGAAGCGGGCAGGAGGTGGTTGCTGCGAACGCCGCTGTTCGCCCCGCACGAGCGCATCGCCGCCGCGGCGCGCGCACTGGGCGCGCAAACCGTGGTGCTGACCGATCCGGGCGACGCGGGACTGGTCGCGGGACTGGCCGCTTTTTTTGCTAAAGTGTGAAACCCGCATTCACCACCGAACGCCCATGAACGAGAGCAATGCCGACACCGCCCAGCCTGAACCGGCTGCACCGCCGGATCAACCCGGCGGCGGCGAGCGCGGGCCAATAGTGCCCGACTGGCGCAAGCCGGTGACGCTGGCGCTCGTCGCCGCGCTGGCCGTGGTGTGCTGGCAGTGGTACGACACCCGCAGCCAGATCGGCGCCATTCGCGAGGAACTGGCGCTGCGCCTGCGCGCCAGCGATAGCGCATCGGGCGAAAGCCTGCTGTTGGCGAAGCAGGGACAGGAGGCGGTGCGCGAGGCGCAGGCCAAGCTTACCGTGATCGAAAACAAGATCGCCGAGTCGCAAAGCCAGCAATTGGCGCTGGAAGCCCTGTATCAGGAACTGTCGCGCAGCCGCGACGAATGGGCGCTGGCCGAGATCGAGCAGATTCTGACGGTTGCAACGCAGCAGCTGCAGCTTGCCGGCAACGTGCAAGCGGCGCTGCTCGCGCTGCAGACTGCCGAAGGACGTCTTGCGCGCCCGGACCGGCCGCAGTTCATCCCCCTGCGGCGCGTGCTCAACCGCGACATCGAGCGCCTCAAGGCCGCGCCGAATCTGGATATCGCGGGCATGGCGCTGCGCCTGGACAATCTGATCGCGAGCGTTGATACGCTGCCGCTGCAATTCGATGAGCGTGTGCAGACTCCAGCCAGGGCGGGCGCAGCAGATGGGGCGAGCCGTCTCTGGGAACACGTGCTGACCGAGGTCTGGGACGAAATGAAGCAGCTGGTGCGCATCCGCAGATTGGACCAGCCCGATGCGGCGCTGCTGTCCCCGGCGCAAGCCTATTTTCTGCGCGGGAACCTGCAATTGCGCTTGCTCAGCGCGCGCCAGGCGCTGTTGTCGCGCGACCCGGCTCGCTTTTACACCGATCTGGAGACGGCCCGGGCCTGGATGACGCGTTACTACGACACGCGCGCGAAGAGCACGGCGACCGCGCTGGCGAGCCTGAAGCAGCTTTCGGCAGGCGGCATCGGCGTGGAACTGCCTACAATTGCCGACAGCCTTGCCGCGGTGCGCAATTTCAAGGTGGCGCGCGAAAAGGTTACCCGATGAGCGCGGCGGGCGCGGCCACCACGGGAAGGGTGACCTAAGGTGCGCGGATTGATGTGGGTGCTGGCGGTGTTTGCCCTGGCGGTGGGATTGTCGCTGGCCGCGCATCTCAACGATGGTTACGCCATTCTTGTGTTTCCGCCTTATCGCGCCGAGCTTTCGCTCAACTTTGCCATTCTTCTCGGGATCGCGGGGTTTGTGCTCGGCTATATGCTGTTGCGTCTGGTCGGGCACACCCTTCGCCTGCCGCTGCACGTGCGCGCCTTCCGCGAGCGGCGGCGCGGCGAAAAAGGGCGGTCGGCGATGCTCTCCGCGCTGCAGGCATTGTTCGAAGGGCGTTACGCGCGCGCGGAAAAATCGGCGGCGGAGGCCTGCGAACTTGGTGAGGCGCCGGCCCTCTCCGCCCTGATCGCGGCGCGCGCCGCAGGCGAATTGCGCGAACTCGAGCGGCGCGACCAATGGCTCGCGCGCGCGCGACGCCACGAAGGCGACGCGCGCCAGGCGCGGCTTGCGGTGCAGGCGAGCCTGCTGCTGGACGACAGGCGCTATGACGAAGCGCTGGCCGTACTGGGCGACCTTTCCGACAGCGGGGGCAAGCGCATCGCCACGCAGCGCATGCTGATGAAGGCGCACCAGCGCCTGGGCCATTGGGACGAGGTGCGGCGCCTGGCTACGGCGTTGGGCAAGCGCGGCGTGCTCGCAGAAGTCGCGGCTACGCAGTTGCGGATCACCGCCCAGATCGAGGCGCTGCGTCAGCAGGCTGGCGATGCTGCCGGGCTGGTCACGTGCTGGCAGCGCACCGAAGACAAGCTCGATGCGCAAGTTGCCCGCACCGCAGCGAAATTGTTCATTGCGCTCGGCGACGGCCGCCGCGCGCACCAGATCGTCGAGTCCGCGCTGGAGGCGGAGTGGGGCGAGGAACTGATATTGCTGTTTGCCGACTGTCCGGACGCAGATGTGTTGGCGCAGATAGAACGCGCGGAGAAGTGGCTCAAGTCGAGGCCGCGCGATCGCGCGCTGCTGTTGACGCTGGGCCGGCTGTGCCTGAGGCAGGAGTTGTGGGGCAAGGCGCAGAGCTGCCTCGAGGCGAGCCTCTCGGAGCAGGCCAGCCGCAGCGCGCATGTGGCGTTGGCGCAATTGTTCGATCGCATTGGCAGGCCCGAGGACGCCAACCGGCACTATCGCGCCAGCGCCGATGCAAACTTGCGGCCATAGCGTCTGCCGCACTTTACGCGAGGGGATATCCGCATGATCGCTGTCATTTTTGAAGTAATTCCAGCGCCCGGGCGCAGGCAGGAATACCTGGACATCGCCGCGGCGTTGCGGCCGGAACTGGAACGGCAGGACGGATTTATCTCGATCGAGCGCTTTGCCAGCCTCACCAATGAAGGCAAGGTGCTGTCGCTTTCGTTCTGGCGCGACGAGGAGGCGGTGAAGCACTGGCGTGCGATCGAGAGTCACCGTCTGGCGCAGATGCGCGGCCGCAACGGGGTGTTTGAAGACTATCGCCTGCGCGTGGCCGGTGTACTGCGCGACTACGGCATGAACGAGCGCGACCAAGCGCCGGCCGACAGCCGCCAAGCGCACGAAGGCAAGTCCGGGGCCTGAGTATTTCGCCGGTGATGCAGGCCGCCAATGCCGCGGTTACCGGTCAATGACCAACGATTATGAACTTTTGTTTTCCTCAACCGGCCATGCTCGCTGAATTCAAGCCGGTTGAGTTGCCAAATTTCGCAATATCAATTCACTTGTTTCACTCCACCTTCACCCCGGTCGCCGCGACCACGCGAATCCATTTCTCCACGTCGGCGGCGATGTAGCGCGCAAACGCTTCCGGGGTGTTGCCGCCGGGTTCGGCGCCGAGTTCGAACAGCTGCTTCACCATCTCCGGCTGCCTGAGGATGTCTCCGATGTGCCTGTACAGCACATCGACCACGGCTTTGGGTGTGCCCGCAGGCGCTAGCAGACCGAACCAGGCCGACACCTCGTAGCCGGGCAGGCCGCTCTCCGCCATGGTGGGGACATCGGGCGCACCGGGCCAGCGTTTCGTCGTGGTCACCGCGATTGCGCGCAGTTTGCCCGAGCGTATGTGCCCTATGGACGAGGGCATGTTATCGAAGCCCATCTGGATCTGCCCGCCGACGAGGTCGATCAGCATCGGCCCCGCGCCTTTGTAGGGGATGTGCGCGATGTCGATGTTGGCCATGGTCTTGAACAGTTCTCCCGCCATGTGTGGCGAACCGCCGGCGCTGGTGGAGCCGAAATTCAACGTGCCCGGTTTCGCGCGTGCCAGCGCCAGCAGTTCCTGCAGGTTGTTCGCAGGGACCGACGGGTGCACGGTCAATACGTTGGGCGTGACGCCGACCATGGTGATAGCCGCAAAATCCTTCACTGCGTCGTAGGCGAGATTTTTGAATAGCGCCGAGTTGACACCGTGCGTGCCTATCGTGCCCATGCACAGCGTATAGCCGTCAGCAGGCGATTTGGCCACCGCCAGAGTGCCGATGGCGCCGCTAGCGCCGCCGCGATTCTCGACGACGAAGGATTGCTTCAGCCGCTCGGCGAGGCGCTGGGAGATCACGCGCGCGAGGATGTCCGTCGTCCCACCGGGCGGATAGGGCACGATGATTTTTACCGGCCTGTCCGGGTACTCGGCCAGCGCGCTCGCCGCCGTGCAGGACAGCGCGACGACGAGCAGCAAGGAAAAACGTTTGAGTATGCTCATTTCGTGCTCCCGGTTGCGTTCATCGCAGCTTGTCCCATCCCGCGCAACTTTTCCATCAAGCTGCCGGGCACCTCGATTTCGAATCCCAGCACCGCCGCCGACAACGCCTTGCCGTAATTGTCGAGGCAAAGGCTTCGCGACACGCCTCCGCCCAGCGCGCCTTGGGCGACGAAATTGAGCGCCCCCAAGCCGTCAACCGCGTAGCGGTCCACCGGCCCCTTCACTGCGCCGGCATAAAACGCCTTGAAACGTTCGGCCGTGAGCTGGTCCTTCAGCAACGGGTAGAACTCCGGTTCGTAGGCGATCACCATCACGTTCGATGTATCGCCCTTGTCGCCGGAGCGCGTGTGTGCGAGGTGCTGCAGTTTGACTCGCATGCTCAGCTCTCGAAATAGTTAATGGACGGGTGCACTTTTTCGCGCGGCACCAGCGCCGACCAGACGCCGATGATTTCGCGGAAGCGGTCCTGGTGCGGCACGCGCTTGCCGGTGTGCGCAACGCCCGACACCGCCATGCCGTCGACCTCGCGCCCGACCTTGATCGCTTCTTCCTTCGTCTTGGTCCTCGCGGCGACGCGCACCGCAACCTCGTAGGGCTCGGGTCCGTCCTTTGGCGACATTTCGCCGTGGATGGCGTTGACGCCGAGGAAATCGATGCGCAGGTCTTCCGCTTTCAGATTGACGATCTTGAAGCGCTCTTCCAGTATCTTCTTCGCCAGCCGCGCGCGGCGCAGCGCACCGGGCCCGGCGTAGAAGAACATGTCCTCGCCGATGAAACCTTCGGTACAGCCGATCGACACCTTTAGCGTCGGTGTGCGCGGTTTTCCGGAGATGCGGGACACACGCACCCGGTCGCCGCCCAGGTCTTCGAGCTTGATGGTGGTGAAATCCACCACCACGTCCGGCGTGATGTAGTTGGCCGGATCGTGCACTTCGTACAGGCACTGCTCTTTCACGGTCATGAGGTTGATGGCGCCGCCCGAACCCGCGACTTTCGACAGAACGCAGCTGCCGTCGGGCGAGACCTCGGCGATCGGGAAGGCGAGGTTCCACGGCTCAGGAACGTCCTTGAAGCCGGGGTCGCTGAAGTAGCCGCCGGTGACCTGCGCGCCGCACTCCATCAGGTGGCCGATGCCAGTGCCGGCGCCGAGGTGCGCATGATCGAGTGCGTCCCAGCCGAATTCGTACATCATCGGCGCAAGGAACAGGGAGGGGTCGGCAACGCGCCCGGTGACCACGATCTGCGCGCCCGCTTTCAGAGCTTCGACGATGGGTTCGGCGCCGAGATAGGCTTCGGCGGATATGAGGGTCGGCGCCAGTGTACTTGTCGGCTGACCGTTCTCGAGGATGGTGTCGGTCAGATCCAGCACGCGCTCCGTGATCAGGCTGCCGTTCACCGCAGCGACCTTCACGCCCTTTGAGCCGTAATGCCGCAGCCAGTGGACGATGCGCTCGGCTGCGGCATTCGGGTTGATCCAGCCCTGATTGGTGATGATCTTCGTGCCGCGCGCGAGGCAGCCTGGAAGCACGCCCTTGATCCGGTCGTCGAGGTAGGTATCGTAGCCGGGAAAGGACGGGTCGCGCCGTGCCCGCACCTGCGCCGCCGACACCGTGGCTTCGGCCATGGTTTCGAAACAGAGATAATCGAGATCGCCTTTGTCGGCGTTGAGGATCGCGGGTTCAACGCGGTCGCCCCACCAGGCGGCGCCGGAACCGATGCGGATCAGCTTATTGGACATTCATATTCCTTAGTCTTTCGCCTAGCGTAAAGTGTGCGAATTCGGAGTGATTCAAGGCCAATTGTCAGCACCGACACGATTTCTATGCATACGCAGAAATTCCGTCTTTGAGGGAATTCGCGATTGTCTTAGCTTCCTATTCCGAATAGTTAAGCCATTTTCTTACGGAAGAACTCGGGATGTCTGGTTTGCTGATCAAATTCAAATCATCTGATAAGGAGATGTATCCATATTAATCATGAATTCAGGCCGCACGCTTCAATTCATACCCGCGAATCAATACATCAGCCGGCAGTTTCAACCCCGACGCGAGCCTGCGTATCATTTCCAGCGTGAGCGGACGGACGCGGTTCAGCACTTCGGCGACCCTGGCGCGCGAGCCGATGTACGGTTCGAGGTCTTTTCTGGTCAACGCGCGTGCTTCCATGACGTGTTGCAGGAAGTCGATCGGATCGGGCGCTTCGATCGGGTAGTGCTCGCGCTCGTACGCTTCCACCAGTAGCGTGAGGACTTCGAGTCGGTCCGCCTCGGGCGAGCCGCTGTGTGCTTCCCAGAGCGCTTCGATTTCTTTGAGGGCGGCCTGATGCTCGCGTTTGGTTCGAATCGGACGCAGTGTCATCTTTGTCACCTCAAATGGTTCCGGCATCGATCCTGTCGTACTCTCGATGCGTGCCCACGAACCGGATGAATATCATGCCCCGGTTGTAGTGCACCGCCGCGATCAGGCGATAATCGTTGCCCTTTATGTTGAACACGATGCGGTTGTTCGCGACCACGCTGGCGTTCCGGTACGCCGCTTTGATGTCCGCCGGCTGCCGCCAATCCGAGCGACTTGCCAGCGTGTACCAGGAACGCAGCGGGATTTCGGCGTCTGGGTGCTTTTTCCAGAAATCCCGCAACGTCGCCAACGCGATAATCCGCATTCGAGTACCTTACCATGTTCCCAAAATGGGAGCAATACCGCGGATAGCGATCGGCCGGAAAGCCGCGTCAATAGTGCATCTTCGGGGTGCGACCGAGGGGGCGTGAGTCGTCTGGCGGCCCACGCAGGGCATCTAGCGCAATCCCGACACCGATCCCTCCTTCGGGTACTCGATGCTGTATTCCACCCTGAACCTGGCGCTTTCGTTCGGGGCGAAGGTCTTTTCCCACGCGACGACGCCGCGCCGCTGTTCCCAGGCATCCGTCGCCGGCTTGGGCTCGAAGCTCGCCTGGACCTTGATCTCCTCGGAGGTGCTGACCGGCGAGGATTCCAGTATCACAACCTCGATCGGTGTTTTGTGGGTGCTGGTGAGATTGAACACCTCGGCGATCCTGCGTTCGTTGCGCCGGTCGAACACGCCGGTGCTGCCGGAATCGCCCTTGACCTGATCGACTGTCACCCGCAGCAGTTCGTCGCGGCCGAAGGAGAACACGAAACGCCCGGAGGCTTGCGGATTCCACAGTGTCGCGCCGACGTAGTTGCCGTCGCGAAACAACTGCACGTTGCCGGGCAGCCACACGCCTGCGGGTCGCTCGGCCTCGGCGGTTACCGTGGCGGACTTGCTCATACGCGGTGCCACCCGCAGGCGCTGGGTGACGGGCAGGGTCTGCTTTGCCAGGGCCAGCGATACCTCGCGTCCGTCGGCGGGCAGGCTCACGCGGCCCGGCACCTCGAACTCGGTGGCAAACGCGCTCTGGGTCTCGAAAGTGGGCGGCGTATAGCTGTCCGCGATGTTGCCGCCTCTGGCCTCTTTCGCGAGGGCCGCCGGGGCCGGTGCCGCCATGTTCGGGCGCGCCTGGGCCGGCCTCGGCGGATGGTAGGCGAGGAGCCAGGGCTGGGGTTCGGGCGCCTGCGGCGACTGCCGCGGCTGGCTGGTGGAGAGCGTGAGCGTCACGTTATTCCATGCTTCGCCGGTTTTCTGCGAAACCGCCGCCATGCGTTCCAGTTCGACCCTGGATGACGCGGAATCCAGCTTCGCCAGATAGGCCGGCTTCCATCCCGCGTTGTTCAGTTGGTAGGAGATTCTCAGCAGCCCCGCCCGGTCGGCATTGAGATTGACGGTGACGCTGCGCGTGTCTTTGCTGCTTGAGCGCAGCCTGGCGAGATCGCGCTGCAGGGCCTGGATCTTCTCGTCTACCTCGCGCTTTTGCACCGCTACGCGCTGGATCCGCGCCAGCGCCTCGTTGGCACCGCGGCCGATGGTGTCGATCAGGCCGGCAAGGATCTTGGCGTCGATCGCGGCCTGTGGCCGGTCGCCGGTGCCGTTGCCGCCGAAGCGCTCCAGGTAGCTCGTGACTATCTCAGCCGCCTTGGCCTGTGCCTCTAGGGCGGACTTCTGGTCCTGCAGGTTTTTGATCTTCCCGTCCAGTTCGGCCTCGGCCGGGTTCGCAGCTTCGGTGCGCGCGCTGTCCTGGGTGACGATCTGGCCGATACGGATGCCGGCATCGGCCTCGGCGCGCAGGGTCTGGATATCGAAGTTTGCGGGCAGGCCCGTAACCACGACTTGGGCCGTGCCCGCGCCCACCTGGGCTGTGCGCACCACCGTGGCGCTGCCAGGGTAGAGCACAACCGCGGTAATGGGCGCGGCGACATCCGCGCGCGCGCAAACGCCGAACATGCCAACAAGAACGGCGATGCCGACAAGTATCGTGGACTTCATGGACGACAACTCCTTTCCGAAAAAAGCGAACCCGCGCCGGCCACATTATACGGGCAGAGGATATCGAACCAAGCGATTGGTGTCGCCGTCAGGCGGATACAGTCCGATTCCCGCGCTTCGGGTGCAGGCGGTCCCGAAACGCTTGGGGATGGCCAACCTTCAGCCTTTGCCCTGCGCACGCGCAAGGCGGGCAGGCGGCTGATGTTCCGTGTGCGCAAACGCACGGATGAACCGGTTTCACCGCGCTACCATCTTCAGGCGAACTGGCCGCCCCATGAACATCATCAACCCCCGCGCAGTCCACGTCCTCAGTAACCCCCTGGCTTTTGCGCTGCAGGTATTGAAGGCATTCCAGGCCAATCAGGGCCTGCTGCTCGCCGGCGCGGTCGCCTATTACGCGCTGCTCTCCATCGTGCCGCTGCTGATCCTCATGGTGATCGCGCTGTCGCAGGTTATCGACCAGGAGGTGCTGCTGGCAACGCTGCGCCGCGGGCTGGAATACGTCGCTCCGGGCGAAGGCAGGGCGGTGGTGGCGGAACTGAAGTCCTTCCTCGATCACCGCGAGGTAATCGGCTGGGTGCTGTTCGCTACGATGCTGTTTTTCAGCTCACTCGGGTTCAAGGTGCTGGAGAACGCGATCTCGGTGATTTTTCTGCATCGCGTAGCGGTGCGCAGGCGGCGCTTTATCGTCTCCCTGCTGCTGCCCTTCGGTTACATCGCTTTCATCGGCGCGGCGCTGTTCGTGGGCACCTTCGTCATCGCCGACCTGATGGCGATCGGCGGACAAAATCTCGTCATCTTCGGCCACAGATGGTCGCTGGGCGGATTCTCGCGCCTGTCGATCGACGCCGCCGGCTTGGCCGGGGAGATACTGCTGCTCTCCGCGTTCTACTATTTCATGCCGGTAGGCAGGCTGCCGGCACGGCACGCGCTGATCGGCGGCGCGACGGCGGGCCTGCTGTGGGAAATCATTCGACATGCGCTGGGCTGGTATTTTGGCACACTGTCGCAGGTGAGCGTGGTGTACGGCTCGCTCACCACCGCCATCGTCGTAATGCTCAGCCTGGAAGTGGCTGCCACGCTGCTGCTGCTGGGTGCGCAGGTGATCGCGGAATACGAAAGCATCGACATCGGATCGGCGCAGAAGCCTCCGGTGCCGATGCGCACCGCAGCCGCCTGATAATAGGCGCACTGCGGATGCCGGGACTTGGAACGGGCGCAGCCCCCGTGCGCGACCTGCCGGCCTTATCGCTACCCGCCGGCGCCCGGTGTTAGTTTGTTCTTTGTTACCTCGTTCTTCATCGGCTCACCGCGCGCGAGC
>Ga0194060_10000150_pt1 | contig 49434 bp, 54 predicted proteins | sample SepL225m_MetaG_FD_163427 | JGI IMG/M metagenome (GOLD analysis project Ga0194060, IMG submission 163427) | Anoxic zone freshwater microbial communities from boreal shield lake in IISD Experimental Lakes Area, Ontario, Canada - Sep2016-L222-5m | ecosystem: Environmental > Aquatic > Freshwater >... | reverse complement strand
ACACTTTTGCTGACTTAGCGTTCGCTGTTAAACCTTGGAAGATGAAGGTCAAAATGGATTGAAATAGTTCGGGTAGCCACTACAACTGCTCCCCCGAGAATGGCAGAGAGATTTCCAGCGACATTCAATTGGAGAAGTGCTACAAATGTTGCAGCACCAACCAACGATGACGTACCAATAGTTTCACGGTGGAGCAATACTGGCTCAACTTGGCACAGAACATCGCGCAGGAGGCCACCTGTCACAGCGGTAATTACGCCAAGAAGTATGGCTGCAAACCAGGTCGTATTCATTTCGCGAGCCAATTGGACTCCTGACATGGTGGCCACCGCAAGACCAAAAGTGTCCATAATTAAGAGTGATCGGCCAATATGTGTAACTCGTCGAAATACCAAAGTTAAAATTACTGCAGCGATAATGCTGCTGATAATCCAGGGATCAATAATCCAAATAGGACGCAATCCTAGAAATACATTGCGAAGGGTTCCGCCTGAAACGGATGCAATTGCAGCGACAAATGCGATGCCACCGTAATCGAGTGCTTTATCTGCTGCAACTCGCGCGCCAACTAGCGCGAAAGTGAATGTAGAGAGAACGTCCAGGATATGCAGCAGCGACATGGCTGTAAGAATAGGGAGTTTTCTGGGATGCGCACAATTCAATCCGCCGATTTCACGGGCTAAATGGCAAAGTTGCATCTTTGGCAGGCGCTTTTGCTTCAAAGGGCGCTAAAACCGGAGAAAGTAAAACACCTAGGCAAAAGAAAAAGGGCTGAGGTTTTCGCCTCAGCCCTTCAACTCGATCGTATCGGTTTACTCTTCTTCGTATAAGTCGTGCGAAACTAAATCAGAGATAACATCCTTGCTGTATTTCTTCATTGCTTCGGCCACCTCAGCATTACTGCCAAATGACTCATTGATTGCGCCATTGTCAGCTAGACCTTTGAAGTGCTGGATGACGACGATATTTCCGACATCCTTGCCAGCTGCGCCGCTCATTATTTCAAACGAGCTCACTCCAGCTTTCAAGCACAACGCCTTGAACTCTTCCAGACGTTTCAAGTTTTCTGCCCTCTTGCCTGCGTGTGGCTTCCATATTGTTATCTCAACTGCTTTACCCATTTTTCTCTCCTTTAATAGGTGGATCATTGATGCGAAATTAGTCAAACGTTTAAAATTGCTTAAGCATGCTCTCTGTCGGCACCATTTATATATAGATTTATGAGTCTGGTGATCTCATCTCTGCCTTTGTTCATATTTCTTTCCCTCTCCTAGAGGAAATATTTGAAGTTTTTGACTGCACTAGAGAGTAGCCCCGCGGTGAAGTTTTGGTAAGGCCTCAGAAGCTCTTTTTGAGGATTCCCCCTTGAGTCAAGCAGGAAATAGGCGTGCGGGCTCAATCCTTAACTTATGCTTACTCAATGATCGTTTGGCTTATGACTGTGATTTCAGGCTCTGAATGAGTAACCGACCCTTAGAACCCAACGAAAATAGCGATTCCTTGGCAAATCCTGAAACGCTTGAATGGTTCAAGGGGCTTCATGTTTGAAATGCACACGCTTCTAATTGCCGGGTGTCTTTTTATTGGATCTATTCTCTACACATCGGTCGGTCACGCTGGGGCATCTGCCTACATTGCAATTATGACCCTGTTTGACTTGCCTGCCATAGTTATCAAGCCCACCGCCCTTACGCTCAATATTTTTGTATCCTCATATACAAGTTTTCGATACATTCGGAATAATTTTTTTCATAGAACCCTATTTACTTATTTGATTCTCGGATCTCTTCCGGCAGCCTTTATTGGTGGGCAGATCACCCTGCCCAGCCATATCTATAAACCAATCATCGGAGTTCTCCTTCTGTTTTCAGGAGTTCGCTTCTTACTTCTAGCACTTCAAGTTGAAAAACCCCCACGCGCCATTAACAAGGGTTTGGCAGTTGTTATAGGTATTTGTGTTGGTTTGCTATCAGGAATTACTGGCACTGGTGGAGGAATCTTCTTATCGCCACTCATCATTTGGCTTGGGTGGGTCAGCGTGAAGCAGGCCAGTGGCACAGTCGCGGCTTTTATCTTTGTTAACTCAATCGCAGGCTTACTTGGAAATTTCCAATCCACCAAATCTCTGCCAAGTGAACTACCTATACTATTAGTTGCAGTTCTTTTGGGAGCATTTATCGGTACGCGCTTTGGCATTTCGAAGCTCTCGAGCTCTGGCATCAAACGGGCACTTGGCCTTGTCTTGCTCATTGCTGGTGCGAAGTTCATTTTCGCTTCTTAGAGTTTGTGTCTAGAATCTATTCATGAACACATTATTTGATCCATTAACTATCGGTTCAGTCACTTTTAACAATCGCGTATGGGTTTCGCCTATGTGTCAGTACTCGGCCGTTAATGGCCTGGTTGGTACGTGGCACAGTGCACATTTGAACGCATTTGCTACCGGTGGGCCAGGATTGATAATGGTTGAGGCAACTGGCGTGATTGCAGAGGGCCGAATTTCCATTGCATGTCCAACGATTGATGATGACGCGCATGCCGTGGCCTTTAAACCGATGATCGATTTTGCCCACTCCCACAACGTCAAGATGGGAATCCAGTTAGCCCATGCAGGCCGTAAGGCATCGACGATGCGCCCATGGGATGACCACCGCATGGCAAACATGCAAGAGGGTGGTTGGCAGAGTGTTTCATCTTCACCAATTGCATTTCATGGCTACCCCGAACCCCGCGCACTTTCAATCGATGAGATCCATCAACTCACACGGGATTTTGCGGCCGCGGCTAAGCGCGCAGTTGACGTTGGTTTTGATGTCATTGAGATTCACGCCGCGCATGGATATTTATTGCATCAGTTTTACTCACCGTTAGCCAATATACGTACCGACGAATATGGTGGCAGTTTTGACAATCGAATCAGATTCTTACTTGAAACAGTGAAGGCAGTTCGCGCAGTAATCCCAACTACCACTCCACTATTTGTTCGAATCTCTGCTACCGATTGGGTCGATGATGGATGGAACTTGGTCGACTCAATTGAACTATGCACTCAACTCAAAGCATCTGGAGTGGATTTAATCGACGTTTCAACAGGTGGCAACGTTCATAACGCCCCAATTGAGGCAACACCTGGCTTCCAGGTTCCATTTGCCGCCGCTATTCGAGCAGAGGCTGCAATTATGACATCGGCCGTTGGTTTGATCACTGAACCAGAACAAGCTCAATATATTGTTGAAACTGGCGAGGCAGATGCGGTCTTTCTTGCTAGAGCAATGATTCGCAACCCTCGCTGGGCACTCAATGCTGCAGAAAAACTTGGAGTAAAAATTGCGTGGCCTCATCAGTTAGAGCGTGGACAAACAATTTAATCGCCAGACAATACAAAAAAGAACGGGCGAGGATTTCTCCTCGCCCGCCTCAAATTAGCGCTTACTTTTTACGGCGCTTGATTCCCTGTGTTTCATAGTACTGACGCCAGATTCCGCGGTGAATTGGAATTCGCATCGGAAGTGATTTAACGCCAGGAATTACTGGGATCAAAATCAATCCAAGTGATAGCACGCCCATTATGGCCATGATGTATGCATCAGCATTTGCGCCGATTGGCTTGGACTCTTCATTGTTAAATGGAGGAATCTGATACCAGAATGAGTACAGCCACAACCATGCTTGACCTGGATAACGACCTGTCTCATTCATCATTCCCCATGTACCGCCCTGGAGATTAGCGGCAGTTCCAGCATCATCTAAGTAGGATCCATCGCCAAAGAAGAGAATCTGCTTAGTGTTATCAGTTTGGAAGAATCCACCTTGTGACAAAAGCGCAGCATCTAACGCTCCACCTTTTGCCATGTCAGTTAAACCTTGAGCAAGTGCCGGTACTGGTCCGTACTCACCAGCAGGAACGTCGCTGAGTTTGCCTTCAACCTTAGTGATTGCATCATCGTAGGCAGTTGCCCAACTCTGCTTCTGATTTCCAGTTGCCGAGTTCCATGTTGTCAATGCAGTTGAGATCTCAGGTGAGAGTACTTGTGTACTCAACGGTGCAATAACAAAATCATTAACTGAATCGATAGGGCGTGTAACACCTGCCCATTTTTGTAACCATAGAGGTCCAAGGTTTAAGCCATCTGCAGCCTTGTTGTAGGGAGCGCCATAAGTGGCAGTTCCACTTGTTCCAGCTAACTCTTGAACGGTAGTTGCATAAAAATTATCGGAGTTACTGACGGCCCAGCCTTTAAAAGTTAAAGGTGTTTCATCGGGTGAACCCATAAGAAGTGATAGAAAGACAGCAACAATTGCAACGAATGCAAGGGCGATAGTGCCCTCTTTGACGATGTCATACCGCTTTGTCTTGCCTCTCCAAGGAGCGGCATCAAATGCATCCTTTAACTCTTTAGGCGTGCTCATCGACCGACCTCCCCTACCATCGTGGCTTCGGCGTCAATTGGTGGTACAACTCCACGCTTTCGAACCATCAAGACGTGAACAACTGTGATCGCTCCCAGAATAAGTGGAAGGAATGCAACGTGGAGAAGAAGCATCTGACCTAGATTGGTAACGGTAAACCAGGCACCGACTCCGACCGAGTTAAAGCCATCTTTAGCCTCGAAGGAGATCCATTGAGAGTCAAAGTTGGTCTGCACTAAATAGCCCGTGAAAGCTGTTGCGATAGATGCAACGAAGGCAACTGCACCCGTTGCCCATGTGGCAAAGCGATTTCCGCGCCATGCTGCCATCCAGAACTTGCCCCATAGGTGTACAACCATGAAGACAAAAAACAATTGAACGCTCCAGAAGTGAAGACTGTTTGTAAATTTACCGGCATGGGATGTGTGATACCAAGCGGGGCCTTCAAAGGCCAAAATTATTCCTGAGAAGATAATCATGGCTAATGCAGAAAGGGTTAGTACGCCGAAAACATAAATCCAAGAGGCAACATAGGCTGGCTGATCATCTGGAAGTAGTTTTTCAATTGGAAGATTCTTTTGCCACTTAGTTCGAAGCTTGGCAGTCCACATTTCGCTCATTTTTGGTGACCATCCTTATCCTTTGGAAACGGAATAAGTACTGCTAACGCAAAAACAGCGAGCATTAAAATTATTACTAAGAGATTTGTTACCGAAATCTGTAACCATCCAGATTTTAGATACGTTGCAGGATGATTCATGAAATCTGCAATCCAGCCAGTCATATTTTTTCCCTCCACTCAAGCAAGATCTCTTGCTTTGATGGAAGTACGCTACGACTCAGTAACTCAATTCCCTACGATAAATGCGAGGGGTGCCACTCCCTAAACCTGTATTTATGAAGGTATTAACTCAGAAAGTAGCGAAGCCACACGGGCTTTAATCTCATCTCTGATTACACGTACAGATTCGATTCCTTGACCAGCGGGATCATCTAAGACCCAATCCTCATATCGCTTGCCGGGGTAGAACGGGCAAGCATCTCCACAGCCCATTGTGATAACAACATCAGATGCTTGTACCGCCTCAGGCGTTAAAACCTTTGGACGATTGTTGGCTATATCAATGCCAAGCTCGGCCATCGCCTCGATTGCAACTGGATTAATTGAATCTTTAGGTGCCGAGCCTGCAGATAGGACCTCTACTTGACCAGCACTCAAGTGCTCCATAAAACCGGCGGCCATCTGAGAGCGGCCGGCGTTATGTACACATACAAATAAGACAGAAGGCTTAACGATCACTGCTCAGTCCCTTGGCTATCCCAAGTCCGATTACCGCACCAATAAGTTCAGCGACAACAAATCCTGGCACCGAGTTAATCTCGATACCTGTAAATGTATCGCTGAAAGCCCGTGCGAAGGTTACGGCAGGGTTAGCAAAGGTTGTCGAGGAGGTGAAGAAATATGCCGATCCGATCCAGCCCGCAACGGCAAGTGGAACAAATCGACCTTCATTTTGCTTACTCACCATTTGAATAACGAGAATCAAGCCTGCGGTAGCAATAACTTCACTTAAGAGTAGGTTCGAGCTCGTCTTGGCATGGGTTGAAGCGCCAATGGCTGGCAGCTCAAACATCACATTGGCTAGCACTACGCCAATGAAGGCACCAACTATTTGGGCCACTACATAGTACATAGCCGTCGATACCGAAATACCTTTGTTGATCAAGGTAACTAATGTGACCGCTGGATTAAAGTGCGCCCCACTTATGGATCCCAACATCTGAATTAGAACCGCCAAAATTAGGAATGTCGCAAATGCAACGATCAAAAGTTCAAGTCCAACATCTTTAGTTAAGTTGGTTGCCATAACACCTGAACCAACAATAGCCATCGCAAGAATTCCCGTGCCGACAACTTCAGCCAATAAAATACGTAGCTTCATTTAGGAGACCGCAATAATATCGACGACGAAAATTAAAGTTTCATTAGGTCCAATAGGCCCAGATCCATTTGGACCATAGCCAAGAGCCGCTGGAATAACGAGTAAGCGACGTCCGCCAACTTTTGCACCAGGTAGGCCCTGTTGCCAACCAGCGATTACACCTGAGAGAGGGAAAGTTGCAGGCTGTCCACCAGTCCATGACGACTCAACGATTGCTCCATTCGACCATGACATCAATGTGTACTGCACGGTCAAAGTTGAAGTCGCTACAACTTCAGTACCCGTGCCAACGATTATGTCTTGAGTTTGCAATGTTGTTGGAGGCGTTCCGGTTGGAGCGGCAATAGTTGGCGCTTCACCCGCATTTCCTGTTACCGCTGGAAGTCCGGCAGCTGCTGTATCTGTCACTTTATCTTTTCCTCCACATGCAGTTAGGGATGTAACCGACAGCGCAATAATCGCTGCGATTGCTAGTTTATTTTTGATTTTCATTAACTTCCTTTACTCGAGCTCTCCGATTAAATTGAATTCCCCGCCACCGAGCTGACCCTGCGCGCGGTACATCTCTAACTTCGCGCGCGTATCGGCGATATCTAAATTGCGCATGGTCAACTGCCCAATTCGATCTACGGGCCCAAAAGCCGCGTTTTCCGTGCGCTCCATTGAGAGCTTATCTGGGTGATAACTCAACGCCGGTCCAGTTGTATTAATGATTGAGTAGTCATCACCGCGTCGCATTCGAAGCGTTACCGAGCCAGTCACGGCCGATGCAACCCAGCGTTGCAGTGATTCACGGAGCATCAGCCCTTGGGGATCTAACCAGCGACCTTCGTATAGCAAACGGCCAAGTCGGCGCCCCTCTGCGTGGTAGTTAGCAATGGTGTCTTCATTATGAATCGCACTAATTAAACGCTCATAAGCGATGAATAAAAGTGCCATTCCCGGAGCTTCATAAATTCCCCGGCTCTTAGCTTCAATGATCCGATTTTCGATTTGATCGGCCATTCCCAGACCATGGCGACCGCCGATTGCATTGGCTTCATTCATTAAGGCAACTACATCGGTGAAATCTCTTCCATTTATCGCAATGGGGCGACCTTGCACAAAGTTAATGGTGACATCTTCGCTGTCTATCTTTACCGATGGATCCCAGAACCTCACACCCATAATCGGCTGAACTAACTCAACCGATGTATCTAAGTTCTCAAGGCTTTTAGCTTCATGAGTTGCACCCAAAATATTGGCATCGGTTGAATAGGCCTTTTCAGTACTGTCACGATATGGAAGTCCATTAGCGACTAACCATTCTGACATCTCTTTGCGGCCGCCAAGTTCGTTAACAAAATCTGCATCAAGCCAAGGCTTATAGATCCTTAAATTTGGATTAGCTAATAAGCCATAGCGATAGAAGCGCTCAATGTCATTGCCCTTATACGTTGAACCATCGCCCCAGATTTCAACGGAATCTGCATGCATCGCGCGAACCAACATTGTGCCGGTTACTGCGCGGCCTAAAGGCGTTGTATTGAAATACTGCTTGAGTCCGCTTCGGATATGGAAAGCGCCGCAAGCGATAGCCGCTAAGCCCTCTTCGACAAGTGCGCTTTTGCAATCAACAAGGCGTGCAATTTCGGCGCCATACTCTTTAGCGCGATCTGGAACTGATTCAATATCGGGCTCGTCATACTGCCCAAGATCTGCCGTATAGGTGCATGGAATCGCGCCTTTAGCGCGCATCCAAGCAACGGCAACAGATGTATCCAAACCACCAGAGAAGGCGATTCCGACTTTTTCGCCAACTGGCAGTGAAGCTAGGACTTTAGACATACGTGCAGTCTAACCGATGAAGAACGATGCGAGTTTGCCTTCAAGTGCAGGCCTTACTCCCCACTCGGCACACATCTGAGTGTATCTCTGGATATCGACGGGGTCAGGGGCCGCTTGCGTCTTTACTGCACGGATCATCAGGTTACGAGGCGTGTGCTCTCCGCCAATAAATTCAATCGCTTCAACGCGGTAGCCCATAATTCGCAGAATTTGAGATCGTAGAGAGTCGGTTAGCAAATCACCTAAACGCTCCTTCATTAATCCAAATTTTGTTAGAGCGCCCCATGGCTCTGGACTTTCCAGCATTTGACGTTGAATATCATGATGACAACATGGCGCAATAAGTAGAAGTTTGGCGCCGCCATTAACGGCCCATGCGATTGCATCATCGGTGGCAGTATCACAAGCATGAAGGGCGATAGCCACATCTGCTTGTTGGGCCGTCGTTGTTGCAATCTCTTCGGCTCGAAAATTAATTGTTGAAGTGATCCCGAGGTTTTCGGCGATTGAATTATTTCGATCTCTGGAGGCTGTACGTACGTCGATTCCGGTAACAACAACCGCGATACCGATGCTGTGTAGGTACTGATGCGCGGCAAAAGTTAAGTAGGCGTGACCACAACCCAAATCTACAATCTTTAAAGGGTTCTCCTCGGTTGGTCTATGTATCTGACCAGCCTCGATTGCCGCCTTAAGTGTTGGCGCTAGTAGGCGCAAAAACTCCTCAACTTGCAGGTATTTATCCCGCTTGGATGCTTTGATTAAACCTTTGTGGTCGGAAATTCCAACTTCCAGTAAGAATGGATCTGAAGGATCTAGTAAGCGTGCTTTCTTCTTATCGTGACTCAAGTTCTGCTCGAGAGACTTCTTTTCATGATGAACGTGCGCCTCTCCACTTTTAGTTATTCGAATCGACATTGATCCCTCGATATGTTCAACCAAAATATTTGAATAGCCACCTTCAAGCAACTTCGCCACCGCATCGGTATCGGGTACGATATTTTTTACTGTTGTTGCCCGGCCATCATTATGACTAACCTGAAGCTGAACTCCCCCTTTAATTTCGACGGGGCGTATATCGATGCGTTCAAACTCTGTGGTCATATTTCGTCGACGACCTGAAAGAACAACACGAACTAATGTGCTCGTGTCCAAGATTTGATGGTTGGCATCTTTTAGTGCCGCTTCAACTGTCAATGACATATTTACTTAGGCGAAATAATCGCCGTTCCTTTTTCATGTGGGTAAATAGTTAATATGTGATTGGGTAGAGCTTCGGCAAAGGCTTGCGCTAGCTCGCGTTCACTTTTCCTATGCACATCATCCATGATGATCACTGCTTGAGGTGAAAGTTTTTTAATGAGTTCAGTTAGTGCAGGTTTTCTTGCATCAGGATTTATAGTTGCAGGCGGCCCATCGATAATGAGCAAATCAATACCCTTAATATCCTTAAGCTTGGAAGTGTCATACCAATCGACTCCTGAGGGATGCGACTTTAAGGTTGCTACACGAACTTGAACTCCTCGGACGCCATGCTCCTTGAGCAGTGACCGAGTCTTTGCCGCAAACTCCTCTGAGTTATCTATGCTGATGAGTTTCTTTGCTCCGGATTTGGCAACAATTAAAGTGGAGACTCCCGAACCTAGTTCAACGACAAGACGTGGCTTACGTGAGCGAATCTGGTGAGAGATAGTCAATAGTAGATCGGGGGATGCCGCCCAACCTCTAGTAGGTGGAATTGGGGAAGTGAATTTCAATGTAGCGATGAGCTGCTGGAAAGCCTCACTTTGACGGTAAGAGTTCTGCTCAATCGACTTTAACTCTTTGAACGAGGCCGTATTGAGTGATGTTGCTTTGCTCACCTTGGTGTGGAGGGCGCGCAATAACCTTGCGCAATAGATTATTGCAAGCAGGCAAATAACAATTAAAAGCGTTTGTAGGTTATGCACGCACCTAGTCTAAGCGCGCGGAAGTTGAACTTCAATCGCCAGCCCGCCGAGTTCACTTTTCTTTAATGTAAGTAAACCTTCATGGAGCTCAATAACCGCACTCATTATGCTCATGCCCAGACCGCTTCCACCGCTATCGCGCGATCGGGATCGATCGAAGCGTTTTAGGCCGCGGATCTTCTCGCCATAGGCCTCTTGTGGCAGACCTGAACCACCATCTTCAATAAGTAAATGGATCTCTTTCCCATCTTTCAATGTGATTCGGACGGGGGCTTGGGCCTGTGTGTGCAATCGAATATTTGTGAGTGCATTGACAAATAAGCGGTGAAGGTATTTTTCCGATGCTAAAACCATTACATCATCATCGATTCGCAGTTCGACGGGATGTAGCGGTGCTATTGCTTGAAAATCAACGACGCTTTCATTGAGCAGATTTGAAAGGTTGATCAGTGAAAACTTGCTCTCCTTCTCTTCGCCTAGTTCGGCCAAAATGAGTAGGTCCGCAATCAATGTTTCCATCCTTTTGATTTCACTATTTAACCGTGTAAAGGCTTGCCTCTCTCGATCTGCCTCTAACTTCTTTGCCTCTAGGAGTTCGGCGTATCCCTTGACTACCGTCAAAGGTGTTCTGAGCTCGTGGGCGGCATCTCCCAGAAACTCCTGCATTTTTGCACGTTGGGCTCGCTCCAAAGCAAGTGAGCCTGATCGGCTAATAAGGACACTAACAAATGATGCAAAAGCATTTGCTACTAAAATAAAAATCAATAGGCGCCATAGATTAGTAGTCAATGAGGAATCAATCTCAGCGACCGAGGCGGCAATAATCAGCTCCTCTCCTGCTTGAATTGGAATATAGCGAATTTGCAATCTGCTCTTGCCTCCGAGCACCGCCTTCTTAGACTCTTTCAGTATCGCTCTCTCACCTGTAGGGGCTTTAAAAATCAGAGTAATATCAAAACTATTTTGCTCAATGCTCAGTAACGCAGCATTGATTGGGTCAAGGGGGGTGCTCTTAACATCGAAGGCAACGGTTGCTAACTCTTGATTGACAACCGACAGCTCAGATTCATAAGAGCTCCATACGGCGAAACCACCGATTAAAATTGAGAGAATCGAAGTAACAGTAGCTGTTGCGAGAATTTGACGGGTTTTACTCTTCATCGAACTTACTTCGGCTCCTGAATTTGAAAGCCAATGCCTCGAATAGTTTTAATCCCCTCAAAACCATCGCGATGGAACTTCTTTCGTAAGTAAGATATATATGTATCGGTCACGGTGCTTTCGGATTCGAATGTAATTCCCCAGACTTCATCCAGTAGTAGTTTCTTGCTGAGCACTCGGCCCTTTTTCTCAATTAAGACCTGCAAGAGGCGATACTCTGTTGGAGATAGGTCAATCTCTTGCCCTTTGAAGGTTACAGAATGTTGTTCATCATCAATTGAAATTGGACCACATGTGAGAAGAGCCGAACCTGCCGGGCTTCGATAAGAACGGCGCAAAATAGCCTTGATCCGCAGAACTAACTCCTCGATTCCAAAGGGTTTGATGACATAGTCATCGGCACCAATTTTCAAACCTCTTGCGATATCACTCTTCTCTTCGCGCGCGGTTAACATCAGGACTGGTGTTAAATCATTGTTGCTACGAAGTCGTTCAACAAGTTCAAAGCCATCCATCAAAGGCATATTAATGTCTATAACCATCAGCGCAGGTTTAGTAGTACGCAGTAATGTAAGTGCAGACATACCATCTGTCGCCTCAACGACTTCGAAGCCAGCAATTCTCAGAGTATCGTGCAATAGCGCTCGAACGCCGGGTTCATCATCAACGACCATTATCAACTCACTCATGAGCCCACTCTTTCATGTGTGCGACGTTTTTTACAATGAAATGCCTGCTACAGCTAGAGATTCACAGAGAAAGCACAATAAATTGAACCTACCTAGATGTCCTTCGGTAAATGCAAGCTATTGGCTACTCTTGGCACATGAAGCGATTTAATCCTTGGTTAGCAGAAAAGATTACTAACGGTGTAGCGACTATGTGGTGTGCATACTTATTTGCCGCAATCGCCCTCATCTCTCTGCCTAAAGCCATATCATCGGGAGATTCCATTGTTATCGTTTCCTGGATAGCACAGACTTTTTTGCAGCTGGTTTTGCTCTCAATCATTATGGTTGGACAAAAAGTACAGTCGCAAAGTGTTGAGGATACGATCAATGAGACTCATACGGCCTCACTGGCAGAGTTTGAGTTAGCAAAGGAGGCTCGCTCCTTGGCGCATCAGGAGCTTGCTGAACTTCATGAAATCTCTAAAAGTATCCATGCCTTAATGAAGGAAGTTGAATCTAAGCTTTCACGCTAAATCGTTATATAAGCGCAACCTTATAGGCCCTCTTTCAGGTTTATTGCATTGATTGCTAAACGGCACCTGGCTTAGATTCAGGCTATGACTTCGACGCCTTGGTGGAAAGAAGCGGTGATTTATCAGATTTATCCACGCTCTTTCTTTGATAGCAATGGCGATGGCGAAGGCGATTTGCCTGGGATTACATCCCACCTCGACTATGTTCAAAAACTTGGCGTAGATGCCATTTGGCTTAGCCCCTTTTATACCTCGCCCAATAAAGACGGCGGATATGACGTTGCGAATCCGCGGGATGTAGATCCACGCTTTGGAAATCTCAGTGATTTTGAAACTCTCATAGATCGAGCTCACGAGTTAAGCCTTCGGGTAGTAGTCGATATTGTCCCTAATCATTTTTCAGATCGCCATGCATGGTTTCAAGCAGCTTTGGCTGCAGGGCCTGGCTCCCCCGAGCGAAATAGATTTCATTTCTACGATGCTAATCCCGATGGAACACCCCCTAACAACTGGATTTCACTTTTTGGCGGTCCTTCATGGACTCAAGTTGAAGATGGTCAGTATTATCTGCACCTATTTGATTCCTCGCAGCCAGATTTGAACTGGGAAAATAACGAGGTAAGAGATGACTTTGAAAAGACGTTGCGGTTTTGGTTAGACCTGGGCGTAGATGGATTTCGAGTTGATGTAGCCCATGGACTTGTAAAAGAGAATATCCGTGAAAACCACCCTGATCCGCAGGGCTTAAGTGATGCGCTTCGTTTAGACGTTGATATGGATATCGAAAAGAGAAATGCCTTACTTATGTCGGTTCCCTTCTTTGATCGCCAAGGCGTTCATGAGATTTACCGTTCATGGAGAAAGATTTTTGACTCATATATTGGCCGAGAGATTATGGCCGTTGCCGAGGCTTGGGTCCATCCTCCGATTAATGCAACGCTCTATGTGCGCCCTGATGAACTTCACCAAGTCTTTAACTTTGACTTACTAACTGCCCCTTTCGATGAAGATTTCCTATTTGATGTTATCTCCCGCTCTATCGCACTTACCGCAACGGTAAAGGCCCTTCCTACGTGGGCGCTAAGTAACCACGATTCACCTCGAGTTGCCTCCAGAATCGGTGATGCACAATCTCGCGCGTTGGCGGTTTTTGTTTTGGCGCTACCCGGATCGGCATATGTTTTTGCCGGGCAAGAGTTAGGGCTACCCGATGGCAAACTCCGTGATGCAGATCGCCAAGACCCCGCATTTCTTAGGACTAATGGTGAGGTTAAAGGGCGTGATGGCGCACGAGTCCCACTTCCTTGGAGCGGTGAGCAATCTCCATTTGGCTTCACCACTGGTACTCCTTGGCTTCCTATAGATCCATTATGGAAATCGCTGACAGTAGAAGTTGAAGATTTAGATCCACAGAGCACATTAAATCTTTACCGACAAGCTTTAACGTTACGAAAGATTCACTTAACTGGTGTCGAGCAGATGCAATGGCTTCAATCATCCAACTCCGAAGTCAAGAGTGCGAACCTATTAATCTTTCAACGAGGCCCACTGCAGATTACGATGAACCTAGCCGAGCATGCACAAGAGATTGAGGCCAAGGGCCAGGTAATCCTCATTAGTTCAGGGAGCCTAGAAGTTCACGGAGAAAAATGGCTCCTTCCGCCTTATTCATGTATCTGGAGCCTTAACTAACTGACAGAATACGGCCATGGAATCTACGACAACATGGCTGGTGACAATCGGAGTACTAACTGGCGTCATTGTTGTGGATTTTGCAGTTGCAGTACTTCGACGCAATAAAGCTACCTCAATTTTCGAATCGGCCTTTTGGACAACTTTCTATATCGGCACAGCTATCACGTTTGGATCTTTCCTCCCGCACTGGTCGAGTTCATCGGGGCAAAAAGAGTTCTTTGCAGGATGGCTTACTGAATATGCACTCTCTGTCGATAACATCTTCGTATTTATCATCATACTTACGCACCTCAAAGTTCAAAAAGAGAAGCAGCAATTGGTATTGCTCCTTGGCATCATGCTCACTATCGCCATTCGAGGTATTTTGATTCCTCTTGGTGCGGCTCTAATTTCACGTTTTGCCAGTGTTTTCTTTCTTTTCGGCGCTTTCCTTATCTATACGGCTTATACCCTTGCAAAAGAAAAAGAAGATGACGAGTGGAAAGAGGGACGGATAGTCTCCCATTTGAAATCCAAGGGCATAAGCATTTTTACCATCGCACTTGTGGCTTTAGGTCTAACTAATTTGGTCTTCTCGCTTGACTCAATCCCAGCCATATTCGGGCTGACTAAAGATCCTTACATCGTTACCACCGCAAATGTCTTTGCCTTAATGGGTCTGCGCCAGCTGTATTTCTTGCTGGAAGGTCTGCTCGCACGATTAATTTTTCTTTCAAAGGGTCTTTCATTCATCTTGGCCTTTATTGGCGTAAAGATGATTATGGAGGCCTTTCATGGCATAGGGATCGATGCGATTGCAGGTATACATATTCCAGAAGTCAGCTTAGAAGTGAGCTTAGGAGTAATTGTTGCCAGCTTAATGATTACTACTGTCGCAAGTCTGACTGCAACCCGCAAAGATGGAAGTGAAATTATTTAAACTGCGTTTTTTCGCTTTCTTAAAGTTTCCCGATCGTGATCTTTGGTGCGCTCATGAATCTTTCGAATCTGCAGAGCAAAAGCCTTTATTGCTGAGTCAAATGCTGCGACATCATTGAACTCTGCAGCCTCAGACTTGATCAGTGGACCCGCGCCATGTGAAGTTAAAATAACGCGATGTGAATTCTTCCCTTGGCGAGGGTTGGCTTCATGAAGAATCTCAACTTCGACGCGTTCAATTGTGACGCTAAAACGCTCCATTGAGTTGAGTTTTTCTTCGACGATGTCTCTAAAATCTTCTGCTAGATCTGCATTACGGGTATGAATATGAATCTTCATACTTAGAAGGGTAGTACGTACACCACCACAGTTGCTAGTGCTGCAAGCAAAAAAGATTTTAGAAGAATTTTGAGCGCAGTTGCTCTATCTGCTGCTCTGTCTATTGGGTCACTCACTCGTGAGATATCTCCGAGCTTGCCGAGATTGAAAGTACCTGCAAAGCCGTAAGCTAAACAGAACTTACTTCTTGATTGCACAAACCCAACGGATGCGACCATAAGTGGCAGGAATATTCCTAAGCGCGCTGATTTCTCGGCATGAATAGACATCAATCCCACTAAAGAACTCAGTGAGAAAAATAATCCGACCAATCCAACTATTTGCCTTCGGCGAATCTCACTCTTTCCAAGATTGCATGTTCCGGGAATGTATGTGGCATTAGACATCTTCGTACTCATCTTCATCAATCCATGCATCTGCAGTTGAATCCTCTTGGTGCTCAATCCAGGAGAGGAAGGATCCGACGGCACGGAAGGCCAAAAGTGCAACTGTTACCGCTGCAAAAATGCGGCGAATCGCTTTGACCATGTTCTAAAAATACTCTCTATCTCGATAAATTTCTCTAGATAGATGCCAATGCGCCTTCGATGTCGTTCCAAATATCATCAACGTGTTCACATCCGACCGATAGGCGGATCAACTGCTCTGGAACAGAGGGGCTTTCAATTGGCCAACGGCGGCGGCGTTCCCATAGAGACTCCACCCCTCCCAAACTGGTTGCATGGGCGATTAAATGTGAGGATTCACAGACTTTTTGCGTCTGCTCAGCCGTGCCATCAACTTCGAAAGAGATAATTGCGCCGAAGCCGGGATAGCGAACTCTCGTAATTTTTGGATGGGCAGAGAGCCTTGCAATAAGTTGCTTGGCATTTTCCTGTGATTTATTAAAGCGCAACGGGAAAGTCCGTAGTCCTCGAAGAGCTAGCCAACACTCGAAAGGCCCAGGAATGGAGCCGTTAAAGCTTCTCGAATCCTGTAATCGTTTAAGAAGGGCGGGATCGTTGGTCGAGAGCGAGCCCATAAGAACATCGCTATGGCCCGATAAAAACTTAGTAACTGAGTGCATCACGATATCTGCGCCCATGGCTAATGGCTTCTGAACTAATGGAGTCGCAAAAGTGTTATCGACGGCCACGCCGATTCCCATCTGCTTAGCGGTAGCAATTAATGTTTCAAGATCGGCAACATCTAAACAGGGATTAGTTGGTGACTCTAACCAAAGTAAAGCTGCACCTTTCATTGCGGCAGTCACTGCTGCGGTATCAACAACATCCACGAACCGAACCTCTAGGCGAGAGCTCTCATGAAATGAGTTCAATAACGACATAACTCCGCTATACCCCTGGTTCGATGCAACAATCGGTGCACCTACAGGCAAAATTGAACAGACTGCACTGATCGCTGCCATTCCCGATGAAAAAACTAAAGTGGACCCACCTTCGAGTGCGCCAATTGCATCTTCAAGGGCGCTCCATGTCTGATTTCCATATCTGCCATAACCGATAGCACCACCGGCGTGAAATGTAGATGTAAGGACTACAGGTGGATTTAGTGATGCATCCGGTTCTACTTTAGGGCGACCGGCAGTTATGGCAGTTGTTTCTGGGTGCTGATTCATGGGCTTAGCCTAATCCTTAGCAAGTACAGCCATCGCCGCGTTATGTCCGGGCACACCGCTCACTCCGCCTCCACGAATCGCGCCGGCTCCACATATAAAGATTCGGGGATCATCGGTTTCTACGCCCCAACTTGGGGCACTGCCCTCTTCGTGGAAAGGGAAATGCAAGTCACGATGAAAAATATTTCCTCGAGGAAGCCCGATATCTTTCTCAATGTCCAATGGAGATTTCACTTCGATTCCAACGATTAAATCCTCAACAGGTTCTGCCAGATATTGGTTTAAGGATAAAAGAGCGGCCTCTAACGCCCTAGCCCGCATAGCTTCATTATCACCATCAAAAAGTGCCGCAGGAGTATGTAGGCCAAATAAAGTTAACGTGTGATAACCAAGATCGGCGAGCTCTGAACTCAAAATTGAGGGATCGGTTAATGTGTGGCAGTACATTTCAATCGGCATCACCTCAGGCATGATTCCAGCTTTAGCATCGGTGAAAACCTGTTCGAACTGAGAAAAGCTCTCATTTGCATGGAAAGTGCCGGCGAAAGCAAGCGCAGGATCCACGCCAGACTTTAATCTCGGCAGACGTTTGAGCAAAATATTAATCTTCATTTGTGAACCATCTAAGCTCTCAGGCGCAATCGTCCCCCGTAACTTTGCAAGTGTTTGAGGAGCGGCATTTGATAGCACATACCGAGCACGCAGTTTTTGACCATCTGCAGTCATAACATTTACTCCGTCGGCATCACTTTGAACAGTTGTGACTTCTTGATTGAGATTTATATCCACCCCTGCAGCGACAACAACTCGTTCTAACTCGGCTACTAACGCACCCATTCCACCTTTAGGCACTTTCCACTCACCCGTACCGTTACCCATAAGGTGGTAGAGAAAACAGATGTTTGCCTGAATCTCAAAGGCTGAGGCAAAGGTACCGATGAGGGCATCGGTAAGCACAACACCGCGTACAACATCATTCTTAAACCTTGTTGTTATCACTTGGCCAATTGGCTTCTCAATCATGTATTCCCAAACCTTTGGCAGGTCTATCAACTCTCTCAAATCATTGCGTGTCATGAGCGGCTTGAGCAAAGTCGGAGCGATTCGTTTAGCAAACTCTGCTATCTCTGCATAAAACTCCTGCCACGCCGCAGACTCATGACCCGATGAATCTAAGATATCAAACGAGGCCTCTGTCATTGCATCCCATTGGCGAGAGACGTATAGACCTAAATCTTTTCCATCGCGCTGATAAGGGGTATAACTAGAAACTGTTCGAGAAATACATTCAAAATTAAGTCCGAGATCGGCAATTATGGAATCTGGCAGTAGCGAGACTAAATACGAGTACCGTGAAACACGAGCATCAAATTCAGGGAAGGCGCGCACACTTGTGGTCGCTCCGCCTAGTTCCGACTTTGCTTCAAGCAGGCAGACGCTCTTTCCACTGCGTGCAAGGTAGGCAGCGGCGACTAAACCATTGTGACCCCCACCAATGATGATTACGTCGTAGTCGTGACTCACTACTTCAACACGCCTACGATGCGCTTGATCGACTCGGCGATAATCTCTGGACTTGTTGCAAAGTTGAGTCGAACATATTGAGAACATTGAGCTCCATAGGTATGACCTGGGTTAAAAGCTACCCGTCCCTTTTCTAAAAGAACTGCTGAGGGATCCTCACCCAGATTCAAACTACTTACATCCAACCAAGCTAAATAACTATTCTGTGGAATGTGGTATCTGACCGTTGGAAGCTGTGCCTGTAGTAACTCTCTCAAATAAAAACGATTGTGATCGAGTTGTTTAATCGCCGAATCTAGCCACACTCCACCTTCGGCAAAGGCCACCGCAGCTGCAAAGGCGCCTAAAATCGATGCTCGATAATGCACCGCCATTGGCAACGCCTCTAATTTGGAGTTCATTACTTCACTTTGAGAAACAATAATCGCGCATTTAAGTCCGGCAATGTTCCAACCTTTTGAGGCCGCAGTCACTGCAATTCCCACTTCACGCGCTACATCGTTTAGCGCTAAGAATGGAATGAAATCCTTAGGGTTAAAAGTCAGCGGCGCATGAATCTCATCGCTTATTACTATCACACCATATTTCTTGGCCATCTCGGCTATTCGAGAAAGCTCATCTCGTGAAAAAACACGCCCTAATGGATTATGCGGAGAACAGAGTAGGTGAATCTTTAATCCATCTGCGTAGACTTTCTCGACTGCATCTAGATCTATCTCCCAAGGATTGGATTCACCATCTTCATTACCAGTACGCGTGAAAGGTACATCTACTTTTGTCAGGTTAGTCTCAATAATCCAGTTGTAAAAATTTTGATAGACCGGCGAGTTCACAAGAACTTTATCCCCCGGCTTGGTAATTACACGCAGTACTTCGACGACGGCAACGCCAACATCTGAGGCGATTCGAACTTGATTAGTATCTACAGTCCAACTCCACCGTTCGTGCGCAAACTTGGCAAATCCCGATGCTAGCTCTGGTACAGAACCCAAGTACCCTAAATCTGATTGTGCGACCATATCTTGGAGCACTTTGCGAATCGGTTCGGCGATAGGAAAATCCATCTCTGCCACTGGAAGAGGTAGGACATCGCGATCGAAACCACGCCACTTCTCTGAGTGATGAGTTAGGAGCTTGCTCAATGCCGGCGTTTGAATATTGGAATCAGTCATTTAAGTAGATTACCTTGTGCTGTGCGATTAATGAAGTACTGCTAAGCCTCGCCAACTAGCAGTCTGCGAGTTGTATTTCGGACAACTAAAGTAGTGGGCAATACCAGCGATGGAGGCACGACATTGGGCTTTCGTAAACGCTCCATTATCGACCAGGCCGCCATCTCGCCCATCAATGCTACGGGCTGTTCGATTGTTGTTAATTCGGAAAACTCTGCCATCTCATGTCCATCGAAACCAACGATTGAAATATCCTCGGGAGATTTGAGGCCGTGTTGACGTAGCGCCTGTAGTGCGCCCATTGCCATCTCATCTGATTCACAAAAGATTGCAGTTGGCCTATTCGGGCGGGCCAGTAAATCATCCATCGCACGAGATGCAGTGTTCATTGTGAAATCACCATGAACCTCTCTCGAAGGAAGCCACTCAAGCCCATTCTCGGCTAGAACTTGCATGAAGCCTTTGCGTCGATCTTGCGGAACACTAAAATTGAAAGGGTCGTCGGGACGTCCAGACATTAACCCTATTTTTTTATGGCCTTGATTGACTAAATGCTGAGTTGCCGTACGAGCACCGGCGACATCATCGATCTTCACGCTTGCACACTGCGGATGATCCATCCCAACTAGTGCAATTGGAATTCCAAGTCCTAAAATCGAATCAAACTCTTCCTCGGTCGGAGGAAGTGAGATTACGATCAAGGCATCCACTCGACCTTTTAATAGTTGGTGTTGGAATAGACGCTCGCGTCCTTTCATCGCACTAAAGTTATAGAGGAGTAAATCAAAGCCGGCCTCACGTAGCGCTTGCTCAGCTCCGCTAATGACTTGGGAGAAATACCAGCGTGAAATATATGGTGCAACCACGCCAATACTATTTGTGCGCCCCGATGGGGATTCACTTCGAGTTAGCGGATAGCCCAATTTCTCAGCAGCGCTAACGATCTTTAACCGTGTGGCCTCATTGACATGGTGCAGGCCACGAAGCGCCCGTGAAACAGTTGCAGTCGAAACTCCTGCCTCTTCGGCGACCTCCTTGATGCCTGCCATTGCTCGCCCCTTAACTCCCACTTAATTCTGCAAAAAACTGCAAACGCAATGCAAGAAGTGCAAAACTACGGCACCAAGGCTGCACAATGCAATGGGTTTGCTCAATTAAAGGTAAGTTGCCATCCATGAGCCCTCAAATTCAGACCCAAATCGATGTATCGCTGACCGAACGTAACCGAGTCAGCGCACTCTTTCGCATCATTCTCGTGATGCCGATGGCGATATTTGTCGCCTCTTTTGCGCCGACAGATTTGAGCACATCGAGATCTAACTACATGGCAGTTGGATTCCTAGTGCTGCCTGTAGCCCTAGCAATAGTAGTTCGACAGATCTACCCAACTTACCTTTTGACATTTAATGAGTCACTCCTCTCGCTGCAAACTCGAGTCGATGCTTATCTACTTTTACTCACCGATGAATACCCATCGATTGAGGAGAACGACGTTGTCAGCGTGACTTTCCCTCCAGTTAATGCCAAGGAGCTCAATCGTTGGTTACCTCTCATTAAATGGTTCTTGGCTATTCCACTCTATGTCGTTGGTTTTGCCTACTTAATCTATGCAGGAATTTTAACTCTCATCGCCTGGTTTAGCATTCTTTTTACAGGAAACTATCCAGAAACATGCGCCGAAGGTGTCGTTGGAACAATCGCATATTGGAACCGCATCGTTGGCTATGCACTGCTACTAGTTACTGATGAATATCCAACTTTCTCGCTTTGATCAATGGCACTTCACTCGACGCAGAAAATGCGGCGGATCGTCGCAGAGGTAGGTGAATTAGATAAGAAGTTCATCCCACTAGTTGCACGAAGGCCACTGTGTACAATTGGGCGAAGTCAACCGACCGCTACAAATTTTGAATCACTAATAAGTGCGGTAATTTCGCAGCAACTTGCAACTAAGGCCGCTGAAACAATTCATGGTCGCTTAATGAAATTGTGCAATGGCAAGATCACTGCTCGAAAATTGATAAAACTCGATGATGGGGCTCTGCGGGAAATCGGGGTATCTGGTGCAAAAGCTCGCACAATCAAAGGCTTAGCTGCGGCGGTTCTAGATAAAACTATTCCCATTGAGAACATAGATGAAATTCATCAGGATCAAGAGATTTACAATGCGCTTACCTCTTTGTGGGGAATCGGACGATGGACCGTAGAGATGTTCATGATGTTTCAACTAGGAAGACTCAATATCTGGCCGACTGGGGATTTAGCTGTTCGTCGCGGTTGGGATCTAATTCATAAGAATGCCGAAGAGACCAACCCTAAAATCCTAGATATAAAGGGTGAAAAACTTCAGCCGTATCGCAGTGTTGCCGCTTGGTATTGCTACCAAGCTGTACATGAGTCGCGGGGGTTGGAGTACTAAATATCTTCCAGAATCAGTGAGACCGAGTTGATACACCAGCGCTCATCGGTAGGAACGTCATAACCTTCACCTTTAAATACATGACCAAGGTGTGAACCACAGGCTGCACATCGAACCTCTGTGCGCACTCGTGGGAAAAGGGATCGATCTTCTATAAGTTCGACGGCATCTTCGGATGTAGGGGCATAAAATGATGGCCACCCACAGCCCGAGTGAAACTTAGTCTGGCTCTTAAAAAGCACAGAGCTACAGGCCTTACATTTATAGACTCCGAGCTTGTCTGTATCGGTGTATTCGCCAGTAAATGGACGTTCGGTAGCTGCATTTCTCAATACGTCATATGAGAGTGCGTCCAAACTTGCCTTCAATCCAACTTCATCTAGCTTGACTGGATACTCCCGCTCGCTCATAGAGTTGCACCCGATGTTGGAAATGCAACTCCAGTACTGGAGTGACAGTCATAACCATTTGGATTCTTAATTAAATATTTTTGGTGGTACTCCTCAGCGAGGTAGTACTCAATATCGTGCGCAGTTAGAATCTCAGTAACTATCGGATCCAAACCTTGGGAAGTTAACTCGCCCTTGTAGAGATCGCGTGATGCAACAGCTCGTACATATTGTTCGGGTGTAGTTGTAAAAATTGCGCTGCGATACTGCGTTCCAATATCGCCACCTTGCTGATTCAGAGAGGTAGGATCATGCATCGTCCAAAACTCTTCAAGCAGACGTTGATAACTTACCTTCGACTCATCGAAGCTGACTTTCACCATCTCGGCATGGCCGGTAGAGCCAGTGCACACATCTTCATATGTTGGATTCGAAACGCTGCCACCCATATAGCCCACCGAGGTTTCAATTACCCCACCTAAGGACCAGAAGCGGCGTTCGGCGCCCCAGAAACAACCGGTAGCAAAGTAGGCAGTTGAACTCATGGCGTGATTGTTTCAGGTGTAGGCCTACTTCGCACCCGCTGATAGCCTTAACCATTACAACCTATTGAGCCCCCGTAGCTCAGGGGATAGAGCACCGCCCTCCGGAGGCGGGTGCACAGGTTCGATTCCTGTCGGGGGCACAGGCGATATATATCACCCACTTATGTGGAAATCTTTTGGCGTACATCCTTGTTTATAACCATAGAACGCGAGAGAATAAACATCTTGCGCAATGTATTTGCGTATCACAAGTGGAATTTCGATTAATAACGCCTCGCCACAACGGGGCTAGGGGAGGCGCGCACATGGATTGGCGACATCAATCGGCCTGCCGTGATGAAGATCCCGAGCTCTTCTTCCCAGTTGGAAATACTGGTCCAGCTATCTCTCAGATCGAAGAGGCTAAAAAGGTATGTAACCGCTGCATCGTCAAAGAGCCATGTCTTGCATGGGCCTTAGAGAGCGGCCAGGACGCCGGTGTCTGGGGCGGCCTATCTGAAGATGAACGACGTGCACTAAAGCGACGTGCTGCGCGTAACCGCGCTCGCCTTCAGGAGCAGCAAAACTCTTTTTAAAACCTACCGCACGCTATAACGGAAATCTAAGCGTTGCCGTTGTACCCATCTCTGTGGACGTTAACTTTAATAGGCCCTTCAACTCATTCTCAGTCAGAGTTCGTACTATCTGAAGTCCTAAATTAGAAGAGGTCGATAAATCAAAGCCTGCGGGCAGACCAACGCCATCGTCAACAATTGTGATCACGCATTCATTGCTATAGCGGGCAAGTTGGATCGACAAAATCGAGCCCTGCTCGGCAAGTCCATGTTCAAGGGCGTTATGCATCAGTTCGGTTACTACTAACGATAATGGAGTTGCCAGGCGCGACTCTAATGATCCGAGCTCGCCCTTTCGCTCAATCGTGAGCTCGCCCATTCGCGGACTGAGCTCTAATGCATGGGTAATTAAGTTTGTTAATACGACATCAAAGGCGACATCATTCTCGCTGCTACTGGACAAAGTTTCATGAACCAGGGCGATAGATGCAATTCTTCGTACCGCTTCATTGAGAGCCGATGCGGCTCCTGGATCTTCAATACGCCTGGCTTGAAGTCTCAAAAGCGCCGAAACCGTCTGCAGATTATTCTTAACACGGTGGTGAATCTCGCGAATTGTCGCATCTTTAGTAACCAGTTCACGATCACGGCGACGAAGCTCTGTAACATTTTGGAGCAAAACAATTGCTCCTATTCGGTCTTCCCCCGCAAGTAATGGAAGAACAAGTAAATCAATTGTTGCACCTTGATTATCGATCTCTACCCGGCGCAGCGTTTTGCCATTTAGTCGCGAGGTAATCGCCTCTTCATGAGCATCGGCTGAGTTTTTAACAACCGATTCAGCGACATCTCCAAGCTTGTGATTTGCAATCTCATTTTTCCATCCCATTCGGCTAAAGGCTGAGCGCGCATTTGGGCTTGCAAATGAGATGACGCCATTTGTATCAAGGCGAATTAATCCATCTCCCACGCGCGGAACAGGCTCAAACAGGGAGCCCGCATCAACGTAAGGAAATGATCCTTCTGCCACCATTCGATAGAGCGAGTGCGCAATCTCGCGATAATTTAACTCAAGAACACCTGGCGATCGCATTAAATCTGAGTTTCGGTGTCGAGAGATTACGGCAATGACTTGACCATCAAAGAAGACTGGAATCGTCTCTTCTTTAATCATTAGGTCGCCAATTAATTCAGGTTCTGAACTGCGAATAATTTCACCACTTGAGAGTGCCTCATCAATTTGACTTCGACTGCCCCACATTACTTCATCACCAATTACATCATCTGCAAAAACAGTTGCGGCAGTAGTTGGACGTATATGGGCAACGGCAACATGTCCGGTTGGCCAAAGTTTCACATCTTTTCGTATCGGCACCCATAAAATTAAGTCGGCAAAGGAGAGATCTGAGAGCAATTGCCAATCTGCCACCAGCTCACGAAGTCGATGGGCTTGATCTATTGTCACCGAGCTTCGTCCGTGAATCAGATTTTCAAACTGTGGCACTTCTATTTCCAGCTATCTAACTCTGGTGCAATCTCTTGAGTTGCAAACCAAGCCAACTCATCTGCACCCTCTTGCGCCAAAAGCGCACAAGCGACTTGGCTCCAGGAAACAGGTCCCAGAACAGTAATCATCTCTTCATAATTTTCACCGCACTGGGACTCTTCTAAATCGATTGCTAAGACCAATCCTGGTGAGGATAAGGAAGTGCGAAGTTCTAAAGCTGCCTCGCCAGCTCGTATTGCAAGAAGGTACTCAATCTCTTCCTCATCACACTCAGAGTTCTCATCAAGAAAAATAGGAGTTGCTGCATATATCTGAGTTAGTTGAATACTTCCTTGCGCCAAAAAAGCTTCAAGGCCGCTATGACCAATTGGAAGGTATGCACGCACCTGCCCATAGTAATAGAAACTATCGCTGCATCTGGCTAGCTATCTTTGCTATTGATTTACGCAGTCCTGAGCGCTCACTTGCCTCTACCAGTGTTGATTTCGCGCTCTCGGCTGCCGATGTCGCACGCGAATCACGAGCGATAACACGTAGATTGATTGGCCGAAGTGGAGTTGTAATGGCCAGGAATTTTGCCTCTTCAGCCTCGCCCTTTCGACCTTGGGAGCGCATATTGAGGGTGAAACTCAAGCTACTTCGTATTGAGGTCTTTTCAATGAGTGAACTAACCTGTTCTAACCGGTGTACTCCCAATAGATCAGGACGTGCAACGACCATTAGTTCATCACCTTGATCGCAAGACCATGTAGTCATTATCGAAGTCCATCTTCTATCTGTTAACCGATTTGATAATCCAGAGATAGAGCCGAGGTCGATTACTACGCAATCAAAAGAGTTAGTGGCCTCCTCTAAAAACCCATCAACTGCTTGGATATCGTCTTGTCCAATCTCAGAGATAGATAAATTAGGAGCAATCGAGCGCCACCCAGTCTCACTTTTTACATTTCGAACCGCTAGAAGTGCAGCGATTGACGGCGCGCGAAAATTCGCATCTATAAGCAGGGTGGATCTATCAAGCAAGCTCAGCTCCATCGCCACATTAATCGCTAAAGTCGTACAACCCGTTGAACTTCCAGCTGAACCTATTGCCAAAACTTGAGCTTGTCGTCCTGGATGGGGTGAATGTGAATCACGGCGAATTAGAGGCGATCGCAGGAAGCCACGAACAATACTTACTAAATCCGTTGCAGTAACCGGTATCGGGTACAACTGACCGAAATATATATCACTTGTAACATCATCGGAGAAGCCGATCATTTCTTTTACATTCATGCGAAGAAGATTGATATTTTCGCCTGAAATTCCCGCTAAATCCGGTGAAAATATGAGGAGTGCTCCACGTGCCATTTCTGGAGAGCTCCTCATATATTTTTCGAGTGAATCGAAATCTAAAGCCCTAAAGATCACACTCCACCCCTGAGCAAATAGCGACCCTGCTACAAAACCCTCCGTTTGAGCATTGGCGATAGCCGTTATTACCGTTGGAAGTTCTACCTCAGACATGAGACCTCACAATAACTAGACGCCCGTGTGTGGTCGCTCCGAGTAGACGTGGCACTTGAGTCTCTTCGATAGAGACAGTTAAGGAGATATCTGTTCCAAAATTCTTACTTTTGGTATCGATATTGAGCAGCGTTACCCCGCCTAGAATCAGGACTGGATCTACTGGTACTTCCCCGCTTTGACTATCGATTACCCAATAAATATCTACAGCCTCCCCGATTTGTATCCCATCAGGTAGGTCGACAGTTCGAATACTAATCGGCACGGCGCTGGCTGCTATTGAGTTGCTACTTGAACTGACATTCTGAGTACTCAAGATCTGTCCAGGAATCACCTTAATGTTAACAATTAAGCCAAGTGGGTCTTCATTTTTTCCCAAATATATTGGACTACTTGAATCTAAATCTAGATGGTGAAGATTTACATCACCCGTAACAATCTGATGTCCAGGAGCCATATCAATACTTGCAACCCAGAAATCACTTCCTCGCTGAGAGAAAACCGCAAGTAAGAAGGCTGAGAGAAATGAGGCTGAAACTAAAACTATCGCTAATGCCGTACGAGATCGTGAACTTTCTTTTTTATTGGCCATGTCGAGTACTCAAGGCCATGCCCAAGCACAACTTTGAGCCACGTCCACAATCAACCTTTTGGATGATAAAGAATCATCAGTTAGGTTGAAGCAATACCCGGATGTGCTGTGAAATCTAGCTCTATGACCACAAATCCACTGTATGAAGCAAGTCCAGAGTTCAACTCGATCGAGATTATTGAGATATCAAGTGATGTAAACGAAGACTGGTTGCATCCCATTCTAGAGATATTTCGGCCTGAACCAGCGCCTGTCATTGAGAAGAGTGAGAAGCTTTACTTAGTACCAACTAGTTTTGGGGATGAGTTTGATCCTGAATTTGCGCCCGTTCCAACATCTGCCGAAGATCTCCCTGAGCTTTCTCGGTGGTGTGAAGATTTTGCACGAAATGTTTTAGAGGTCTATGCAGGCAAACGTCCCCCAAAACAACTAACTTCGCTATTTCACCATAGGGTCTACGTGCAGCTAATTGAAAAATCTGGAAGCCAAAAAGAGATAGGAAAAATTAGGAAGCTACACGTGACTCAACCATTGATTGGAATATGTGAGGCGACCATGACGGTCCGCTTCGGAGCTCGATTGCGCGCGCTTGTATTTAGATTCGAGGGCGTAGACAAGCGCTGGTTGTGTACATCCCTTACCTTGCTTTAGCTAGCTCCGTGGCATCTCTTGTATTTTTTGCCCGAACCACACGGACAAGGCGCATTTCTAGATACATCCCCCGTAGTGCGAACACCTGACTCATCGGCGGCTGTATATTGCAAACCAGTTGTCGGTAGTGGCTTAGCTTCCAGTCCCGCTCCAGTTACCTCATTATTTGAGGTTTCAACGGTGATCTCGATATTGAAAAGTAACCCTGCAATCTCTTCTTTAATAGCATCCATCATCGCTGAAAAGAGATCGAAGCCTTCTCGCTGGTATTCAACTAATGGATCTCGTTGGGCCATCGCGCGTAGCCCGATTCCCTCTTGGAGATAATCCATCTCATAGAGATGCTCGCGCCATTTGCGATCCAAGACAGATAGCAGGACTTTGCGCTCAAGTTCGCGCATTACCTCTGAACCTAAACTCTCTTCGCGTGAGGCATAGGCAGTTTCGCAGTCTTCAATTACACGTGCTGTAATGAAGTCAGAATCCAATGCGCCCCGAGAACCAACTGATGCAACCAAATCTTCAATGCTAAATGAGATTGGATAAATCGTTTTCAGTGCATTCCAAAGGGTTTCTAAATCCCAATCCTCAGCATATCCATTGGATGTCGCGATACTGATATATGCAGTTAAAGTTTCACGAACGAAATCTGCAACTTGATCCTTAATATCGGCGCCCTCTAAGACCAAGCGTCGCTCGCCATATACAACCTGGCGTTGACGATTCATGACATCGTCATACTTCAATACGTTCTTACGCATTTCAAAGTTTTGTGCCTCGACCTGAGTCTGAGCCGATCGAATGGCATTGCTGACCATTTTAGATTCAATGGGTGCATCTTCCGGAATGCCGGCAGCCGTTAAGAAACGCTCAACCATTCCTGAGTTAAATCGGCGCATTAATTCATCTTGTAATGAGAGGTAGAAGCGGGATTCACCAGGATCGCCCTGTCGACCTGAACGTCCACGGAGCTGATTATCGATACGCCTAGATTCATGTCGCTCGGTACCCAAAACATACAGGCCACCAAGTGCGATTACATCTTCATGTCCTTTGGCAACTGCCGCCTTTTGTCGCGCAATCTCATCTGGCCAGGCCGCTTCGTACTCTTCGGCATTTTCTACTGGTGAGAGCCCGCGACGTTGAAGTTCAAAATCAGCCATAAACTCGGGGTTTCCACCCAACATGATGTCAGTTCCGCGACCGGCCATATTTGTTGCGACAGTCACCGCTCCCTGTACGCCCGCTCGCGCAATAATCGCGGCTTCACGTTCGTGATGTTTAGCATTTAGCACCTCGTGTGGGACACCAGATTTACGCAAAAACGCCGAAAGCTCTTCAGATTTTTCAACACTGACAGTACCGACCAATACTGGCTGGCCTTTGCGGTGTTTTTCTACGATATCAGCTGTTACTGCGACAAATTTCCCATCTTCAGATTTATAGACAAGGTCGGCCTGATCAATACGAACCATTTCACGATTTGTAGGAATGGGTACTACGCCAAGCTTGTAGATTTGATAGAACTCAGATGCCTCAGTCATTGCCGTACCGGTCATTCCAGATAATTTAGAATAAAGTCGGAAATAGTTCTGCAAAGTAATTGTTGCAAGTGTCTGATTCTCATCTTTAATTTCGATTCGCTCTTTTGCTTCAAGGGCTTGGTGTAAACCTTCGCTGTAGCGGCGGCCGGCCAACATACGGCCCGTGTGCTCGTCAACGATGAGTAGTTCGCCATTCATTACAACATAATCCTTGTCGCGCTTAAATAACTCCTTTGCGCGCACCGCGTTATTGAGATACCCAATCATTGGAGTATTCGCGGCCTCATATAAATTGCCGATTTGTAACAACTCTTCGACCTTAGTAACGCCCTCTTCTAGAATGCCAACGGTCTTCTTCTTCTCATCAATCTCGTAGTGGACGTCGCGTTGTAACTTGCCAACGTGATTTGCAAACTCAACGTACCATTTGGTTGCTTTATCGGCAGGTCCACTAATGATAAGAGGAGTTCGGGCTTCATCAATCAAGATTGAATCCACTTCATCGACAACTGCGAAGAAGTGATCGCGCTGAACACACTCCTCTAGCGACCAGGCCATATTGTCGCGAAGATAATCAAAACCAAACTCATTATTTGTACCGTAAGTAATATCGGCTAAATACGCCGCACGGCGCTCGGTTGGAGTCATGTTTGCAAGAATCACGCCGACTGTTAAACCTAAGAAGCGATGAATACGCCCCATCCATTCACTATCGCGTTCTGCTAAATAGTCATTCGTAGTAACAACGTGAACGCCTTTTCCAGCAAGAGCATTCAAATATGAAGGCAGCGTGGCAACTAGCGTCTTTCCTTCACCAGTTCGCATTTCTGCGATATTGCCACGATGGAGTGCGGCACCGCCCATGAGTTGAACGTCGTAATGACGCTGTCCCAATGTTCGTTTGGCAGCTTCGCGAACAACTGCGAAGGCTTCAGGTAGTAGATCATCAAGAGTCTCACCTTGCTTATAACGCTCTTGGAAGTGAGAGGTTTGAGCCCGTAAGTCGGCATCTGAAAGAGCGCTGATGCGCCCTTCATGGCCATTGACAACAGCGACAACTTTGCTGAGATCTCGAAGAAGTCGTCCTTCTCCTGCACGCAAAATCTTGTCAAAAAACGCTGGCATCGCGGGGACCTCTCGGTTGTCTACTCGTGGCTTGAATCAACCCCCCTATCGTAGAGGTTGGGCCAGGCAAGCGGTAACCGAGGCGAGAACGTTCAGGCCCTGGGAGGTGAGGGCTCTGGCCGCCTCACGTAAGGTCGCACCAGTTGTCACAACATCGTCGATGAGAACGAGATCTCCCTGCGGATATGCGTGCGGCTTGAGAGCGAAGGCTCCCTCCATATTTGCAGCGCGCGCTTTGGCATGTAGTCCACTTTGATCACTTACTCTTCGAGTCAGCTCCAGCACATCTGTGAGTCGAAATCCACTTCGTTGTGCAATTTGCGCGGTTATATCAACCATAAAACTGCGGCCTCTACGTCTGCGCGCTGATGGTGAGGATGGAATAGGAATGAGTTCGATAGTACGGTTAGCAAAATTGGCTTGGGCCAAAACTCCTTGAATTGCCTCAACAATTAATTTGTCAGCCTCTTTCAATCCATTTTCTTTTGCTGCCAGAATAATTTTGCTGGCGGTCGGTGAATACAACACTGCAGAATGCACTCGTAGATTTGCAAAGTGCGATAAGAAGTATTGAGGTTGCCAATCACTTCGACATTGAGAACAAATTGATAAACCAAGGCGGTTACAACCAAAACACCGAACTGGGAAGATAAGTTGACTTAACTCACCGAAAATGCGCATTGAACTAGATTATAAGTCCGCTCTTACTTTCTAATCACGCTGTGGAAACTAATCGTGAAAATCATCGGGCTGCAACTTAATTAACCGTGAACTAATACCTGCCCACTCTTTCCGAGGAAGTGTTACAACAAAGTGTGCACCTTTGCCAGGTCTCCCCCAGGCTTCAAGTTCACCATTATGGAGTCTGGCATCTTCGAGTGCGATTGAAAGACCAAGGCCAGTGCCACCCCGTGTTCGCGCTCGTGAAGGATCTGCACGCCAAAAACGATCAAATACCCGCGTTAATGTCGATTGATCAAGGCCTTCACCATAATCACGAACTCCAATGGCCACATCATCATCGCTGGCAATTATTGTTATTGCAATTGGTTTCTCTTCCGAGTGATCGATTGCGTTTGAGAATAGATTACGCAGTATTCGTTCGACCCTTCGAATATCGGCATGAATATTGATCTCCGGAGTGATTGAGTAAATTCGCAACTCTGTTGCACGCTCCATTGCAACTAGGCTTAAATCTTCGGCACAACGCCGCGCAAGAGATACAACATCAAATTCAGTAGTTTCTAAGATCGCGACTTCAGCATCAAATCGACTGATCTCAAGCAAGTCTTCGAGCAAACGTTCAAATCGATCGAGTTGGGCGACCATGAGCTCGGCGCTTCGAGCCACAACTGGTTCGAAGCCCTCTTTTGAGGCGCTGATAACCTCTGAGGCCATCCGAAGTGTCGTAAGTGGTGTTCGTAGCTCGTGGGATACATCGGAGACGAAACGTTGCTGAACGCGTGAGAGGTTTTCAAGTCTAGCGATCTGCTTTTCGAGGGATTCGGCCATCTCATTGAAAGTGTGCCCCAGAATTGAAATCTCATCTTGTGAGTGAACATTCATACGTTGTGAAAAATCTCCTGCAGTAAATCGGGTAGCAATTTCTGCCGCTTCACGTACTGGTCGCACAACTTGCCGAACTACCAGCCAGGTTATTAAACCGATGAGTAAAATTAAGAACAGACCTGTCATGAATAGATAACGTTGAATAAGACTTAGCGTCGCGTTTTGATTTGCGAGTGAGAACAACATATACATCTCGTATTGACCGGCGTTTGGAATCAAGACTTTCTGACCAATTGCTAGTCCTGGAATTCTCTGCCCATCGAGATATTTAATACTTAAATAGCTCCATCCCAACCCACTGCTCTTTCGTACTTTCTTACCCAGGTATTCAGGAATGGTGCTCGGGTCTACCAAGTTAGAGGATATTTCATAGTCAACTTCTCGTGTGTTTCCTGGGCTTCTTATGAAAACTACTTCGCGAGCATTTTCATTTGCTGTTAAAGATGTTGCAGAAGCTATAACATCATCAACAACTTTCCTAACCGCCGAATTTTTCTCGCCTTCTGCTATTACGAGCCTATATTGCGCGCTAAAAATAGTTGAGCGAGCCTCAATTAAAGCTGAATCGAGGTTTACCTGTTTAATTCCCGTAGATAATTGTGAGTTAAGTGCCGAACCGGCGAAATAAATCACGACCAAGCAGAGTACTACTGTTGAAATAATTACTCTCAAAACTAGGGAGTTGCGGAATCTAGAGATGATTCGGTTCATTATTAGGAACCGCCCAATACTCCAGCTTTATATCCAACGCCTCTAACCGTAACCACAATCTCTGGTTCCTCTGGATCTAGTTCAATTTTGGCACGTAAACGCTGAACGTGAACGTTCACTAATCTGGTGTCAGTGGAGTGGCGATAACCCCATACTTCGCTCAATAACGCATTACGTGAAAATACGCGTCCAGGTTCTCTGGCAAGGGCTACAAGTAAGTCAAACTCAAGGCGAGTCAGGCCAATCTGCTTTCCCGCTCGTAAAACCTGGTGAGCAGCTACATCTATTGCTAGATCGCCAATTGTGAGAATGCCTGAGATGTCGGCATTAGTACGTCGAAGGCGAGTTCGAATTCGCGCAACAAGCTCTGATGGATGCTTAAAGGGTTTAACCATGTAGTCATCGGCACCTGCCTCAAGCCCGCGAACAACATCATAGGAATCGCCCTTAGCGCTGAGCATAATAATTGGCACCATTGATTCGGCTCGAATCAATTTACAGACTTCGATTCCATCTAGGCCTGGCAACATGACATCGAGCAACACAAGATCAGGTGGATTGTTTCGAAAAACCTCTAGCACCTCATCGCCGCGACTTACCAAGTCAACATCCATTTTAGCTCCGGTTAGAACAATACCGAGCATCTCTGAGAGGTCTTGATCATCATCGACGACCATAACCAATGTCATTAGCTACCGTGCTCCCAAGAGTTCAAGTACATATCTTGTGCAGGTGTCAAAGTATCGATGTGTCCACCCATGCTCTTAAGTTTAAGACTGGCAACTTCCTTATCGATATACGTTGGTACTGGATGTACGCCTGGCTTTAGGTTCATCGCCTCTTTAACGAGGTATTCAGCTGTGAGCGCTTGATCCGAGAAAGACATATCCATAACAGATGCTGGATGGCCCTCGGCTGCGCCAAGATTTACTAAGCGACCCTCAGCTAATAACAATAGGCGGCGTCCATCGGCAAGTACGTACTCATCGGTTTGGTGACGCATCTTTGAGTTCTTAGTTTTAGCGTTCATTTCGAGCCACGCAACATCGATTTCAATATCGAAGTGTCCTGAGTTGGCCATGATTGCACCATCCTTCATAACTGCAAAGTGCTCGTCACGTAGTACATCTCTGTTGCCCGTCACGGTAATAAAGACATCTCCCACTTTTGCCGCTTCGATCATTGGCATAACTCGAAAACCCTGCATCATTGCATCAAGTGCTTTAGTTGGATCAATCTCGGTGACAATCACATCTGCGCCCATACCTTTAGCGCGCTCGGCTACACCTTTACCGCAGTAACCAAAGCCAGCGACAACCAAAATGCGACCTGCTAGCAAGAAGTTAGTTGAGCGAAAAACTGCATCAAGTGTTGATTGGCCAGTTCCATAACGATTATCAAACATGTGCTTTGTATCTGTATCGTTGACAGCAATCATTGGAAATTCAAGCGCACCGTCTTTAGCCATTTGATTCAGGCGGATAACTCCAGTAGTTGTCTCTTCGCAACCTCCAACAATATTTGGAATCAACTCTTTGCGAGTTGTATGTAGAGTATTGACGAGGTCGCAGCCATCGTCGAAAACTTGGTGTGGAGCGATATCTAAAGCGGCATTTATATGCGTGTAGTACCCGTCGCGATCTACGGCGTTACGTGCGAATACGCTGATTCCATACTCATGAACTAGGGCGGCTGCCGTATCGTCTTGAGTTGATAATGGATTTGAAGCACATAGTGCAATGTCGGCGCCTCCGGCTTTTAATACGCGCATCAGGTTTGCCGTCTCCGTTGTGACGTGCATGCATGCTGCAATTCGAACTCCAGCAAAGGGTTGTGACTTTTCAAAGCGCTCACGAATCTGAGCTAGAACAGGCATATTGCGCTCTGCCCACTCGATGCGCTTTCGACCTTGGGCAGCTAATGAGGCATCCTTGATGTCATGGCGTGGAAGAGTTGCTGTAACTGGTGAGTTCACGAAAAGCTCCTTTATGTACGAATCTGTAGGAGCCTAGGTTACTGCCCAAGGTGCTAAAGCGAGTAATGAGGCCGCTTGGCTAGTCAGTGATTAGTGCGAGAACTTCTTGGCATAGCTTCTCCATCTGAGCCTGTGTCTTGGCCTCTACGTTTAGGCGCAGCAATGGCTCGGTATTGGAGGGGCGAAGGTTAAACCACCATGTGTCGCCAATGACTGTTAAGCCATCAAGATGATCGAGTTCAACCCCACTCCGATTTGAAAAAGCCTTCTCCACAATGGACGTTGACCCTTGGGCATCCTTCACCGTCGAGTTGATCTCTCCACTGGATTGGTAGCGTTGATAGGGGGCTAAGATTTTTGAAAGTTTTTCCTCTGACTCTCCCAGGGCGGCGATTGCATGTAAGGCTGCAAGTGCACCTGAATCTGCACGCCAGAAATCACTGAAGTAAAAATGACCTGAGTGTTCGCCTCCGAAGATTGCTCCTGTCTCGGCCATCAAAGCTTTTATATAGGAGTGACCAACACGGCTACGAACACCAATACCACCATTTTCGTTAATAACTTCAAGAACTGCGCGAGAGGAGATCAAATTATAAATTACCGTTGATCCAGGATGCTTAACGAGTTCACGATGTGCAATCAAGGAGGTCAGATCTGATGGATTAACCCTCATGCCATTTTCATCAACAAGAAAACATCTATCTGCATCACCATCAAAAGCCAGACCTAAATCTGCTTTGTTTGACTTTACAGCTGCCTGTAAGTCACGCAGATTTGCAGGCTCTATTGGATTGGCTTCATGGTTTGGAAAATCGCCATCTAATTCAAAGTAGAGTGGAATAAGCGTGCAGTTAAGACGAGAAAATATTGCCGGTGCGGTGTATCCAGCCATTCCATTGCCAGCATCTACAACAATGGTGAGCGGACGAATTGATTTGAGTTCTACGAGAGAGAGTAAATGGTCAACATACTCTTCAAGCATGTTGCGTTTGGTTTCTACGCCCACCGAACGAATTTCAAGTGGAGAGCCCTGACGAACAAAGTTTTCAATCTGTTGCAAACCTGATTCCCGCCCAATTGGACGTGCACTACTAAGACAGAGCTTTATGCCGTTATATGCCGAAGGGTTATGGCTGGCAGTAAACATTGCACCAGGCAGACCTAGTTTTCCTGAGGCAAAATACAACATATCTGTTGAGGCAAGGCCGATACGAACGACATCAAGGCCAGTTGCAGTGACACCTGCAGAGAATGCATCGGCTAAAGCAGGCGAGGATGGGCGCATATCTTGCCCGATGACTACCGTGGCTGGCTCGCGCTCTTGTTGTAAAAAGCGAGCGAATGCTAACCCTGTTGCGAAAGAAAAATCTGGAGTTATCTCAACGTCTACTAGCCCACGAATGTCATAGGCTTTAAAAATATTAGGGATCTGGTTCATCGTAAACCGCTTACGATGGAACGGCGCGAAGATGACCTCTGCGGCCGATCTGAGAGGACGAACCGCTGCTATTAGTAGGTTCTTGCGATTCGACGGCGGGCTTTGCTACTTCACGCACCGCATCGGCAATGGCCATTAAATCATCATCGGATGGGCCAACCTCTTCACCGGTTACCTCTTGTTTTATAACGTTCCAACCATGCGGCACTTTTAATCTCTCGGCATGAATCACACATAAGTCGTAGGCATGTGGTTCGCTAAATGTTGCAAGTGGTCCGACGACCGCCGTTGACTCGGCATAAATATAGGTCAGGGTCATAGTTGCGACCGACCTACAACTAACACGTGAGCACCCTCGCCCAAGTTTTGCCTGTGAACTCATGTATGCAAGATTAGTGGGGAGTTAAGGTTTTATTGGGATTATCAAGGATTTAAAACGCGAATGTTTGAGTGCGGAATCTCGACCCGCGTTAAAAGACTTCCAGGGGATATGGGCAGATATCCATAGCCATTGTTGGAAGCAATCAGCGCACCTGCATAGGTATTAGGGGAGCTTTTGAGAATCGAGATTGAGCGCACATTATTTGGCACTCTCCAGCTAGCAACGTCACTACCTTTAATCGATACAAGTGATTTCTTGCCGTTGATAAATGTGACCTCAATTTTTACTGCTACAGAGTCAGCGGCAAAAAGCATAAGCGGGGAAAGGCCTGTGATCGCTATGGCCATTGGTACCAGGGCCGGAGCCGATGTGCTCCATACGAAGTCTTTACGCCCGTTTACGGTTACAGATGATGAGATAGCGGCAACGATAGGTTCATCGGATTTGATTCGGACTGCAAATGAGCCCGTCGAAATCTTTGGCGCTAAAGTTAGTTCGGTTACTACACCAGCTAAAATTCGCTGCGAATTAAAACCTACTGGCACAAAATTGCCATCAGATGACATGAGCTCGAGGGTGAAATTAGAATCTACATCTGAAGTCGTGAGAATTCGTAGAGTATGTGGTGACCCAGCTTTACTCCCCTTCTTGGGTAGTTGGTTGGGAACTGCCGGGATAACAACTGTCTTAGAGGCCGTGGCCACTGGATTAACGTAATCACCACCGAGAGCACGAAGTCCAGCGCCCAGTTCATCGATCATGAAAGCATTGATTCGTCCCGAACGTGGCACTACATGAATTGTTAACGCCTTGTCACCTGTTGCAAAAGAATCTAGTGAAAGTTCGGAGTAACTCTTAGCCTTTAAATTAATTGACACTAAGGGCTGTTTTCCATTTTCAGAGAAAGCTTGGATATCGACAATCGCCTCGCTTAATCCGCTATTAACAACTATTAATTTACCTCGAGTGGTTACATCTGAACTGCCGCCAACAAACCACTGGGAGGAAATTGGTCCCGAACATGTGGTTCCACCGGCCCAACTTCCCGATCGACTCTGCCAAAAAACCGGCGTAACCCCATTGGCTGAAACCACCAGAGAGTTTTTTACCACCGTATACCTAAGGCTTCTGAATGGAATCGTCTTAGTGCTGCGATTTTCAAGAGTTTGAAATTGAACCTTGGTAGATGCAACCGAGATTTGCGAATTAAGTCCACTCAATGCTGGTGGGCAAACAACTGCTGGGAATGACTCTGAGTAGATTGAGCCACCTGTTGTTTGGCTGAGCAGGGTCGCCAAGGTGAATGAGAGCACCAATGCCAGAAGAGCGCTTATGCTGCGTTTCATGCCAGCTCCCTCTCGGCGATTTCACGTTTTCTGCGTCCTGCCGGTGCAGCCAGAATTATTAAGAAAACCCAAGCAATCAACTCAAATGAGATCCAAGCTCGGCGAATAGTTCCATCGAAGATTAGTGAGATTTCTCCAGATTGAGCTGCAATAAACATTGGAAGACCAAGATCGCTTTTCACTCGCTCTAATCGATATCCCGCCTGCAAAATCTGCCAGGAACGATTAAAACTCTCAGTTAAAAGAATCCTTCCTGGATGCTCAACTGTGGCGCGCGCACCAACTTCACCTGCATCAAGTAACTTTCGAGCGCCATCGTCACCAACTAAAATAACTCGTCCAGTAACTCCACCGACGCGCCAAACAACTCCTGCTGACGTGGCTGATGCGCGAGTAAATCCCCCTAAACCATCGATTGTGCGAATTACATTTGCATCAAATGGCGCCTTTGCAAAGACATATTTGATTCCAAAGTCTGCGAATGTTTTGCTGCTTGAAATTCCAGAGCCATCAATGAGCGCTTGTGCCTGTGCTGAAATTTGGGCGTTCTGGCTTGGGGCGACATCGGGTTCTCCAAGTGTTACTTCCTTACCGCGAGAAATGTAGTATTGAATTGTCTTGCTATTCAAATTATTAACTTCGCGCAAAACAAGCGTCTTGGTATCTTTCTCAGCGCTTAAGAATGCAGGTATCACGGTGGAGCCTCCGGAATGAACCGGTGAATTCGCACCAACTGAAATTGACCAGCCGACCGATGCAACTGCATATACTCCAGTGACCAACAGAAGTGTCGCAGCTAAAATATGTCTAAAATGAATATTGCTTGACACCAAAACCGATCTCAAGCGGTCGAGAATTATGACTCCCGTAACTACTGATGAGATTGTTGCACCAACCAAAAAGCTTCCGACCCAAACTCTAGATGGCGCGCTGTCGCCATGAGTGGACGTTGACAACGAGGATGCAAGAAGGGCCGCAGAGAGAAATCCAATTCCATAGAGGGCAATCGTCTTTGCTTTGGTGGAGGAAAAGAGCGCTGTAATCAAAATTAATAGCAGAGGGCTGAGCAGCCACCACGGCAGAGCCCCATCTCCACCAGGATTTCCCAGAATGACTACGTTGGGTAGGCCTCCAGCTAGTGAGAGTCCTGGCTCACTTAAGAGCTTTATGGGATTGGCCAACGCTTCAAATGAGTATGGGGCTGTGAGGAGTAACGGAGCGATGAGCAGAGTTAATCGCTTATACAGGCGCTCAAGAAACAGTAATTTATTCTGCTGCATTGAGTAATTTTGATAGTCGCCTATTAACCCGCTGATAACAAGGCCCAATAAAATGACAAAGGCGACCAAAGTAAATGAGTACAAAACAGCCCCAATGAGGCAGAGCCCGAATATTCGACGCCAAGTATGGCGCTCAATCGCCTTCCAATTCACCAACATAAGTGGGATGAGTGGTGCGATCACAAGCACAACGAGTGTGGCAAGGCGTCCTGAGTTAATTGAGGCAATTGCAACTGGTGATACTGCATAGATAAAGCTGGCCGGGATGCTGATCCATATATTTCCAGTGAATTTTTTAAGCAGAACTAACATCGACCACATCATTAAAAGTGGAGCAGTCAAAAAGAGGAGAGTTACTAGGAGCCAGGCCTTACCAAAAAGTAGGCTGGCAAAAATTGCAAGGATTGCCAGCCAAATAGGTGAGGCGTGTGAACTACCCATTCCAACTTGGTGCCAAGCTTCAAAATAACTACGCCATAGATCACGTGAACCACCAGGTGAAGCTGGCAAAGCGCCACCAATTAAAGTACCTAATCGAGATCTTGACGAAACCAGGGTAATCAACCCCAAAATCATAAATCCTGCAATCTCAGGTTTACGCAAAACCTTAATCCAGTTAGAGCCTTTTGTTGGAACTAAGAGATCTTCATCCTCATTTGACTCAAGAAGTGTGGAAGAGGATTGACTCTCTTCCGGCAGCAGGCGCTTGCGTATCGCCTCAAAAAATCGCGATGATGAAATGCGTAGCTGCGACCACCGAGGCGGAATGTAAGTTGAAACAACTCTTGAGGATACAAAACGCTTTGCTTTGCGATCTTTGCGAGCATTAAAGATTTCGCCTGGTTTAATGAGCAAGGTAGCCACTGCAAGTATTTCATCACCTGCATAGCCTGGGAGTTTTGCCAATAAATATCCGATTGAACGCGCCATCGCAGAACCAAGTAACTGAAGTGAGAGCCATGGAATCATCCACCAAGTTGAGTTAGCTAGAAGTACGTAAGCGGCGTTGCGTCGATCAAGTAATAGCGGGCGCTGTAGGAACGCACCCTTTACATCAACAGATCTACGCTCAGTTGCCGAAGCTTGAGCATGAAAAACAACGGCGCTCGTTGCCGCTATAACAGAGTGGCCTGCAACTCTGGCACGCCAACCAAAGTCAACATCATCACGAAAGAGGGCTAGGTTTTTATCAAATCCACCGATCTCTTCAAAAATATCACGTCGAATCAAAGCGCCAGCTGTGCTAACAGAGAGCACGTCATGAATTCCATCATGTTGGCCCTGGTCATATTCATAGGGCTCTAAACCTGTCCACCTAGCTCCATTACCGGCGATACTAATTCCAACTTCAAGTAAGTGGGTGCGATCATGCCAACCAAGAAGCTTTGGTCCGACCATCGCAACTTGTGGTCGCTCTTGAATCGCTTCAATTAAAAACTCTAACGTCGTTGGAGCCGGCGCACTGTCATCGTGAATCAACCAAATCCACTCAGTGCAATCAGCACTTCGCGGTGCTAGTGAATCAACACCCAACTGCACTGCCTGGCCAAAACCACACTCACGTTCGGCATTAATAATTGGGATTCGTGCAGAGTTGAGGAGTTTGAGAGAGGCATCAATGGATCCTGTATCGACTGCGACAATGAAATCTATCGCTCGAGTTTGCGAAGCAAGTGATGCAACGGTCTCAGGTAGCCATGTTTGTCCGTCGTGAGTAACCAGGATCGCACTGACATGGTGTCGATTTAATGCCGCTTCTGCAGCCATAGCTCTAACCTTTGAGTGGCGTTAAAATTACGCAGAGCGGCGCTTGAGGCGACGTCGTTCACGCTCTGATAGGCCGCCCCAAATTCCAAAGCGCTCATCATGTGCCAAGGCATACTCCAAACATTCGGAGCGAACATCGCATGAGAGGCAGACGCGTTTTGCCTCACGAGTAGATCCTCCCTTTTCTGGAAAGAAGGCCTCTGGATCTGTTTGCGCGCATAGAGAGCGCTCCTGCCAGGAGAGCTCAAGGCTCTCTCCGCTGTTGATAGTAATTGTTGGGCCAGTAGCTGGCGCCAGGGAGTTCGTGGCTTCAGGTCGGATCGGCATACCGATTCTCCTTAATAGCTTTGCGTCTAATCCCTCGTGGAAAAGACTTACTTAAGAGTGAATTACACGCGTGTAAGTCGAAAATGTCAAGTGAAATGAGGGCTCACATAGGCCATTTGCAGGCAAAATCACGCCTGCATCGATATATTCTCGTCGATTGTCAGAAATGAGTTAGAGATCTGAGCATTTTTCTCAACCCGGGCCCCATGAGCGATATATGAATCTATAACCGTGGCACCTGAGGAAATCACAGCGCCGCTTTCAACGATTGAGCCAGAGATATGTGCTCTAGCTCCAATCTTGGCCATGGCGCCTACGCATGAACCACCATCGATCGTTGCAGTCGAATCTACTTCGGCCGTTGCCATAATTAACCCTTGCTGCGTATGCACGGAAACTTCGGCACGCAAAAGCGCTGAGGAATCCGCCTTCCCGCTGACTAAATCCCGTGAACCCTTTAGCAATGCACTTGGCGTTCCGATGTCGAGCCAATACGAATCATCGATGTAGCCAAAGATTTTTTTACCAGCAGATATAAGCTCAGGGAAAGTTTGACGTTCAACACTAACGACAGTTTCCAATGGGATTGATGCAACTATCTCAGGATTAAAAACATAACAGCCGGCATTGATCGAGTTGGTGATTGGGTTTTCCATCTTCTCTAAAAATGCGGTGACACGACCTTCTGAATCAGTTGGAACTGCGCCATAGGCACGTGCATCTTCGACTCGCGTCAGATGTAAAGTTACATCGGCTCTATGTTCCTCATGTTGGCGAATCTGTTCCTTCAAATTGTGCGAACTCAAGACATCGCCGTTGAAAACAACTATCGACTCATTTGTTCCAAGTAGCTGTGCGGCATTGGCAATTGCACCGCCGGTACCAAGTGGTGCATTTTCAACTGCGTACAACAACTTCATTCCCCACTTCGATCCATCACCAAAATATGGGATAAATAAATCGGCTAAGTAGGAAGTTGCCAGAACCACAGTTGTAATTCCAGCTCTTCGAGCCATTGCCAATTGATGTTCAGTTACCGGCAATCCCGCAACCGTGAGCATAGGTTTAGGTGTGTACTTTGTAAGGGGCATCAAACGAGTTCCGAATCCCCCAACTAAGAGAATTCCGACAGCCATGAACTACGCCTTCAAACGTGAAACTGCATCGTTAATCTGGGCGTCGGTAGCGGTCATGGCGATTCGGATGTGTCTGGCCCCATGGGCGCCATAGAAGCCGCCTGGTGTTGCCAAGATTCCTCTTTGAGCCAACCACTCAACACTTGTCCAGGCATCTTCATTGCGCGTACACCAGATGTATAAACCAGAGTTACTAAATTCAATGTGAAAACCAGCGGCCTCTAACGCCGGCCGCAACGCGTCACGTCTGGCGTTATAGCGTGCTCGTTGCTCGGCAACATGGCTCGCATCGTTGAGGGCAACCGTCATCGCTTTTTGTACTGGAAGTGGAACCATCATTCCGGCGTGTTTTCGAAGTTCTCGGATTCGGGCGATAAGTGCCGAATCACCAATCATAAATGCCGCGCGATAACCGGCCATAGAAGAGCGTTTTGATAATGAGTGTACAGCCAAGATATTTTTATTATCTGCTTGCGTTTGAGATAAAACAGAGATGGAAGTTGCTGTGTGATCAAATTCGAGATAACACTCATCCGAGACAAGAATCGCATTATTGCTGCGGGCCCACTTGATAGCGGCTTGAATCTCTTGCGCACTATGTACTCGTCCTGTGGGATTAGATGGAGAGTTGAGCCAAGCCAAATCGGCCTTGGGCCAACCATGTGCATCAGTATCTACTGGAATAGATCTAGCCTGCGCAATTAACGCACCTACGTGATACGTGGGATATGCAATCTGCGGGATTAGTACGGTTTGAGACTGCAAAATTGTTGGGAGCCATGCCACGAGCTCCTTAGAACCAATCAATGGAAGCACATCAAACTCACCTGTTGCACCCAGTCGATCTATCGCCCACGCTCTAATGCCAGCTTGTAGTTCGGGTGTGCCTGCAGTAACTGGATAGCTAGGAGAGTTTGATGCATCGCGAAAAGCCTGTTGTATGAAATCGGGAGTTGGATCAACTGGAGTGCCTTGCGATAAATCGATGATGCCACCTGGATGCGAGCGCGCTATCTCACCAAAAGGTGCCAAAGCATCCCACGGAAAATCTGGGAGTTGTTCGCGCAAAGAGAGTTACTCGCTCTTAGGTGGAAGGGCCGCTATTTGTGCGTGATCTGTATTGGTAGGACCCATCTTGGCGGCTCCGCCTGGAGATCCAATCTCGACGAAGAACTCGGTATTTATCTTTAAAGAGTCTTTCCATTGCGGAGGAACATCATCTTCATAGTAGATCGCCTCTACTGGACATACCGGTTCGCAGGCGCCGCAGTCGACGCACTCATCCGGCTGGATATAGAGCATTCGCGAGCCTTCGTAGATACAGTCCACGGGACACTCCTCGATGCAGGATTTATCTTTTACATCGACACATGGCTCGGCGATTATGTACGTCACGGTATTGCCTCCAGATATTTAGTGAAACTGACTGGGTTGATTCTAATCGCATAGGCCCATCGCGCGCGATATTGAGGTAAAGGTTTATTGTTGCGCCATGGTCAGCGAGCTAGAGGGGCAGTTTCAAGCCTTAATCGGTAAGCGACTGACTATTCGCCTCCACGATCCTGAGGGCGGCTTCCGAGATATTGTCGGGGTTTTAGAGAGTACGCACTCACTGCGAAATCGACATGGGCGCTTAATTGAGTTCTCTCTCGATGAAATCTTCATCTGGCGCGAGGTCATTGCTCGGCCATGACTCTTTCACTCTATGACACGCTCAGTCGAAGTGTTAAACCAATCACCTCTTTGAATGGTTGCACGAGAATGTACTGCTGCGGACCGACTGTTTATCGCGACGCACACGTTGGGAACCTACGAACTTTTATGCTCTCAGATCTCATACGTCGAACTATTGAGATCTCTGGCGGTAAAGTGGAGCTCATTCAAAATATCACTGACGTTGGACATATGTCCGAGGATGTAGCCGACCAAGACAAGATGTTGTCCCAAGCAAAAGTTGAGAAAAAAGATCCATTCGAAATCGCACGGATGTACGAAGAGAGTTTTCATAAAGACTTAGCTCTACTTAATATAAAGATTGCCGAGCTTTACCCGCGGGCAAGTGAATCTATAGATCTAATGATTTCAATGATCAATGAGCTTATTGTCGAAGGCTTTGCCTATATTGGAAGTGATCGATGCGTCTATTTCGATGCTCAATCATTTGAGAGCTATGGACAGATCAGTGGAAATCGACTTGATGCGCTCAAGCCAGGCCATCGATTCGAGTACAGCGATGAGGATGGAAAGCATTTCCATGCCGATTGGGCACTCTGGAAAAATGCAGGGAAGCGTACCCAGATGGTTTGGGACTCGCCGTGGGGTATGGGATTTCCAGGCTGGCATATTGAGTGCTCGGCAATGTCTATGAAGTTTCTCAATAGGCACATCAATGTGCATGTTGGCGGAATAGATCTGCGCTTTCCTCATCACGAAAATGAACGGGCACAATCTAACGCTTTCGCGGGTAGCGAAACCGTTGATTTATGGGTTCATGGTGAACATTTGTTATTTGAAGGGCGCAAGATGTCAAAGAGCGCAGGAAATGTAATCCTTATTTCAGATGTCATTTCGCGAGGTTTAGACCCACTTGCAGTTCGCTTAAATTTTCTTGAAAATCGATATCGCTCACAGATGGATTTAACATGGGCTTCAATTGAGAGCGCCGATTTAAGGTTGAGTAAATTACGAAAGAAAATGCAGCTGTGGGGAGATTCGCTCGAATCACAAATAGACGAAGAATTTCTTGCTGCCATGGAAGGTGATTTGGATGCACCTCGTGCGCTCCAGCGCCTTCGGACAATTGAAAAGAGTGCAGATTTTTCAGATGCCGATAAGAGAGCCAGGTTTATCTACGCCGATAAGGTTTTGGCTCTAGATTTAAACCGAACTATCGATGCTAAAACGATCTCTCCAATTCAGCAAGAGCTGCTGGATGCACGAGAAATTGCTCGCAAACAAAAGCGTTGGAGTGAGAGCGATACATTGCGTGCACAACTCGAAGCCACTGGGTTAGAGATTAAAGATGGACCAACTGGGCAAGAGTGGAGTTGGTTAAGCCGGAAGTAAAATTGCAAGAACTAAAACCAGAAAACCACCATTAATGAGTGAAACCCCAATTGCAGTTCCTTCGATTAAATACTCATCGCTTACTCCAGGAAATCCTGCTCGTAAAACAATCACAGTCCACGCAAGACTGGCAATAGTTCGAAGGCTGCGACCTCCCCACAAGCGTCCAATGCTCCATATGCCGGCGCCCGTAGCTGCCAAACTAAGCAGCAATCCAAATGGCGGTATCGAGGCATGCAGAAAAATTGAGGCAAGGCCAAGACCCAAACCATAAATAACGGCGTAGATTAACTTCATCAGAGCGAAATGCCCGACGTTAAATCACTCTCGCGTCCATCACCGTCAAAAGGCGGGGCTTTTTCGCCTTTGACCAGCGTGTAATACTCATGACCCCATATCTGGAGTCCTAAATTATTTGAAAGCGCAAAAAAGGGACCATCGAGGGCGATTTGAGTTTCATGAGCTCTCATCGCCGCCATTTTTGCATCTACATACTCATTGCCGTCGATCAAAGTGGTGACAAATGAATCATCTTTTGCAAATGGAATGTCATCGACGTTATCGGTGCCAAAGAAATCAGATCCGACCTCCTTCATCGCCTTAATCCCGGCGGCAATAACGGATTTGGGCATCGTATTCCAATAAATCTTTTGAATAGACCAACTCGAAAGTTCGCTTGCGCGCATGGCGACTAGGTGAGCTTTAATGTGATCGGGATGTCCATAGCCACCTATTTCGTCATAGGTAATCATGATGTGTGGCTTAACCTCATCAATTACCTTTACAAGAAGTGCCGCAGATGAATCTAGATCTGCCTGCCAGAAAACATCTGGTCGATTATTTGATTCACTCCCCATCATACCGCTATCGCGGAAATTTCCCAGGAAGCGGTGATCGCTGACACCTAACGCGATCATCGCATTTTTTAATTCAATTTCGCGATGTGCTCCAAGACCATCCTCTTGTGAACTGGCTAAATGCGACAGTCCCGCTACGAGGACCTCACCTTCTTCGCCGCGAGTACATGTTACGAGAGTGATCTGTGCACCCCGTGCGGCATAGAGGGCCATAGTCGCACCATTGTTAATAGTTTCATCATCGGGGTGAGCATGAACCAAGAGAATTCGATAATCCTTATATGACTCTTTCATTAGTACACCGTACATGTCGGATCGACCTGCTTAGCCCAAGCCAGTACACCGCCTTCAACATGAGAGGATTGATTAAATCCAGCCTCTTTCACTATCGCAAGAGCTGTGGCTGAACGCACTCCAGACCGGCAATACAAGATTATCTCTTTATCCCTTGGCAAAGCTGCTAATGCGCTCCCGTCAATAAAGCCAGCAAGGGGCACGAGTACTCCCCCAGGAATTCGAACAATTTCAAATTCATTGGGCTCTCGCACGTCGACTAGATAGAAATCCTCGCCCTTATCAAGCTTTGATTTTAGTTCAATAACAGTAATCGCATCTGGCCTGTTAGTTGAACAAAACGCTTCGTAATCAGCGAGCAGGCCGAGTTGTGATGGTTTATCTGCGCAAATCACGCACTCTGGATCTTTTGATATTTTAACTAATTCATAACTCATAGATAATGCGTCGTAAACCATCAGAGATCCAATTAGCGATTGGCCAATACCAGTGATGAGTTTTATCGCTTCAGTAGCTTGAATAGATCCGATAGATGCACATAAGACTCCAAGGACTCCCGCTTGGGCGCAGTTGAGTGCCTCTATTAGCGGCTCGGGGTACAGACATCGATAACACGGACCGTATTTAGCCCACACAACACTTGCCTGCCCATCGAAGCGAAGTATCGAACCCCAGATGTAGGGCTTGTTTAATAAGACACAAGCATCATTGATCAAATAGCGGGTAGCAAAATTATCACTTCCATCGATTATTAGATCGTAATCAGAAAGAATCTCCATGGCATTTGAAGTGTCTAAGCGAACTTCATGGATATTAACCTTTATGAGAGGATTGATTTCTACAATTTTAGCTTTAGCGCTTTCGATTTTTCTTCTCCCAATATCACTCTGGCCGTGAATGACCTGTCGTGCAAGATTTGACTCATCGACCGTATCGAATTCAACTATTCCAAGTTCTCCCACACCAGCTGCTGCCAAATACATCAATATCGGAGAGCCCAAGCCGCCAGCACCGACACAAACAACTTTGGCATTCTTCAGGCGGATTTGCCCCTCCTGAGCAATTTGTGGAATTACCGTATGCCGGCTGTAACGTCGAGATTCATCGGGGCTAAGTACCGAATTTGAATCTACAAGCGGCGGGATTTTCATAGAACGCTAATTCTGCCGTAGTCACCCCTTTGTCGCTACTTTTTAGGCCTCCAAGTATTGGCACAAAACATATAAAGCCCTCTACGATTGCACTGATGACTACTTCTGACTTAACAAATAAAGCGCGCCTGCCTCGAGACGAGCGCAGGGCACTGTTGCTTTCAGCCGCCCTTGAAGTATTTACTAGTGCTGGCTATCACTCAGCTGCAATGGATGAGATTGCCGACCGCGCAAATGTTAGTAAGCCTGTTTTATATCAACACTTTCCTTCAAAGCTCGAACTTTATTTGGCAGTTCTAGATCTACACATTGATTCTCTGGTCTTTGAAATCCAAAAGGCGATTGCATCTACACCCGATAATGCCAATCGCGTCCATGCGCCCGTTGATGCTTACTTTGCATTCATTGAAAAAGAGGGTGAAGCTTTTAGATTGTTATTTGAAAGTGATATGAGTGTCGAACCATCTGTACGTGAACGTCTAAATCGCATGACATACGACTGCGCCGCTGCCGCTAGCGCCGTTATCTCCATCGACACAGGCCTTCCAAAAGAGGCATCTATGTTGCTCGGGGTCGGAATGATTGGTTATGCCCAAGTCACTGCTCGCCATTGGTTAGACCGAGACAGCACGCTTACTCGTGAGCAAGCAGTAGAGCTCGTTAACAACCTCATGTGGAGAGGTATTTCTGGTTTTCCACGCAATTAAAGGCCGATAGGATTAACCCTATGAGCATTAAGAAAAATGAAGTCGCCGTAAAATCAGAGGTCCGCATCGCTGTTACTCGCGTTGCTAGCGACATCGTTTTCGAGAGCGCAATGAGTACATCTGATATTAAAAGCGCGGTCACAGAAGCTCTCACTTCTGGTAGTCCACTAACGCTTAGCGATGTGCGAGGCCATGAGATTATCGTTCCGGCAGACAAGATTGGATTCGTTGAAGTTGGCGAATCTGCATCACGTCGCGTCGGCTTCGGCGCTGCATAACGTGTCACTGACTTTCGCCGAACTTCCACTTCGCCCAGAAACCATTGAGGCGTTGCACGCCCATGGCTTCATCGCACCTTTTGCAATTCAAGAGATGGTTTTACCTATTGCTTTGGGCGATGGCGATGTAATTGGCCAAGCTAAAACTGGAACTGGGAAAACACTTGCCTTCGGTATTCCAGTTATCGAACGTGTCATCGCTCCAAATGATCCTGAGTGGAGTCAATTTCCAACGAAGGGGATGCCACAGGTTCTTATCGTCGTCCCGACGCGTGAACTATGCACTCAAGTCACCCGTGACATCGAAGAGTTAGCAAGCAACCGTGGAATTCGCACATTAGCTGTCTACGGTGGCCGTGCATTTGAACCTCAGATTGAAGCCCTTCAGGCGGGAGTCGAGATTGTTGTTGGAACCCCTGGTCGGCTCTTGGATTTATCGCGACAAGGTCAGCTAAAACTAAAAGAGGTCTCTCGCCTTGTACTTGATGAGGCCGATGAGATGTTAGATCTAGGTTTTTTACCAGATGTTGAAAAGATTTTAGCCAATACGCCCAAGCG
>Ga0194060_10000149_pt1 | contig 50052 bp, 45 predicted proteins | sample SepL225m_MetaG_FD_163427 | JGI IMG/M metagenome (GOLD analysis project Ga0194060, IMG submission 163427) | Anoxic zone freshwater microbial communities from boreal shield lake in IISD Experimental Lakes Area, Ontario, Canada - Sep2016-L222-5m | ecosystem: Environmental > Aquatic > Freshwater >... | reverse complement strand
GGTGATCTTGGCCAGCAACTGATGAGCGCAAAACATCGCCCAAAGCCACGATTTCACGATCTGCATTTGGAATTTCAATTCCGACTGCAGATTTTCCTGGAATTGGTGAAAGGATTCGCACGTCACTACTTGCAACTGCATAAGAAATATTCTTAGCAAGGGCGGTAATGCGCTCTACTTTGACCGCATTTCCAAGCTCCACTTCATAGCGTGTAACCGTTGGACCACGCATAAAGCCAGTTACTTGGGCATCAATTTCAAACTGTGCAAAGACTTCAGTTAGCGCTGCAACTACTAAATCATTAGCCTTGCTCTTAGCTTTTGCTGCTGGTCCCGTGCGCAGAAGATCGGCAGGTGGCAGTTCATACGTTGAATCAGGGGTAAGTAGTAGTTGTTCAGGTCGCTTGGTAACCGTTTCTGGGGTTACTACGGGAGAGATAGGAATTGGAACTGTGAACTCTTCATCAAAGCTCTCTTCATCTAGCTCTCCTTCATCTTCCTCCACCGGTTCATTCCAGGCGGCAACGATAGGAGTTTCAAAAGGTGGGGTGTCTGTGATTTCAAAATCTTCAACTTTAATTGGTCTTTCAGGTCGCTTAGACCATAACCAGCTAGCACTAGAGGTAAAGCGATCTAGAACTTGTGACACTGGTGTGGCAGTCACAACGAGCAAACCAAAGATGAAAACAATAATTAAGACTGGATAAGTAAGTACTGAGGTCATGAGTGAAACTAATGGGGTGGTTACTGCATAACCAATCCAACCGCCACCATGGCGCATTGCAGTTGCACCTGTGCCAATGGAGCCGTTGAGTAAATGTGAAATGCCTGTTGATGAAAGCAAAAGAGTCAATGTTCCGACAACAACGCGTCCGATAGCTGCTTTATCTTCAGGGGTTCTAAATAGTTTAAAAGCAAAATAGATCAAAACTATTGGCGTGAAGAAACCAATCCGACCAAAACCTCCATAAACAAATGCATACACCGCACGTCCCACAATATTGTCGGCATGAAACCATGTACCTGCAGTGGCAACGAGTGCAAGAATGAGAATCAAAAATGCAATTCCATCGCGTTGATGTGCTGGATCTAAATCACGAGCACCACGGGCAACAAAGCGAACTGAGTTTCCAAGAATTTTTGCGATGAATCGCCAGATTGCAGCTAAGCCTCTTCCGAGCGCGCCACCTACTGCGCCGCTTTTAGATTTAGATTTCTTCTTAGCCACACTCCTCATCGTAAAGGAAGAGTAATTTCTTAGCGCCTAGGCGCGCCGTTCTTAAACTTCAATAACAACAGGGACAATCATCGGCTTTCGGCGATGTTCTCCCCCTACCCAGCCACCAACGGTTTTTCTCACAATCTGTGAAAGCTGATGTGTTCCATTAATTCCTTCGGCAACTGCTGCTGCCAATGCCTTTTCAATCTTTAACTTCACATCATCAAAGAGCGCCATATCTTCATTGAATCCACGTGCATGGATATCGGGCCCGGCAACAATCTTTCCACTTTGAGAATCAATCACCACAATGACTGAAATGAATCCCTCTTCACCAAGAATTCGACGATCCTTCAAGGAAGTCTCGGTGATGTCACCAATACTCTGGCCATCAACATAAACAAATCCGCATGGAACTGAACCAACAACTTGTGCTTCATGATCGATCAAATCCACGACAACACCATTTTCAATAATCAAGGCATTAGATCGTGGGACTCCTGCTTGAATTGCAAGTTCAGCATTTGCCTTCATATGCCGCCACTCACCGTGAATTGGCATGACATAGCGTGGCTTCACGATGTTGTAGCAGTAAAGGAGTTCACCTGCAGCAGCATGTCCTGAAACGTGGACCATGGCATTTGCTTTATGAACCACTTTGGCACCAAAGCGAGTGAGTTCGTTGATCACTCTAAAGACTGAGTTTTCATTTCCAGGAATCAATGAAGAAGCCAAAATAACTGTGTCGCCCTCACCGACTCGAATCTGATGATCACCATTTGCCATGCGAGAGAGTGCAGCCATTGGTTCACCTTGAGAGCCTGTGCAAATCAAAACGACATTATCATCAAAGGAATCAAGATCCTTTGCATCCATAACGATCCCAGGTGGAACAGTTAAATAACCCATGTCTTGGGCAATCTTCATATTGCGCACCATAGAACGACCAATAAAGATTACTTTTCTATTATGAATGGCGGCAGTATCAATAACTTGTTGAACGCGGTGCACGTGGGATGAGAAAGAAGCAACAATTACTCGGCGCTTAGTTGAACCAATAACACGATTAAGTGCCGGCATAATTTCGCGCTCTGAAGGAGTAAAGCCTGGAACATCAGCATTAGTTGAATCCACCATAAATAGATCAACGCCTTCATCGCCCAAACGAGCAAAGGTCCGCAGATCTGTAATTCGACCATCAAGTGGTAATTGATCCATCTTAAAATCACCTGTTGCAAGAACTCTTCCTGCATCGGTGTTGATAACTACGGCTAAAGCATCTGGAATGGAGTGGTTAACGGCAACAAATTCAAGTTCAAAAGGTCCAACATCTTCATGTCCACCTTCGCGAACTTCGCGTGTGAGTGGAGAAATTCTGTGCTCTTTTAGCTTTGCTGTGACAAGGGCCAGCGTAAGTGCTGATCCATAAATAGCAATATCTCCACGTTCGCGCAGTAAATAAGGAACTGCTCCAATGTGGTCCTCATGGCCGTGTGTTAAGAAAACCCCAACAACATCATCTAAACGATCACGGATATATGAGAAATCGGGAAGAATTAAATCAATTCCTGGCTGCGTATCTTCAGGAAATAGAACGCCACAGTCAACAATGAGCAGTTTTCCTTTAGTTTCAAAGACGGTCATGTTGCGACCGATTTCACCTAAGCCGCCAAGGGCGACAATGCGCAATCCCCCTTTTACTAAAGCTGAGGGTAATCCGAGATCTGGGTGAGGATGATTCATTATTTAAGTACTACGCCACCTGCGCGTAGGTCGTCACGCAACTGCGCAATTTGCGCATCTGTTGCATCGACTAAAGGAAGACGGGTATATCCACCAGGTAGACCCATTAATGTCAGTGCGGCTTTTGTCATGATGGCACCTTGTGTGCGGAATGTTCCAGTAAATACTGGTAGCAATTGCTGATGAATCTCTAGTGAGCGAGCAGGGTTGCCTGCAAACCAAGCATTGAGCATCTCTTTAAGTTGTGATCCAACTGTGTGACCACACACTGAAACAAAACCAACTGCACCCACTGATAGAAGTGGCAAATTGAGAATGTCATCACCTGAATACACAGGGATTCCGCAGCGCTTGATTACCCACGATGTTGCTGCAACGTTTCCTTTAGCATCCTTGAGCGCAACAATTGAAGGATGTTCAAAGAGTTCAACGATTGTGTCTGATTCAATCTCTACTCCTGTGCGACCAGGAATGTCATAGAGCATCATTGGTAAACCTGTTGCATTAGCCATTGCCAAGAAGTGAGCTTTGATACCCGCCTGAGGGGGCTTGTTGTAATAAGGAGTAACTACCAAAATTCCATCAGCACCGGCTGCTTCGCTGCGCTTTGCTTGATTGATTGAATAATCAGTTTCATTATCGCCGGCACCAGAAACAACTTTGATATTTGGGCCAACTACGCGCTTAACGACTTTAATAATCTCTTCTTTTTCAGAGGATTTAGTCGTAGGAGCTTCACCTGTTGTGCCATTGACGACAATGCCATCATGACCATTCTTAACTAGATGATCAGCAATCTTTTCAACGCCATCCCAATCAATGGAGCCATCTTTTTTAAATGGCGTGACCATTGCGGTCAACATGCGGCCAAATGGCGCTGGCGTACTCATGCCGGTAACTCTACCCGTTTTATGGGGCGATGCGACCAGACTTTTCGAAGGCTCCGTATGTAAGCGGCATTAATTTCGCGAATTCTGCTTCCATTTTCTCGGCCACCATCTCAATTTCGCGTTGAGGGTAGCTTGGAAAGTGCGAGCCATCGCGGGATGTGCGAAGGGATAAAAAGTTCATTAGCGCACGGGCATTCATCGTTACATACATAGATGAATATGTGGCTACAGGTAAAACTGCACGTGCAACTTCGCGGGCAACACCAGCATCTAACATTTTCTGATAACTATCGTAGGCAACAACGTAAGCAGTCTTCATGGAGTTAATTGTGACTTCAAACTGTTCTGTAGTTCCGTCTTCGAATGTATACGCGCCAGTCTTGCCAACTTGAATGAGTTTTCGCTCTTTAGATGGAACATAGAAAACAGGTTTCAATTCGCGGTATCGACCACTCTCTTCATTGTATGAAGCGATGCGATGGCGCATGAATTCACGGAATACAAATATTGGTGCTGAGATAAAGAAAGTCATAGATGTATGTTCAAATGGTGAACCATGGCGCTCACGAGCAAGGTAGTTAATTAATCCGGCAGAGCGAGCTGGATCCTCACCAATCTCATCCATTGACTGTTCACCAGCAGTTGAAACACGTGCTGCCCAGATTACGTCGGCATCACTTGCACTGGCTTTAACTAATTCAACGGTTACATCGTCTCTAAATATGATTTCCTCAGGCATGGGCTCACCTTATAAGGGGCCGGGTTTGAGCCTTTGGATATCTAGGGCAGAATGTCTGCGTGTCCAGAATTGAATCCACCACATTTCGCGATTCTCTGAGCGTTTCCATCACTGTTGGGGCTTATGGCACCGCTTTTGGAGCTGCCTCCGTTGCAAATGGCTTTTCAATTCTTCAGACCTGTTTGTTATCACTTCTAACATTTTCTGGTGCATCTCAGTTTGCAGTGATCGGAGTTCTCGGTGCTGGTGGCGGTGCAATAAGTGGAATTGCAACTGCGTCCCTACTTGGAATTCGAAATGGTGTGTATGGCGTGATTATGGCGCCTCGATTAAAGGTTAAAGGTTTTAAGAGAATCGTTGCTGCCCAAATCACAATTGATGAATCAACAGCAGTTGCACTAGGTCAAGAAGTTCGCGGAGAAAGTGCCATGCGCCAAGGTTTTTGGCTCACCGGTTTTGGAGTTTTTCTCTTCTGGAATCTATTCACAGTTGCAGGTGCTCTTGGCGCACAAGCCATGGGAGATATACGTGCATGGGGTCTTGATTCAGCAGTTCCAGCGGCCTTTCTTGGTCTGGTTTGGCCACGCTTAAAAACTAATCGTGATCGCATCCTTGCAATTGGCTGTGTAGTTTTTGCTCTTGCGATGACACCAATTTTGCCGGCTGGGTTGCCAATCATTGCAACTGCATTTATTGCCGTAGCAGTGGGGCTGCGCAAATGAACTCATTTTGGATAGCAACGATAGGCACGAGCGTTATTGCTTTTGCCCTTAAATACGCTGGACACAATGTGCCGGAGAGAATATTTGCTCACCCTAAAGTGCAATCTATTAATGCTTTGATTCCTATTGCTCTACTAAGTGCCTTGGTTGCCGTTCAGACTTTTACCGAAAAATCACAGTTAATGATTGACCATCGCTTGGCAGGCCTATCGGCAGCAGTGATTGCCCTTTTTCTTAAAGCACCATTTCCAGTCGTAGTACTTAGCGCTGCCTTCACATCGGCTGCAATATATAACTGGTTTTAGATAATTTTGAGAGCTTGAAGCTTTGCCTTCAAGTCATTATCTGAAGGCTCTGTTAAGTGAGTACCGTCTGAGAAAACAATCACAGGAATTGACTGCGCTCCACCATTAATCTCTTTGACTTTATCAGCAGCACTTAGAACTGCATCAACATCGATAAGTGTGTATTCAACATTTAGCTCTTCAAATAGTCGCTTTGAACGGCGGCAATCTCCGCACCAGTCAGCGCCATACATTGTGATTTGATCTTTTGACATATTGTTCTCCCTTTACATGAACTTATCTAGGCCATGTGTCAGGCCTGGATGTGAAACTACATTTCTAATACCAAGGATTACTCCCGGCATAAATCCTGCACGATCAAGTGAATCGTGACGAATCGTTAAAGTTTCGCCCAATCCCCCAAGAATGACTTCTTGGTGTGCAACTAATCCACGTGCGCGCACTGAGTGCACTGGAATATCTCCCACTTTTGAACCGCGAGCACCATCGAGCGCTGTTGTAGTTGCATCAGGTTGTGGTCCTAGACCTGCATCTTTGCGCGCCTTGCTCATAAGCTCTGCTGTGCGAGATGCGGTGCCACTTGGCGCATCAACTTTCAAAGGGTGATGAAGTTCAATAATTTCAGCTGATTCAAAATAGCGCGCTGCTTTTTCAGCAAATTCCATCATCAGAACTGCGCCAATTGCAAAGTTAGGGGCAATCAAAACTCCTACTGAAGGATTTGAAGCCAGCCAACCTTTAACTTTTGCCAGCTTGGCATCATCAAATCCAGTAGTTCCAACTACTACGTTTATTCCATTATTGATAAGAAATTCAAGATTTGCCATGACGCTATCTGGCGTAGTGAAATCAACAACTACTTTTGCACCAGAATCCTTGAGTTGATCCAGTGTGTCGCCAAGATCTAAAGCGGCAACAAGGCTTAAGCCTTCGGCAGATTCAACGGCCTTTACGACCTCTGAACCCATGCGTCCCTTTGCACCTAGGACTGCGACGTTTATCATTTCAACACCTTTTCAAATTTCGACGTGTTCTTAAACGGACCTACAAGTGCAAGCGTAGGCGTTTTGGTCAAAAAGGCGCTAGCAATTTCGCGTATGTCCTGCTCATTTACGCGTGAAATAGATTTCAAAATATCGTCAAAGCCCGTAACTTGGCCATAAACAATCTCATTCTTGCCAATTCTAAACATGCGCGAGCCTGAGTCCTCTTGACTCAAAACCAGTGAGCCACGAACTGCGCCTTTAGCGCGTTCAATCTCTTCATGAGTCATTCCATTATCAACAACATCAGCTAGGACTTCGCGGATAATTTCCACAACTTCTATCGCCTTTGTTGGATTACACCCTGCATAGAAACCAATTTGTCCGCTGCCTGCATATTGCTGGGCATAGGCATAGACCGAGTATGCAAGACCACGCTTTTCACGAATCTCTTGGAATAAACGAGATGACATTCCCCCGCCAAGTGCTGAAGCTAGAACGCCCATTGCAAAACGTCGATCATCATGGCGGGCAACGCCCTCCATGCCATAGAACATGTGTGCTTGCTCAGTTTTGCGAGAAATCAAACCAACGCTCTGTTGCTTAACTTTCTTATCTTGTGCATTTGAGCGAAGAACTGGTGCACCCATGACATCAAGGAAACCATCAACAGAAAGGGCTGCTTCAACCATTGCAACAACTCTTTTGTGCTTAATGTTTCCAGCAACTGCAACAACAAGATCTTGAGGCAGATAGCGCTTCTTGTAATAGTTTTTGACGGTATTTCGAGACATACCCTTAATTGAAGCAATAGTGCCAAGAATTGGACGCCCCAATGGAGTATCCCCGTAATAAGTCTCGGCATAGAGATCATGGACTAAATCACTTGGATCATCATCGCGCATTGCGATCTCTTCTAAAACAACTTTGCGCTCTGCATCAACATCAAGGGCTGAAACAACAGAGGATGTAATTAAATCTGAAATCACATCGATTGCCATAGGCAAATCGGTATCAATCACACGTGCATAGAAGCAGGTGTATTCCTTTGATGTAAAGGCATTCATCTCACCACCGACTGATTCAATCGAGGATGAGATTTCAAGTGCTGTTCGTCGCGCAGTTCCTTTAAAGAGTAAATGCTCTAGAAAGTGAGAAGCCCCAGCAGTTGCCGGGGATTCATCACGTGATCCAACATTTACCCAGATACCAATTGCGGCACTGCGCACCGAAGAAACTTCTTCAGTAACGATACGCAGACCGCTAGGTAAAACTGAACGACGTACGCTCATTTATTCAGCAGAACCAGTTGTTCCATCTTCAAGAACTGGAACCAAAGACAACTTGCCCTTTGGATCAATCTCGCCGATTTCAACCTGAATCTTGTCGCCAACCTTCATGACTTCTTCCAAGTTCTCAATGCGCTTTCCACCATGCATCTTGCGAATCTGAGATACGTGGAGCAAGCCATCTTTACCTGGCATCAATGAGATGAAGGCACCAAATGCTGCAAGCTTTACAACGGTACCGAGGTAGCGCTCTCCAACTTCTGGCATCTGTGGGTTAGCAATTGCATTGATTTGAGCACGTGCAGCTTCAGCTGATGGACCATCAACTGCGCCGATATAAATTGTGCCGTCATCTTCAATTGAAATATCTGCGCCAGTTTCATCTTGGATCTGGTTAATAATCTTGCCCTTAGGCCCGATTACTGCGCCGATCTGATCAACTGGAATCTTCACAGAGATAATGCGTGGAGCAAATGGGCTCATCTCATCTGGGCCATCAATTGCTTCATTCATTACATCAAGAATTGCAAGACGCGCTTCCTTAGCTTGGTGCAATGCACCAGCTAGTACTGAAGCAGGAATTCCATCGAGCTTTGTATCTAGCTGCAACGCTGTAACGAAATCCTTTGTTCCAGCGACTTTAAAGTCCATATCGCCAAATGCATCTTCTGCACCAAGGATGTCAGTTAGTGCTACGTACTCGACCTTGCCATCGACAGTGTCAGAGATAAGACCCATTGCAATTCCTGCAACTGGTGCGCGTAGCGGAACACCTGCGTTATAGAGCGCAAGAGTTGATGCACACACAGATCCCATAGATGTTGATCCATTTGAACCAAGAGCTTCAGAGACCTGACGGATTGCGTAAGGGAACTCTTCGCGTGATGGAAGAACTGGAATCAAAGCACGCTCTGCAAGTGCACCGTGGCCGATTTCGCGACGCTTAGGTGTACCAACACGACCTGTTTCACCAGTTGAATATGGTGGGAAGTTGTAGTTGTGCATATAACGCTTATGGTTTTCAGGATTCAACGTATCTAGCTGTTGTTCCATCTTGAGCATGTTAAGAGTCGTGATTCCAAGAATCTGTGTCTCTCCGCGTTCAAAGATTGCTGAACCGTGAACGCGAGGAATAACTTCAACCTCTGCAGATAGTGCACGGATATCGCGCAATCCACGTCCATCGATACGAATCTTGTCACGCAATACGCGCTGGCGAACAAGCTTCTTCGTTAGTGAACGAAACGCCGCAGGAACTTCCTTCTCGCGGCCTTCAAAGGCAGCAGAAACTGATTCCTTCGTTGATGCAGAAATCTCATCAATCTTTGTTTCGCGCTCTTGCTTTCCAGAAATTGTTAGCGCCTTTGCAAGATCTGCCCTTGCTGCCTTTTCAACAGCTGCAAATACATCATCTTGGTAATCAAGGAACACAGGGAACTCAGCAGTTGGCTTTGCAGCCACCTTTGCAAGCTTTAACTGTGCTTCGCAGAGAATCTTGATAAATGGCTTTGCAGCATCTAGACCTTGTGCAACAACTTCCTCGTTAGGAGTTGGTGCTCCGCCCTTGATGAGCTCAATTGTCTTTGTTGTAGCTTCTGCTTCAACCATCATGATTGCAACATCGCCATCGCTAATGCGACCAGCAACAACCATGTCAAAGACTGCGTTTGCAACCTGTGAATGGTTAGGGAATGCAACCCACTGTCCATCAATCAAAGCAACGCGAACGCCACCGATTGGACCAGAGAAAGGCAAACCTGCAAGTTGTGTTGACATTGAAGCAGCGTTAATCGCGATCACGTCATACATGTGGTCTGGATCAAGTGCCATTACTGTCACAACGATTTGAACTTCATTACGAAGTCCCTTAACAAATGATGGACGCAATGGACGGTCGATTAAACGACACGTAAGAATTGCATCTTCTGATGGACGACCCTCACGACGAAAGAACGATCCTGGAATACGACCAACTGCATACATCTTCTCTTCAACATCAACTGTTAAAGGAAAGAAATCAAATTGATCTTTAGGAGTCTTTGATGCAGTTGTTGCTGAGAAGATCATTGTTTGATCATCTAAGTAAACTGCTGCTGCTCCTGCTGCTTGGCGCGCTAGGCGACCTGTTTCAAAACGAATCTCTCGTTTTCCAAATTTTCCGTTATCAATAACTGCAACGGCTGACTGAACCTCTTGACCCTCCATGGGTCCTCCTTTATTACTATGGACGCGACTCATTGCAAGTCACATCGTGGTTACTACCCACTTAAAGGAGAATGAATCTTCGATCGAAGTTCACGCACATTAATTTGTGCGGAAACCACTACCGAGGACCATTTGCCTTGAAGTGGTGTAGGTATTACTTAATTAGCGGCGAATACCGAGCTTCTCGATAATCACGCGGTAACGGTTGATATCTGTCTTAGCAAGATATTGAAGAATGCGACGACGACGACCAACTAGCAACAACAGACCACGACGGTTGTGGTGATCATGTGGATTGGTCTTTAAATGTAATGTGATTTCTTCAATACGCTTAGATAGCAAAGCGACCTGAGCTTCAGGACTTCCCGTGTCAGTAGGAGTAGATCCGAACTGCGCGACAATTTGCTTTGTTACTTCTGGTGTTAGTGCCATTCTTTAGTACTCCTTGGTTTCTGATCACGAGGGCTTTCGGTTTGCCTCACGAAAGCTCGCTTTCTCGTTGGACTGGGCAAGATTACCAGCGGGGGCGAATAAGGTGAAATCCTGAGCCTAAAGCTCGGTTAATTCACGGGCTTTAGCACAGTCTTTAGCCATCTGCTCAAGCAATGGCTCAAGTCCATCAAATTTTAAAGTTTCACGAAGTCGCCAACCAAATTCAATTGTTGCCCGTTTTGAGTAGAGCTCTAAACCAACTTGATCAAGTGCATATGCCTCAACTTGTCGGCCTCGAACTCCTTCAAATGTTGGATTAGTTCCAATTGAAATAGCTGCAGGCCATCTATCAATGCCAACAGTTAACCATCCTGCATACACACCATCAGCTGGAATAGTTTGGTGTTCAAGATCTCCCAAGTTTGCAGTTGGGTAACCAATTTCGCGACCACGCTTTTCACCATGAACCACAATGCCATCTAGGCGATGAGGTCTAGTTAATAGTGCTCGAGCTTGTTCAACATGTCCTTCAACAATCAACTTGCGAATCCGAGTGGATGAAACAACTTCTCCCTCAGAAGGCTCTAGATCTAAAACAATTGTTTCAAACTGGGAATGTGCCTTTAATGAATCAACGTTACCTGCCGCCTTTGATCCATATGTGAAGTTCTTTCCCACGACAACTGTGGTTGCGCCAAGCTGGTCTACCAGAACTTTATTTACAAAATCTTCTGGTGACATAGCTGCAAATTCCGGAGTGAATTTCATAACAGCTACTTGATCGGCGTTGTGAATCTTGAGTAACTCAATCCGATCAGTCAAAATGGTGAGCAAAGTTGGAGCACGATCAGGTGCAAAAACAGTTGTTGGGTGTGGATCAAAGGTCAGCGCAATAATCTTTTCATCGCCAGCAATCTTTTTAGCTCGATTGAGTACTTCTTGATGGCCCTTATGGACACCATCGAAGACTCCAATTACTACAACGCTCATGGCCTTATTCTCTCAGACCTAGTTAGCTGCCGCGAATACGGCGATGGGCTTAGCTAAACCATCCTTGTTACACAGCAGTGCAATGAGATCTTGACCAGAAATTGCTGCATAGATCCCTTCATCTGGGTTAGCACTGAGCGGGCGCCCAAAGGAAAGTTCATTGACTTCATCAAGTGCCAGCTCACGCGCGCTAAATGTTGTTCGTGCGACATCTACTAATCCAAGGGTTGAAAACTCCCCTGCTTTAAGGGATGCAAGAGAGATGGATTTATCTAAACCAAAGCCAGCAACACGTGTGCGACGCAAAGAATTCAAGTGTCCGCCTACTGCAAGTGCATCCCCGCAGTCTCGGGCAATGGCACGGATAAATGTTCCGGCAGAGCAGGTCACTTCAATATCTACTTCAATCGCATTTTCAATGCGGCGTATTTCCTTAATATCTAATTGAGAGATTGTTACTTCGCGGGCAGCAAGTTCAACGCTTTCTCCTGCTCGAACGCGATCATATGCGCGCTCCCCATCAACTTTCACGGCAGATACTGAACTTGGGCGTTGCATGATGGTTCCACGCATCTTGGCCATCTCTGCCTCTATTTGCGCATCAGTAATCGCTGATACATCTGCGCGTGAAATGACTTCGCCTTCAACATCATCTGTGACTGTTGCAGCACCTAGAACTACAGTTGCTTCATAGCTTTTGTCACCATTTGTAATGTATTGAAGTAAGCGCGTTCCATTGTTAAACCCTAAAACCAAAATACCTGTGGCCATCGGATCAAGAGTTCCTGCATGACCCACCTTGCGTGTGCCTAGTGCGCGCCGAGCGATAGCCACAACATCATGGCTTGTCATACCTGGTTCTTTATCTACAACCAGAAATCCGTGCTCGATGATTAATCCTCGTCAATGACACGAGGAGCTTTATATGGATCTTCTCCCCCGGCATATGTTGCATTGGCACGAAGTGCAGCTACCTCAGCATCTAATTCATGTACTTTTGAAAGCAATGAATCAAGTGCTTTAGCACTCTCTGGTAAACCATCTTCAAAGAAGGCAAGTGTGGGTGTAATACGCAAACCTAATTCACGTCCAAGCGCTGATCTGATTGCACCATTAGCACTCTCTAGTGCTGCAGTTGTTGCTGCGCGTTGGTCGATATCGCCAAGAACGGTATAGAAAACAGAGGCTTGTTGGAGATCTCCAGTCACGCGTGCATCAGTAACTGTGACGAAGCCAAGACGTGGATCTTTAATCTTTGTCTCAAGCAACTGCGCCACAATCACTTTGATACGGTCTGCAACCTTTTGGCTGCGGTGTGATGCTGCCATTGTTATACCCGCTTTTTCTCGCGCATCTCAAAGACTTGAATGGTGTCGCCAATTTGAAGATCCTTCATATTGCCAAGACCAATTCCGCACTCGAAGCCTTCTTTGACTTCAGTTGCATCATCTTTAAAGCGCTTGAGTGAATCGATTGTGAGGTTATCAAGGATGAGGGTTTCACCACGCAAAATACGTGCCTTTGCATTACGACGGATGACTCCATCTTTAACAAGTGAACCTGCGATGTTTCCAGCCTTAGAAGATTTGAAGATCTCACGAACTTCAGCGTTACCAGTGATAACTTCTTCATAGATTGGCTTGAGCAGACCCTTAAGTGAGAGCTCAATCTCTTCAATTGCTTGATAGATAACTGAGTAGAAGCGAACTTCAACACCTTCTTGATCAGCAAAGATTGCAGTCTGTGGTTCCGGCTTAACATTAAAGCCAATCACTACTGCAGTTGAAGCAGATGCCAACGTAATATCGCTCTTAGTAATTGCACCAACACCACGGTGAATAACGCGAAGATCAACTTCTGCGCCAACATCTAGCTGCATTAATGCTTCTTCTAGAGCTTCCACAGATCCACTCACGTCACCCTTAAGAATCAGATTAAGAGTAGTGATCTTGGATTGCTCCATAAAGTCTTCAAGTGAGACCTTCTTACGAGCCTTAGCAAGTTGGGCGTTGCGCTCTGCAGCTTGACGCTTTTCAGCGATCTGACGAGCGGTGCGATCTTCATCGGCAACTAAGAATGTATCTCCAGCACTTGGAACAGATGTGAAACCAAGTACCTGAACTGGACGTGATGGACCAGCGATTTCTACTGAATCACCATTCTCATCCAACATCGCACGAACGCGACCAAATGCGCCACCGGCAACAATTGGATCACCAATACGTAGCGTTCCACGTTGCACGAGCACGGTTGTAACTGGACCACGACCACGATCAAGGTGAGCTTCAATTGCAACACCACGAGCAGAATCATCTGCAACAGCGCGTAGATCAATTGCCGCATCGGCAGTAAGAAGAATTGATTCAATCAAATCTTGAACGCCTTGACCTGATTTAGCAGAGACGTTTACGAAGATTGTCTCTCCACCGTACTCTTCTGCGATCAAGTTGTACTCAGTTAATTGCTGACGGACCTTATCTGGGTTCGCACCCTCTTTATCCATCTTGTTAACGGCCACAACGATTGGAACATCGGCTGCTTGAGCATGGTTTAGCGCTTCAATTGTCTGAGGCATGATTCCATCATCTGCAGCCACAACAAGAACTGCAATGTCAGTTACCTTCGCACCGCGAGCACGCATAGCTGTGAAAGCCTCGTGACCAGGTGTATCAATAAAGGTAATTGCGCGGTTAATTCCGTTATGGTCATGGTGAATTTGATAAGCACCAATGTGCTGAGTAATTCCACCAGCTTCAGACTTCATAACTTCACTCTTACGGATTGCATCCAAAAGCGAAGTTTTACCATGGTCAACGTGACCCATAACAGTTACTACTGGTGGACGTGCAACCAATGTGTCTGGATCAATATCACTGAGCTCATCAGTTAAATCAATATCGAAGCCTTGTAGAAGCTCACGATCTTCATCTTCTGGGCTAACAATTTGAATGTCATAACCAAGTTGAACGCCAAGAATTTCGAAAGTATCAGCATCAACAGATTGTGTTGCTGTAACCATCTCACCTAAGTGAAATAACGCTGCAACTAACGCTGCTGGATCGGCATTGATCTTGTCTGCAAAATCTGCCAATGAAGCACCGCGACGCATGCGAATAGGAGTCTTACCGTCACCGTGTGGAACAACTGCTCCACCAAGTTGTGGTGCTTGCATATTGTCGAATTCATCGCGCAATGCTTTTCTAGATTTAGATTTACGTCCTGACTTCTTGCTTGCATTCTTTCCAAATGCTCCGCCTGCACCGCCACGTTGTGGTGGACGACCGCCACCTGGACGCTGTGGACCACCTGCTGGTGCTCCACCTGCATTTGATTTATATGGAGATGCTGGTGCACCAGTTGATGGCGCCCCAGTACGTGGAGGAAAACCAGCACCTGCTGGTGGACGAGATCCTGGTGGACGCGCAGCAAATCCTGGACGAACTGAACCTGGACGTGGTCCTGACATTCCAGGACGTTGCGGTGCACCACCTGGTCGTTGTGGTGGACGTGGTGTTGTTCCACCAGTTGAAAATGGATTATTACCTGGACGTGGTGGCCGTGGAACTGCGCCACCAGTTGAAAATGGATTATTACCTGGACGGGGTGCAGGTTTTGGAAGCTCTGATTTTTCTTCAGCGATTGCTTCTGCAGCATGTGTCTTTGCAGATTCTGCTTTTGCTGCTTCAACGCGCTCTTGTTGTGCCTTCAGTGCGTTGATATCAACGCCAAGTTCTGCCGCTAACTCCGCAGCTTGCTCTGCACTTACTTCACTTTTAGGTTTTGCCGCGGCCTTTTTGGCTGCAGCCTTTTTGACAGGCTTTTTTTCCTCTGCAGGTTTTGCATCGGGATACATCTCGATGAGCTTGCGCACAACTGGCGCTTCTACTGTCGATGATGCTGATCGGACGAATTCGCCCATTTCTTGGAGCTTTGCAAGGACAACCTTGCTCTCCATACCGAGTTGCTTTGCTAACTCGTGTACGCGGACCTTTGACACTTTTTCCCCTGTCTTGGCCCGCATGAAACTTCACATGCAAGCCCTAGTTGTACGACCTCATAGTTCTAACGAGCTCATTTGAGTTTCATATCTTTCTTATCCATTTCATCGGTTAAAGCAATGCCCCATGGTATCGAACCTAAGGCCTGAATACATAATGGCCTTAGGCCTCAATCGGATTGTCTGGGTGAATATCGATTCGCCAGCCAGTGAGACGGGCCGCTAAGCGTGCATTTTGCCCATCTTTTCCGATGGCAAGTGAGAGTTGGTAATCAGGCACAACCACCTTGGCCGCGCGTCCAGCTAGGTCAGTAATTTGCACCGATGCAACTTTGGCTGGTGCAAGTGAATGTCCAACAAATGTTGCAGGATCTTCTGACCAATCCACAATATCGATTTTCTCTCCATGTAATTCATCCATCACTGCGCGAGCACGTGCACCCATTGGTCCGATCAATGATCCTTTAGGACTAACACCTGCTCGGTGTGAGCGAACTGCAATCTTTGTGCGATGACCTGCTTCGCGTGCAACTGCCATGATTTCAACAATGCGATCATTGATCTCAGGAACTTCTAGAGCAAATAACTGCTTCACAAGTGCTGGGTGGCTGCGAGATAACATAATCTCAGGGCCTTTAAGACCTTGTTTTACTTCAACAACAAAACACTTAATACGATCACCATGGTTATAAACCTCACCCGGTACTTGTTCCTGCGGCGGAATTCGTCCTTCAAAACGACCTAGGTTCACAAGAATCATCTTTGGATCGCGACCTTGCTGAACAACGCCAGAAATAACATCTCCAACATTGGCAGTGAACTCAGCAACAATTGATGCGTCATTGGTTTCACGCATTTTCATCTTGATTACTTGGCGAGCCGTTGATGTGGCAACGCGGGAGAAACCCTCAGGCATATCGGCTTCATCGCCGATTTTTTCCCCGATTTCATTGAACTGAGGAATTAATATCTGAATCTCACCTGACTCGCGATCTAGGACAGCATGAGCATGTCGCTTGGCTTCATCGGTCTGGTTGTAGGCAGTAAGAACACCCACCTCAATTGCTTGAATCAACTGCTCTAGTGGAATGCCTTTTTCATTTGTGAGTTCTACTAAGGCTGACATCTCAACATGCATTAGTTGTCATCCTTTCGATTAAATTCAATTTCAACCACAGCGCGCTTGATATCTGCAAAGGCAATCTCATGGTTTTTCATGCGGCCTTTAATGTTTTCAACTAATTGGGCATGGGTGTCGTTAAATTCGCCGAGTCTTGCGGTGACTACCGTTCCATCATCGAGAGTCATCTTGATTAATCGAGTGAGGTTTTTGGTCCAGTGGCGGGGCAAAGTAAGTGGACGATCAACACCAGGTGATGTGACTTCTAGTGTGAATGGGTTATCTCCCAATGCAGGTTCATTGTCTAAAAGCTCTGAGATCAGGCGCGAAACCGAAGTAACTTCATCCATGTTGAGCGGCTTTAATCCATCCACAACACATATAACAGTGCTGTGATTACCAGCTTTTTGAATTTGAACTTCTTCCAAGAAAAATCCCGCGTTTTCAACAGCTGGGGTGAGAAGTTCGGTCAGTGAATCCTTGAGCGCCATGATTGTTTCTGCTTTCTTATTAAGTTGTAAGCACAAGTGTAACTAGAAAGATGCGAAAGTATCAATTCCTACTTTTATGATCAAAGCCACTGTAACAATGAGGAAAACCTTACGCACAAGGACTGACCCTCCCCTAATTGCAAGGCGTGAACCAATGACAGCACCTGTGACATTTGCTGCCCCAAGCATCAGCCCCAGCTGCCAAATGATGGCCCCATGCAAACCAAAAATCATAATTGCTCCAACATTTGTTGAAACATTCACTACTTTTGCAATTGCAGATGCGGTGATGAAGGCATATCCCAGTGATGCCACCAAAATTAGCATCAGGAATGAACCTGTTCCTGGTCCAAAGATTCCATCATAGAAACCAATAGTGAGGCCGGCGGCAATTGATATCTGTATTCGACGCTTTGAAGCATGGCGCAGCAACTCTATTTTTCCTAAATCTGGCTTTAACCATGTATAGATCGCAACAACAATAAGTAGCACCAGAACAATCGGGCGCATAGATTGTGTAGGAATGCGCGAAGCCAGCGATGCGCCAATAGCAGAGCCAATAAATGCTGGAATCGCCATAGCAGCTATAACTTTAATGTCTGGCTTTATCTGCCTGCGATACAGGGCTGCAGCCGTTGTGGTTCCAAATACTGATCCCAGCTTATTGGTGCCAAGAACTGTGACTGTATCTGTTTTTGGCAAACCAATTAATAGTGCTGGAAGTTGAATTAATCCCCCGCCACCTGCAATTGAATCAACAAAACCAGCAAAAAATGATGCCGAGATAAGAAATAAGCCAGTAGCAAGCGTTAAGTCAGCAAACACTTTTCTAAGCTAGCAACTTGGTAATAGTTGAAACGGCATCGGCAAGTAAAACTTCACTCTTATCCCCGCTCTTGCGGACGCGAACTTCGACCTTGCCTTCAGCTAGCGCTTTACCAACCACCACGATAATTGGATTACCAATTAATTCAGCATCTTTAAACTTAACTCCCGCACTTGCATCACGGCGATCATCGAGCATGACAGTGATGCCTGCAGCTTCTAGTTTTTGACCAATATCAAGGGCGGTATCAAATGGAAGATCTTCTTTACCAGTGGCAACGATGTGAACCTTGGCTGGAGCGATTTCTGCTGGCCAGTTAAGTCCAATCTCATCGCTAGTCTGCTCAGCAATAGCGGCAACTGCGCGTGAAACACCGATTCCATAAGAACCCATGGTTACCACTTGAGATTTACCGTTTTGATCTAAGACTGTAAGGCTCAGAGCCTCTGCATACTTGCGACCAAGTTGGAAAATATGACCAATTTCAATTGCGCGATCAATAATAATTTCAGTGTTGCACTCAGGACAGCTATCGCCAGCTCGAACTTCAGCAGCTTCAACGTAAGCATCTGGAGTGAAGTCGCGACCATTAACAACAAAGCGAGCATGGTTATCTTTCTTATTTGCACCACTTATCCAAGAAGTTCCTGGTGCTACGCGTGGATCGGCTAGAACCTTAATTCCAGATTTAGCGGCATCTTGTGGTCCGATATATCCCTTAACAAGTGAAGGATGTTTAGCAAAGTCTGCTTCTTCAAATACGCGAAGCTCATGAACGCCACCTAGGTTTTCCTGCAGGCGCTTCAAATCAACTTCACGATCACCTGGAACCAAAACAGCGATTGGTGTGCCATCTGCCATCAACATAATGTTTTTCAAAGTATCAGCTGCGCTATATCCCCCACCAAATTGAGCGTTCATGAGATCAACGAGTGAATCAATCGTTGGCGTATTTGGTGTGTTTAACACTTCTAAAGCTGGTGTTGCTGATGCATCACCTGCAGGAACTTTAGTGACCATCGCTTCAACATTTGCAGCAAAACCGCACTTAGGACAAAGCACATATGTATCTTCACCAGTTGAACATGGAGCTAAAAACTCTTCAGACTTAGAGCCGCCCATTGCGCCAGAGACTGCCTTAACAATGTTGTATTTCATTCCTAAGCGATTAAAGCAACTGACATAAGCATCACGATGCTTTTGATAAGAGATTTCTAAACCAGCATCGTCAATATCAAATGAATAAGAATCCTTCATCACAAACTCACGTCCGCGGATGATTCCACTACGTGGGCGGGCTTCATCGCGATACTTCGTTTGAATTTGATAGATAGAAAGTGGAAGATCTTTATAGGATGAATATTCACCCTTAACCATCAAAGTGAACATCTCTTCGTGTGTTGGTCCTAATAAATAATCTGCGCCGCGACGATCTTGCAGACGAAACAGGGATGGACCGTACTCTTCCCAACGGTTTGTTGCTTCATATGCCTCACGTGGCAAAAGTGCTGGGAAGTGAACCTCTTGAAAACCTGCTTGATCCATCTCTTGGCGAATAACGTTTTCAACATTGCGAAGGGTAATAACTCCAAGTGGCAACCACGAGTAAATTCCAGCTGCAATTCGGCGAATGTATCCAGCTCTTACTAATAAACGGTGGCTAGCGACTTCAGCATCTGCTGGGTCATCGCGCAGCGTACGCAAAAAGAGCGTAGACATTTTTAGCATGGAGTGAGCCTATCGAACATCAACAGATGGTTGCCCTGAAGCAACGCCAGCGGCTTCCATTTCTTCGGCCAATCTCATAGCTTCTTCAATTAAAGTTTCAACAATTTGGGCTTCAGGTACCGTTTTAATTACTTGGCCCTTAACAAATATCTGGCCCTTGCCATTTCCTGATGCAACACCAAGATCTGCTTCACGTGCCTCTCCTGGTCCATTAACTACGCAGCCCATCACGGCAACGCGAAGTGGAACGGTCATTCCTTGTAATCCAGCTTGAACTTTCTCAGCCAATGTATAGACGTCAACTTGTGCACGTCCGCATGAAGGACAAGAAACAATCTCTAATTTACGTTGACGCAGATTAAGAGATTCAAGAATTGAGATACCAACCTTGACTTCCTCAACTGGAGGCGCTGAGAGTGAAACGCGAATAGTGTCGCCAATGCCTTCTGCTAACAAAATTCCAAATGCGGTTGCTGACTTGATTGTTCCTTGGAAAAGAGGTCCAGCCTCGGTCACACCTAGGTGCAATGGATAGTCACACTTTGCAGCAAGAATTCGATAAGCATTGACCATGATTACTGGGTCATGGTGCTTAACAGAGATTTTAATATCTGAGAAACCATGCTCTTCAAATAATGATGCTTCCCATAAAGCTGACTCAGCTAAAGCTTCAGGTGTTGCCTTGCCATACTTTGCAAGTAGGCGTGGATCTAATGAACCTGCGTTAACGCCAATACGAATTGGAATTCCTGCATCTCCTGCAGCTTTTGCAACTTCTTTTACCTTGTCATCAAATTGCTTGATGTTGCCAGGATTAACACGCACCGCAGCACACCCTGCATCAATGGCCGCGAAAATATATTTAGGTTGGAAGTGAATATCTGCAATGACTGGGATCTGTGATTTCTTAGCAATCTGAGCCAGCGCATCAGCATCATCTTGACTTGGAACTGCCACACGAACTATCTGACATCCAGAAGCTGTTAGTTCTGCAATTTGTTGCAATGTTGCATTCACATCTGCCGTAAGAGTTGTGCACATAGATTGCACGCTGACCGGTGAATCACTTCCAACGCCAACTTTGCCCACCATCATCTGACGCGTCTTTCGGCGCGGGCTTAGCGTGGCAGGTGGTGCGCTTGGGATTCCTAGATCAACCATGGGGCTATTGTGCCGTAAGAATGCGGGTTGCGCTAAAGATTAAGTACAACAGGATTAACGATGTCTGCAACTAGGAGCAAAACCGTAAGGGCTGCCAGAATTACGAAGACCACCATGGTTATCGGGGTCAGCAAAGTCACATCAATTGCAGCTGGGCGTGCTCGGCCACGAAGGCGCGCAATAAATGCACGAATCTCATCAGCAATAGCAACAGCCATATGACCGCCATCGAGTGGCAATATAGGCAAAAGATTAAACAAACCAACAAAGATATTTAAACTAGCAATAATCAAAATAAATGTTGATAGGCGCTCAGTTACCGATAGCGCATCACTGCCAACTGCTTGTCCGGAAACGCGTGCAACGCCAACAACGCCAACTAAACCATTGGGATCACGGGTTTCTCCACCCACAGTTTGTCCCCACAAAGCAGGAATCTTTGAAGGAAGATTAATGAGTGATTTAACGCTTTGTACTAAGAAATCTTTTGTAACAATTGCTGAATTTTTTAGTGACGTACCCAGACCCGAGCGTCTAATACCAACATCATTGATAATTCCAAGCACATAGCGCTCTGTGCCATCAACTGTTTCGAGTTTTGCTGAGGCAGAGATTGTTATCTCTTCCCCTCCACGCGCAATTAACAAAGTAAGGGGTGCGCCCTTAGAGTTACGAATTATCTGAACATCGGAATACCAATTATCAACTTGCTTGCCATTGATAGCTAGTACTTCATCTCCTGCAAGGATGCCAGCTGATTGCGCGGCTGAGCCCTTCACTACTTCATTAATTGTCGGCAGTAGCTGATTAGTGCCAACACCTGCAAATAACACAAAGAGAAGAATGTAACCAAGAACGAAATGGAGAAAAGAGCCTGCCCCAAGCACAATCAATTTCTGTGATGATTTGGCAGTATAGAAAGCCCGTGACTCTTCACCTTCAGGCATCACATCACCTGGTGTCATGCCTTCAATCTTGCAATATCCACCAGCAGGAATCGCTTTGAGGCCGAACTCAGTTTCACCGCGCTTGGTTGACCAAATCCGTGTACCGAAGCCTAAAAAGAATTCACTGACCTTCATTCCATAGCGCTTAGCCGTTAAGAAATGGCCAAACTCATGAATCATTACTGAGGTAAGTAGCGCAACAACAAAGCCGAGGATTCCGATGATCTGCATTATGGGGCCAATCGTAGTAGATGTGCTTGTGCACGAGTGCGAGCATCATCTTCTAGGACACTGACATCAGATAAATCTCTGAGAGTTTTCGGAGAATCTTTCTCTAGATCTGCAACAACGGCGGCTATAACTCCAACGATTGATTTGAATTCAAGCCTTTTTGATATAAAGGCAGCCACTGCCACTTCATTAGCAGCATTAAATATCGCAGGTAATCCCCCACCTATTTCACCGCAATGGCGTGCTAAATCAACACTTGGAAATTGTTTGGCGTTAATTGGTGCAAAAGTCCAAGATTGTGGAATTGACCAATCTATCGGCGCAGTTGATTTACTCAATCGATCTGGCCAGTTCATTGCATATGCAATAGCGCCTTTCATATTAGGCGGGCTGGCTTGAGCAATCGTTGAGCCATCATTGAATTCAACAAGGGAGTGAACGACCGACTGTGGATGAATAACGGCTTCAATATCTGAATACGGCAAACCAAATAGGTAATGCGCCTCAATGATTTCAAGGCCTTTATTAACAAGAGTTGCTGAGTTAATTGTTACAACTGCCCCCATCGACCATGTTGGATGCTTAAGTGCATCTTCGACTGTAATTCCATCAAGATTTGAGCGATCTCTAAATGCTCCCCCACTTGCAGTTAAAACAATCTTTTTGATCTCAGATTTCTTGCCAGCTAAGGCAGACTGAAAAATCGCACTGTGTTCTGAATCAACAGGAATAATCTGATGCTCTCTTGCTCTAGACATAACCAGGTCGCCACCTGCTACTAGTGACTCTTTATTAGCTAATGCCAAGGTGTTGCCTGCATCTAAAGCTGCAAGAGTTGGTCCAAGTCCAATAGATCCTGTTATTCCATTGACTACAACATCGCAGTTAATTGCTGCAATCTCTGTTGAAGCATTAGCTCCGTCAATGACTGTGACTCCAGGCAATGCTTGGCGAACTGCATCCGCGTTTTTAAGTACTCCAACATGTGAAACTTTAAATTGCTTAGCTTGACCGATGACTAATTCTGGATTGTTTCCTGCAGATGAAATCGCCACAACTCTAAAGAGGGAAGGATTATTAGCAATAACTTCAAGGGCCTGAACACCAATTGAGCCCGTCGAGCCCAGAATAACTACATCACGCATTTATCGATCCAGAAGATTTTGTGTTGGAGAGTACTTAGTTCCTGAACGGCGCTTTGCAATTGCACTCAGTGCCTCTAGAACTACGCGGTTAGCCAAAATTGCAGTTATATCTGCGCTATCAAAAGCTGGCGCAACTTCAACAACATCTATTCCAACAATTGGTAGTTCAAGACAGATTCTGCGCACCGACTCTAGAAGCTCACGGCTAGTCATTCCACCTGGCTCAGGAGTTCCAGTTCCGGGCGCCATGCCTGGATCAACAACATCGATATCTACAGATAGGAAAACTCCATCGCACTTATCAGTAAGAATTCCAAAAGATTCATCTAGAACAGTATTGAGTCCGCGGTGGTGAATCTCTGTCATTTCATAGGAGCGCATTCCTTGATCGCGCATCCAATCCAAAGTCTTTGCATCTGGCCAATAGCCGCGCAAACCTAACTGTAAGAAGCGATCTCCACGCACTGTGCCGGTATCAATTAAACGACGCATAGGTGTGCCATGACCAACTAATGCTCCCCATTGATCTTCACCAGTATCGGCATGTGCATCAAAGTGAATCATTGAAATCTTGCCCATACCGCGGTGGCGTGCAATTCCTGCAACATCTGCAGATGCAATTGAATGATCTCCACCAAGAATGACTGGAATTGCACCAGCACGCGAAATCTTTTCAGTCGCTTGGGCTAATACTTCAAGTGATGCCACCAAGTCACTTCCAGGCATCAATAAATCACCAGCATCTACAACTTTCATTTCCTTTAATGAATCAATGCGTAAAGCTAAATGTGGACGCTCGGCATCATGAGGTAAGTAATCTCCGCCACGAATTGCCTGTGGACCAAACTTGGCGCCCGATCGGTGTGAAGTTCCACTATCAATTGGCGCGCCAACGATTACAACATCAGCATCGGCAAACGTAGATGGAATATCTAAATCACAGCGCTCAATTCCAAGAAATGTGAAATCGGGGCCATACATATTGCCGTGATTAGTCATGGCTTAAGAATAGAGGTAAAGCCTAAGAATCAAAGCCCAAGCCCAAAACATCAAGCAATCTCAGCCACAAATTACGCTTACCCTGATTTTGATCAGCCCTATTAATTGACCACTGAGTAATTCGGATAAAAATAAACTTCAAAGGCTCTGGTGGGAAAGGCAGAGGCTTCTTACGAACCATCTTTAAACGAGTGCGTTCGTTATCAACTTTATCTAGAAGATCTAACATCACTTGCGCGCCGAATCGAGTGGAACCAACACCAAGGCCAGTAAAGCCCAGAACATATGCCACACGCCCACCATATGCTTTGCCCCAAAATGGAGAGAACCGTGAACATGTATCAATTGCTCCGCCCCAACCATGGGTGAACTTAATGCCCTTTAACTGAGGGAAAGTTTCCAAAAATGCCTGTGCTAAATGTGCATACGTTTCAGCATCTGATTCGTACTCTTGGCGCACTTTGCCGCGGAAGTTATAAATAGCATCATAACCGCCCCATAAAATCTCGTTATCTTTAGTCAAACGATAATAATGGAATTGGTTTCCAGCCTCCGATAGACCTTCACGGCCTTTCCAACCAATTGATTTCATCTGCGCTTTAGTTAAAGGCTCTGTCACTAACTGAAAGTCATAGACTGGCACAACATATTTATGTGCGCGCTTAACCAGTGATTTAAAGACATTTGTTGCAAGTGCAACTTTTTGGGCATAGACAGAACCGTAGGGAGTGTGCACAATCATTCCGCTGCTTGTTCGCTCTAACCACTCAACATGGGTGTTTTCGAAAATCTTCACACCTAACTTCAAACATGCGCGCTCTAATCCCCATACCAATCGGGCTGGATCCACTAATGCAGTTCCATCTGGATCCCATAGCGCAGCCTTTGATAACGGAGAGTTAACGCGTTCTTGAATTTCGTCCTGACCGAGAACTTCAACATTGTCACCAAAAGAGTTTCGAAGATTTGCTTCCTCTACTAATCCTGCAATCTGCCACTCTTCATTTGCAATGCGTAGCTCGCCGGTCCACTCAAATTGGCAATCAATTCCATATCGCTTAATGGTTTCTTCAATTAAATCTAAATTCTCTCGACCCAACCGTTCAATAACAGCCATCTCATCTTTGAATCTGCTGTATCCATTCATAAATCCATGTGTCAATGAATAGCTGCAGAAGCCACCATTTCGCCCAGAGGCACCAGCTCCAGTTTCGCGCTGCTCAACAATAATTACTTCGCGCTCTGGATTTTGTTCTTTAGCAATTAATGCAGTCCATAAACCGGTATAGCCAGCACCCACCACACATAAATCTGTGGTGACATCACCAATTAATGTTGGATTGGGTTGTGGTTCAAGGGGATCTTCATCCAGCCAGTACAAAGCCGGCTGCATATGTGAAAGATGCTTGAGAATATAAGGGTCGATGGTTGCCATCGCGCTATCCGGCCTTGACCGGAATCACCCCTTCAATCACTACTCGTAGTTGGCCCGGGTCCTCCGGAACCTAACCCCACAGCGCAGATTTTCTTAAACAACCTGTAGTTCGTTGTGGACTAGAGCAAGATTAGCGGACTTTCTTCCTATTTACTAGTTGCCCCGCAATAACAATAGCTAAAGCTAAGAAAAACATTGAAGAACCAATCACATTCGCCTGTGCTGGGATACCGCGTGCAGCTGACACATAAACGAACTTAGGGAAGGTCATGAGAGTTCCCGAGTTAAAATTAGTAATAATAAAGTCATCGAATGAAAGACTGAATGCTAATAGTGCAGCCCCTGCAATACCTGGTGCAACCAATGGCAAAGTAACTCTGCGGAAGGTCTCTAGTTCATTGGCATAGAGATCCATAGCGGCCTGTTCTAGGCGTGGATCAAGGGATGCAATACGTGCCTTTACGGTTACCACAACAAATGAAATACAAAACATCACATGAGCAATTACCGTTGGCCAGAAACCAGGATTAATTTTAAATACTAAAAATAAAGAAAGCAGTGAAGCACCTAGAACAACTTCAGGTGTTGCCATTGGCAGGAAAATCAAAAGATTTGATGATGAACGCCCTTTAAATGCATAGCGACCAATTGCAAAGGCAATCATCGTGCCAAGAATCGTTGAGAATGTTGTAGCAAGTAAACCTATTTTTATTGAATTTCCTAGAGCACTACATACCTCAGGCGCTCCACATGGGTTTTGCCAATTGCGAAGTGTAAAACCCTTCCAAATCAAGTTACTTTTGCCCGAATCATTAAATGAGAATGCAAAGGTGTAGGCGACTGGGATAAATAGATATGTGAAACCAAAAATCATGTAAATACGTAAAAGATTTCGCCCAAACCAGCGGGAAAACCGAGCCTTAAATGGAATCGTTGGAATTGAGGCATCTTTAATCTTTTGGCTCATACCAACTCCTCCGTTCCAGCTTTTCTGATATATAAAGTTACAAGGATCAAGATTGCGGCCATTAAAGTAAATGAGAGTGCTGCAGCAGTTGGATAGTCGACGATTTTGAAGTATCTGGATTCAATAACATTTCCAACCATCTTTGATGTTGGACTTCCCAGAATTGCAGCGTTTACATAGTCACCAGCTGCTGGGATAAATGTCAGTAAAGTTCCGGCAACAACACCAGGCATCGAAAGAGGAACCGTTACCCGACGAAATGCCGTGATGCCGTTGGCATAGAGATCTCCAGCGGCTTCTATTGTGCGAGGGTCAATACGCTCTAGTGAGGCATATAGCGGCAGAGTCATAAATGGAAGGAAGTTATACGTCATACCGGCAACGACAGCAAAAGAGGTAGATGTCAGCGTAGTTTGCTGGCTAATGATGTGAAGTGATCGTAAACCTGGAACAACAAAACCTTCCTCCCCCAAAATCTGTTTCCAAGCGATTGTTCGGAGCAAAAATGAGGTAAAGAAAGGAGCAACTACTAAAACAAGAAGAATATTTTTAAACTTTCCTGCTTTAAATGCAATGGCATAGGCAAGTGGATAAGCAATAGCTAGCGCTAAAACTGTTGAAAAAGTAGCAAAAATGAATGAGCGTGCAAACTGCTCTTTATTTTCTGTAAAGGCCGTGATGTAGTTTCCAAATGCAAACGTCTGTTCATATTGCCCTGTGTCTCCACCTTTAACGGGTGTTTGGGTTGATGTTTGAGCAAGATTGATAATTGGGAGAATAAAAAACGTAAAGAGAAAAGCAAAACCTGGAAGCAGGAGCAGGTAAGGAACACGTACCTTTGGCAAGGTCATGTTATTCGCCCTCTAATTCCTCAGGATTAACTTCTGTGCCAGCCTCAATATCTTCATCTCCGCGCAAACCAAAGGTAAAGCTTGGTTCCCAGGAAATCAGAACTTCATCACCTTTATCAAATGGTGGAACTCCATCATCATTTTGTTCAAAGACCATGAGCTCTTGACCCCAAGGCATAGCAACTACGTACTGGGTACTCACACCGATATAGGAAACATCCTCAATGCGCCCACCAGTTAATGTGTTTCCCTTAACTGCAGTTCCTAGTAGTGAAATTCTAAATTTCTCGGGACGAATTCCGGCATACAAAGAAGTGTCAACTGCGTGACTTCGCTTTTTAGGCATCGAAATCTTCTGGCCAAAGAGATCGACAATTAAGTTATCACCATCATTGCCATCAATCTTGCCCTTAATTAAATTGGATTGACCAAGGAAGTTAGCAACAAAAGCTGTCTCTGGATTGTCATAGAGGTCTGCTGGAGATCCCATTTGTTCAATCTTGCCCTCATTCATAACTGCAATGGTGTCTGCCATAGTCATAGCTTCTTCTTGATCGTGAGTTACGTGCACGAAAGTTAACCCGACTTCGCGTTGAATCCACTTAAGTTCAATCTGCATCTGGCGACGAAGTTTAAGATCTAGCGCACCTAATGGTTCATCTAGGAGCAATAACGCTGGGCGGTTTACGATTGCGCGGGCTAGTGCAATGCGCTGCTGTTGTCCACCTGAAAGCTGCGTTGGTTTACGCCCGGCTAAATGAGGAAGTTCAACAAGGTTAAGCACCTTATCAACTTGCTCTTTAACATCTTTTATTCCACGTCGGCGTAAACCAAAGGCGATATTTTCAAAGATTGTTAAGTGGGGAAAGAGTGCATAGTTTTGAAAAACAGTATTGATAGGGCGTTGATATGGACGGGTCGTTGTTATGTCCGTATCACCCAAGTGAATACTTCCGACAGTTGGTTCTTCTAATCCTGCGACCATTCGCAACGTTGTTGTTTTGCCACAACCCGATGGTCCAAGAAGAGCAAAAAATGAACCTTTTGGAATAGTAAGTGTTAAATCATCGACAGCTTTGAAGTCACCGTATGACTTTGTAATGCGAGTTAGACGTAGATCTCCCCGTGCAGAGATTGCATCCGATGACACTAGTTGCCTTGTGCCTTCTGGAAAGCCTCTGACCACTTAGTTTCTTCATCTGGTGTGAGTGAGCGGAAGATGTGCAAACGAGATGAAGTCTTTTCTGTTGGGAAAATATATTCAGAATTGACCAACTCTGGTGCAATCTTTTCCATAGCTGCTTGAGCTCCCTTTACAGGACACACGTAGTTAACGTAGGCAGCAACCTCTGCAGCAACTGCAGGGTCGTAGTAGTAGTTAATAAGAGTTTCAGCATTCTTCTTTCCATCAGCTGTTGCAGTTGATGGGATCATCAAGTTATCACCTGAAATAGTTCCGCCTGATTCTGGAATTGCAAAGTCAAACTTTCCTTCATTTTCACTCGAAAGAATGAACATATCCCCTGACCAGCCAATAACTGCAGTTGCATCGCCAGAAGTAAGGTCCTGTGCGTACTCATTACCCTTAACGCCGCGAATCCATCCATCGGCGATCTTCTTAGCCATAAAGTCAACTGCATTCATAAATTCATTTTCAGTTACCTTTGTGATATCCACACCTTGTGCCAACAAGATAACTCCGATTGTGTCGCGCATTTCAGTAAGTACAACAATCTTGCCCTTATTTTGTGGAGCAAATAGTTCATCTATCGTATGAATTCCCTTTGGATTCTTTTCTACGTTCCAACCAAAACCAGCCATGATTCCCTGCCATGTGAGTGAAGATTCACGATTTGGGTCATAAGAAGGTGAGGCCAATGAATCAAGAATATTTACCTTGTTTGGAACATTTGCTGCGTCAAATTTTTGTGTGTAGCCAAGACGAAGCCATCGAGCGGCCATCCAGTCAGTTGGTGTGACAACGTCGTAACCAATATCTTCTCCAAGCTTTAGCTGCGCTTGAACTTTTCCAAAGAATTCATCGTTGTCGTTGTAATCTTCAAAATACTTTGCTGTAAGTCCGGTTTGTGTCATAAACTTTTCAAGAGTTGGATAAGTCTTTGTTTTATCGTCATAATCTAAATACAAAGGCCAGTTACCCCAACGAACAGTCTTTGCATCACCGCCGGCAGATGAAGAACCGCCGCCACATGCCGCAAGTAGTCCTGCTGCACCTAATCCACCAGCTCCTGCTAAAACAGCACGGCGTGAAATCTGCGTTCCAAGAATTGAACGCGCTTCAGGTGATAGTGAACGCTCTTGTGACATTGATGTGCTCCTTAGTGATTCGGGGTCTATGGGCGAAATACTACGCCCCAAGGTTGGTCATGACGTGCTTGATTCGTGTGTAATCTTCAAATCCATAGGCTGAAAGATCCTTGCCATAACCCGAGCGCTTGAAACCTCCATGGGGCATTTCGGCGACAACAGGGATATGGGTATTGATCCAGACACAACCAAAGTCAAAGGCTTTTGCCATTCTCATCGCACGGCCGTGGTCCTTGGTCCACACGCTAGATGCCAAGCCATACTCGACCCCGTTGGCCTTTGAAATCGCATCGGCTTCATCGCTAAATTTTTGAACAGTAATGACTGGCCCAAAGATTTCACTCTGGATCATCTCGTCATCTTGCTGTAAGTCGGCAACAACTGTTGCTGGGAAGAAGAAACCTGGCTTATCTAGCGCCTTTCCACCTGTCATGACCCGTGCATGAGAAGGCAGGCGATCAAAGAAGGCGCTCACACGGGCTAACTGGTTTGCATTATTAACTGGTCCCAAGAAGACATCTTCTGATGGAGCGCCAATAGCAATGCCCTTAGCCTGCTCGGTCAAAAGTGCGACAAATTCATCATAAACACTGGCTTCAACGATGACGCGTGTGGCAGCCGTGCAGTCCTGACCAGCGTTGAAATAACCAGCAATGGCAATGCCTTCGGCCGCAGCTGCAAGATCTGCATCAGCAAAAACAACAACAGGTGCTTTTCCACCGAGTTCTAAGTGCACGCGCTTGAGTTGTGTGGCTGCAGATTGTGCAACTTGAATTCCAGCTCCAACTGAACCTGTAATTGAAACCATATCGGGACGCTTGTGTTCAACAACCATGCGTCCAGTTTCGCGTTCACCACACACAACATTGAAAACACCAGCTGGTAAAAACTCTGACATCACATTGGCCATCCACACAGTTGATGCTGGAGTTGTATCACTTGGCTTTAACACAACCGTGTTACCTGCAGCAATTGCTGGAGCCCACTTCCACACAGCCATCATCATTGGATAGTTCCATGGTGTTACTTGTCCAATAACTCCGACTGGTTCGCGGCGAATCATTGAAGTCATGCCGGGCATATATTCCCCAGCAGATTTTCCTTCCAGATTTCTTGCAGCTCCCGCAAAGAAACGAATCTGATCCACCATCGGTGGAACTTCTTCAGTAGTTGTTAAAGAGATTGGTTTTCCTGTATTAGTTGTTTCAATAGCAATAATTTCATCTGCGCGAGATTCAATAGCATCAGCGATTTTCAGTAATGCTTTCTGCCGCTGCGATGGAGTTGAATCGCGCCACCCTGGGAATGCATTACTTGCAGCTTTGAAAGCTGAATCGACATCGGCAGCATTTGATTTAGGTGCACGGGCATACTCTTTGCCAGTTGCTGGATTAATAAGTGGCGAGCTTTCACCGGATGTTGAATCTACGGCCTTGCCATTGATGAAGTTAGTTAACTTTTCCATGGAATTGAGCCTACCAATTCCACCCTGGCCTAACCAGTAGGGCTTTTACCTTTTTCTGCAGCCGCTAGTTGACCACAGGCCCCATCAATTTCACGGCCTCTGGTATCTCGCACTGTGACAGGAACCCCGTAACTTTCCAATATGCGGACAAACTCAGCTTCATCTTCGCGACGAGAAGCAGTCCACTTCGAACCTGGAGTGGGATTGAGGGGAATTAAATTAACGTGGGCATTACGGTTTTTCAGTAACCGGCCGAGCAAATCTGATCTCCATGATTGATCATTGATATCTCGAATCAAGGCATATTCAATTGAATAGCGGCGACCCGTCTTCTTCTCATAAGCATCTGCTGCAGCCAAAACTTCCTTAATTTTCCATCTGGAGTTGATTGGAACCAAGGTGTCACGAAGTTCATCATCTGGGGTGTGAAGAGAAACGGCCAATGTAACTGAGAGTCCTTCTTCGGTTAGTTTTTCTATTCCGTTAACAAGACCTACAGTTGAAACCACGACAGAACGTGCGCTGATTCCTAATCCATCTGGGTTTGGGTCTGTGATGTTTCGAAGTGTTCGTATCACTGCGTTGTAGTTAGCTAACGGCTCACCCATGCCCATAAAGACGATATTTGAAAGACGGGCTTCTCCTCCAGGTAATTCGCCATTTGCGCATGCCCGAGCTGCCGCAACGATTTGCTCTGTGATTTCTCCTGCACTCAAGTTTCGAGTAAGTCCTGCTTGTCCAGTTGCACAAAATGGGCAGTTCATTCCACAACCAGCTTGGGATGAAATACACACAGTTACGCGATCGGTATATCGCATCAAAACTGACTCCACTAAAACTCCATCATGGAGTTTCCAAAGATCTTTACGTGTCATTCCCCCATCACACTCAACTGAGCGAACGAGCTCAATGAGTTTAGGAGTGAACTGTTCTGCAATTGTCTTGCGCATCTCTGCAGGAATATCAGTCCAGTTCTCTGGATCATTAGATAAATGCGTGAAGTAATGGGTGGCTACTTGGTTGGCACGAAATGCAGGTAGGCCTAAAGTTTTTGCCAGTTCACGGCGCTCTTCAGGTGAGTAGTCAGCTAGATGCTTAGGGGTCTTCTTGCGCTGAACTGGCTCATCGAAAACTAATTTAATCTCAGGAACACTCATAGCCAGCGCTTCACAAGCTCTAATGCAAGCCAGAGAGCTGGGGCTGAAATCAAAACTGAATCAAGACGATCCAAGATTCCGCCATGGCCAGGAAGTAACGTGCCCATATCTTTAAGCTGTAGGTCGCGCTTCATTGCACTTTCAATCAGATCACCGCATGTGGCGGTAAAAACAATCATGAGTCCAACTACTGCGCCAATCCACCAATGCATTGTCATGATGTATTTAAATGCCAGTGACCCACCAATAACAGTGAACACGATGGAACCAATTAAGCCTTCCCAACTCTTCTTTGGGCTAATTACTGGAACAAGTGGGTGCTTTCCAAATAGAACTCCAACGACATAGCCAAAAGTATCGTTGCAGCCAACTAAGACAACAAAAGTCATTACGCGCTCTAAGCCTGTGCTTGGCTTAGCTAGAAGAATAAGGAAGCCACCTAGAAATGGTAGATAAAGCAGTGAAAAGGTAGTTGCTGTCGCACTTTGCACAAAACCATCTGGGCCTTTAGTCAAAAGCTGAATGAGCAAAAGTGGAATAGCGATAGCAGTTGCAATTGCTAAACCTGCTGCCCCACCGTTCCATGTTGCATAAGTTAGAGCCAACGCCCCAACTGCAAGAGAAACTACAGAAATATAAATGCCGCGAGCACTAAAAGCTCGAACAATTTCACGAATACCTAAGAGCACCGCAACTGCGACAACAACTGCAAATACCTCACGGTGATAAGCAAGGGCAAACCACACCAGAGCAATCAGAGATAGTGAGACCACAATTGAAGGACCGAGCTTTCGCCCAGCCTTCTTGTTTATCGCCTCATTTATCGATTGAAAATCAGACATCAGTGACAAACTCCTTAGACTTCTAGGAGTTCGGCCTCCTTGTGCTTTAAGAGTTCATCAATCTTTGCAACGTGATCTGATGTGATTTTCTCAAGTTCCTTTTCGCCGCGAGCTAAATCATCTTTTCCGATCTCGCCATCTTTTTCCATCTTTTCCATGGATTCTTTTGCCGCACGGCGAATGTTTCGCATAGAAACCTTTGAATCTTCAGCTTTGCCTTTTGCTACCTTTATAAATTCCTTACGTCGCTCTTCAGTTAATTGTGGGAAATTAATACGAATAACAACGCCATCATTTCCAGGGTTGACGCCTAAGTCAGATTCGCGAATTGCTTTTTCAATACTTGCCATTGAGCCTTTATCAAAAGGTGCGATGGTGGCCATTCGGGCTTCAGGAACTTGAATGGAAGCTAATTGTGAGAGCGCTGTGTATGTGCCGTAGTAATCGACCATAATTTTGTTAAACATTGATGGGTGCGCACGGCCGGTTCGAATAGAAGCAAAATCATCCTTTGCTACCTCAACAGCTTTACTCATCTTCGTGTCAGCGTCTTTGAGGGCGCTTGCTACATCTGCCATGACTTCTCCCTTGGGGTTTTCCTAATTCTTTGATTCTATCGGCAATTTCCGACTTGGCTCTATAAAAATTTGAACTAAGAAACCAATGTTCCTATTGTTTCCCCGCGCACAGCGCGCGCGATATTGCCATTTTTCATTAAGTCGAAAATAACAATGGGAAGCTTGTTTTCACGGCAAAGGGCAAAAGCTGCGGCATCAGCCACTGCTAGGGATTTGCTCAAGACTTCATCATATGAAATCGCATCATATTTAACTGCTGATTTATCTTTCTTAGGATCTGCGCTGTAAACACCATCGACACCGCTCTTGGCCAGTAGAAGTGCTTCGGCTCCAATTTCAAGTGCGCGCTGGGCTGAAACAGTATCTGTTGTAAAGAATGGCATTCCCGCGCCTGCACCAAAAATTACTACGCGACCTTTTTCAAGGTGGCGAATCGCACGAAGTGGAATGTAAGGCTCGGCAACTTGACCCATGGTGATTGCCGTCTGAACACGAGTTTGAACGCCTTCTTTTTCTAGAAAATCTTGAAGTGCTAGGCAGTTCATTACTGTTCCAAGCATTCCCATGTAGTCGGCTCGTGAGCGATCCATTCCGCGCTGGGATAGTTCGGCTCCACGGAAATAGTTACCGCCACCAACAACGATGGCCACTTGTACACCACTTCGGGCTACATCTGCGATTTGTTTAGCAATATCTTGGACAACATCGGGATCAACACCAATACCTTTAGCTCCACCAAAAACTTCTCCAGAAAGTTTAAGGAGCACCCGCCGATACGTTCCTCGTGTACCGGGCATGAGTGCTCCTTTAACTTCTAGTTGGAATATCTAAATTCTAAGCGATGTCGCCTTTGAACTTATTGACCCACGCGGAAGCGATTGAACGCCTTAACGGCTGTTCCTGCCTCATCGAGGATCTGCTTTACTGATTTCTTGGCATCCTTAGCAAAAGATTGCTCAATCAAAGAAACTTCCTTGACGAAGCCTGTTACGCGACCTTCGATGATCTTGATAAGGGAAGCTTCTGGCTTTCCTTCCTCGCGTGCAGTCTCTTCTGCGATACGACGTTCATTTTCAATTAGTTCAGCAGGAACATCTTCGCGATTTACAAACTGTGGTGCGAAGGCTGCGATGTGCTGAGCAATATCTTTACCAACTTCAGCTGCATCCTTAGTTAATTGAACTAGAACGCCAACTTGTGGTGGCAAATCTGGGCTTGTGCGGTGTAAGTAGATCCCAACTGGAGAATCCTTCAACACTGCAATTCGACGGACTTCAATCTTCTCGCCAAGAGTTGCATTTGCCTCATCAACTGTTGCCTGAACGGTCTTGCCGCTAGACATTGTTGTTGTAAGGAATGACTCTAGTGAATCAGATTGTGCATTTTGTAGGTGAGCAAGTAGCTCATCTGCAAGTGCAACGAAGCGCTCACCCTTAGCCACGAAATCTGTTTCGCAGTTAAGTTCTAGCATCACACCAAGATTTCCTTCAACCTTTGCAACTACTGCACCGTTTGAAGTTAAACGACCTTCACGCTTTGTGACTCCCTTGAGTCCCTTAACGCGAATAATGTCGATCGCCTTGTTGTAATCGCCTTCTGCTTCATCCAGAGCCTTCTTGCAATCAAGCATTCCAGCAGCTGTTGCTTCACGAAGATTCTTAACGTCTTGCGCTGTATATGCAGCCATTTAATTAAGCTCCTTCTGTTACTACGGTTGCTTCTGCTGTTACTTCAGTTGTTCCAGCAATCTCTTTTTCCCAATCAGCTAAAGGCTCACCAGCTGCAACTGCAGGGGCTTCATCCTTTACTTCGCTCTTAGCCTGTGCTGAACGTGCAGCAAGGCCAGCAGCAATTGCATCAGTGATAACGCGAGTCAAAAGACCGATTGAACGGATTGCATCGTCGTTACCTGGAATCTTGTAGTCAACTTCATCTGGATCACAGTTTGTGTCCAAGATTGCGATAACTGGAATACCAAGCTTCTTGGCTTCCTGCACAGCTAAGTGCTCCTTCTTAGTATCAACAACCCAAATTGCTGAAGGCAACTTAGTCATATTACGGATACCGTTTAGGTTCTTAAATAGTTTTTCGCGTTCGCGGCGAAGAACAAGAAGTTCCTTCTTTGTAAGAAGTAGATCGTTCTTCTCTTCTAGAGCTTCAAGCTCCTTCAGACGCTGAATACGCTTGTAGACAGTTGGGAAGTTTGTAAGCATTCCACCTAACCAGCGCTCAGTCACTGTTGGCATACCAACGCGTGCTGCTTGCTCGATGATTGGTTCCTGTGCTTGCTTCTTTGTTCCAACGAACAAAACGTGACCGCCCTTTGCAACTGTGTCCTTAACGAACTCATATGCATTGTCGATGAGCGCAAGTGATTGCTGGATATCGATGATGTAGATGCCATTGCGCTCTGTGAAAATAAAACGCTTCATCTTTGGGTTCCATCGACGAGTCTGGTGTCCGAAGTGGACTCCGCTGTCGAGAAGTTCTCGCATTGTTACTACTGCCATGACGGCATACTCCTTCTTAGGTTTATTTATGTGCGCAGCACAATAAAAAACCCGCTCGGTTTTGGCCTAACAATTTGTTGGGCCCGTCGCACTGAAAGTCATCTACCGATTTAACGGACCGAGATGATTCACCCACTAAAAGTGAGGCAGTGCTGAGATGTCACCGCAATTTCTTGTGGTGCGGGGCAAATCTTACCTGAGCCGTGAGCGTGCTAATTACCGCCCAACTATGCGTAAAAGCCCCCAGGCGGTGATGCGCAGCACGGCTTCTAGGGCAATTGCAAAGCTCATTTTGCTAACCCCATGTTCGCGCTCGATAAAAGTAATAGGAACTTCAGCAATAGATCCGCCTCTAGCAAGTGCCCTGCGAGTCATCTCTATCTGAAAACAATAACCCTCACTGGCAATTGTTTGGATATCCATCTTTTTTAATAGTGAGGCCGAATAGATTCGAAAACCGGCAGTTGTATCGGCCACCCCCAGGGATAAGACGATATTTGCATATCTATTGGCAGCTTTGGAGAGATACTCACGGAACTTGCTCCAGTTACGAATCTGTCCATCAGCAACCCAACGTGATCCAATCAATAAATCAGCTGATCCAATCCATTGCATCATCGCCACTAAATCACTTACTTGGTGAGAGCCATCTGCATCCATTTCAATAATGTTTTCATACCCTCGATCTAGTGCGATTTGAAAACCGGCACGGTAAGCACTTCCCAATCCTTGCTTGCCGCTTCGTTCAATAACTTCAACCCCATGAGCTTTACAGATTTGTGCCGTGCCATCAGGTGATGCGTCATCTATGACTAAAACATCAAGATTGAGTCTGCCCAGCTCATCTAGTAGTGAGCCGATGCTCTCAACTTCGTTATACGTTGGAATAACAACAATAGATTTATTCATGCGCGTGGATGTGCCTGTTTGAAAGCTTTTTGTAAACGCTCTGTTGATACATGTGTATAAATCTGAGTTGTGGCCAAGGATGCATGGCCCAAGATTTCTTGCACTGTGCGCAAATCTGCGCCGCCTTCTAATAGATGTGTTGCAGCAGAGTGGCGCAGCGCGTGGGGTCCCATACGCTCAATGCCTTCTATGGCAGAGAGTGCTTCGTACACAACGGTTCTCACTGCACGTTGATCTATTCGCTTTCCCCTTGCTCCAAGAAAAACTGCCTTTTCAGATTTCTCATTTAATAATAGTTGGCGCCCATCATCTAGCCACTTCTTCAGTGCGCGCATCGCAGGGTTACCGAGAGGAATGACACGTTCCTTATTTCCTTTTCCTAGTACTTGAATAGTCTGGCGGTTGTAATCAATATCGCCTAGATCTAAGCCACACAGTTCTGCCACGCGGGCACCTGTTGCATACAGCATTTCCACCATAGCAACATCGCGCAAAGTCATAGGAGTTTCATCCTCTGCTGCGCGAGTTGCCATTGAATCCATTGCAGTTTTTGCATCATCAATGCCTAAAACTTCAGGCAATGTTCGATGTCCCTTAGGTGTTGCAAGGGAGGCACCCACATCACTAGAAATGTATTTGTTCTTTAACGCCCACTTTGTAAACAAGCGCACTGATACCGCTCTTCGCGAAATAGTTGTACGCGATGCACCTTTAACTTGTTGATTAGCTAACCATGAGCGCAGATGGAGAAGCTGCAACTGTGAAATATCACTAAGGCCACTATTTACTAGATGTTCCAATAATGAGGTCAAGTCCCCCATATATGCACGGACTGTGTGAACGGATAGATTGCGTTCAACTTCTAAATGGCGTTGAAAAGTAGTCAGTAACTTTTCAAAATCTTCGCTCACGCGCCAACTTTACTCGGGTTTGCGTCCCTGACGCAGAAGGCCGAAGGTAACTGCGTCCTCAAGTGCCATTGCAGAGGCTGCAATAACGTTTTCGTGCACACCAACGGTGTTCCATTCACCCTTGCCATCACTTGTTTCAACTAATACACGTGTAACAGCGCCTGTACCCAGACGACCCTCAAGGATGCGCACCTTGTAATCTGTGAGCTCTAAAACTTCTAGCTCTGGATACAGAGTCTTCAATCCAGTACGCAGAGCATTATCAAATGCGTTCACTGGACCATTACCAACACCAGAGCAGGAAATCTGTTTGCCCATCGCAGTTACTTTCACTTCAGCTTTTGTGAGAATGCTTTGATCTTCAGAGCGCTCAACAGTTGTTAACCAATGATCAATAGTGAAGAAGGATGGGCGCTTGCCGCTCATTTCTTCATGAACAAGAAGTTCAAAAGATGCATCGGCAGCTTCAAAGGTAAATCCGCGAGATTCCATCTCTTTGACTCGATCTACGATTCGGCCAATAAGTTCTTTATCTCCCCCAAGATCTACACCGAGTTCTTGAGACTTTAATTCGATGGATGCACGCCCAGCCATGTCAGAGACCAACATCCGCATATCGTTTCCAACAGATGCTGGATCTTCATGTTGGTAAAGGGATGGATCAACCTTGATAGCACTGGCATGCAGGCCAGCCTTGTGAGCAAAAGCTGAAACTCCCACATATGGCTGACGCGCACTAGAAGAGACGTTTGTAACTTCTGCAACAGCATGCGAAATTCTAAATGCTTCGCGAAGAGCATTTTTAGGCAAAACTAATTGCTGCTTCTTGAGCTCTAAGTTAGCAATGATTGTTACAAGATCAGCATTTCCAGTGCGCTCACCATAACCATTGAGAGTTCCTTGAACGTGCGTCGCACCTGCTGCAACTGCAGCCATTGAGTTAGCAACTGCGCAACCTGTGTCGTTGTGACAGTGAATTCCAAGGCGGGCAGAGCTTGCTGTTAAAACATCATGGACAACTTGTGAGAGCTCATCTGGCAACATGCCACCGTTTGTATCGCACAAGGCAATCACATCAGCGCCAGCTTCAGCAGCGGTGCGCACTACTTCTAGTGCATATGCACGGTTACTGCGATAGCCATCAAAGAAGTGCTCAGCATCTAGAAATACGCGTTGTCCCTCTGAAATTAAGTGACTCACTGAGTCACGAATCATCTCTAGATTTTCATCAAGGGTTGTCTTGAGTGCTAAATCAACGTGGCGATCAAAAGCCTTTGCGACCAGAGTTACCGCAGGTGCACCTGAATCTCGAAGAGCCCCAAGTAGAACATCATCAGCAGCTTTAACGTTAGGACGACGTGTGGCACCAAATGCAACAAAGGTTGCATTCTTTAATACTAATTCCTTTTTAGCACGTGCAAAAAACTCGGTGTCCTTTGGGTTTGCACCAGGCCATCCGCCTTCAATAAATCCAACACCAAGATCGTCAAGATGGCGCGCGATAGCCAACTTGTCATGAACTGAAAGGTTTAAACCTTCTTGCTGTGCACCATCTCGCAGAGTGGTGTCATAGATATGAAATGCATCAGAAACTGGCATTAGCAGACCTTACGAACCCAACCGTGTGTATCAGGAGTCGTTCCATGTTGAATTGCGAGCAAATGATTGCGAATTTGCATAGTGATCACACCCGGTTGTCCGTCGCCAGTTACCCATGTGCCCATGTTGGATTTAGCGGTACCAACTGGAGAAACAACTGCAGCTGTTCCGCATGCAAAGATTTCAGTTATTTCACCGGATGAAACGCCGTCGCGCCAGTCATCAATACTCAGCATTACTTCTTCGGTTTTGTAGCCAAGATCTTTAGCGACAGAAAGAATTGAATCACGCGTAATTCCTGGCAGTAATGTGCCAGTTAACTTTGGAGTGATGACAGTTGCATCTTCACCTTTTCCCTTAACAAAGTAAAGGTTCATTCCGCCCATCTCTTCGACCCACTTGCGCTCTTTTGCATCAATCCACACAACTTGATCGCAACCCTCTTTAGCTGCAGCTTTTTGTGCAACCAGTGATGCTGCATAGTTTCCACCACATTTGGCTTCACCTGTTCCACCTTGTGCGGCTCGAACATATTCAGTTGAAATCCACACGGAAACAGCCTTTGAAGGATCAAAGTAAGCGCCAGCCGGTGTTGCAATAAGAATGTAGGTCGCCTTATTTGTTGGGCGAACTCCTAAACCAACTTCGGTTGCAATCATAAATGGGCGAATATATAGAGACTCTCCAATTTTGTTTGGTACCCAACCTGCATCTTGCTTAACTAGAGTTTCAACTGTCTCTAGAAAGAGTGCTTCTGGCATCTCTGGCAAAGCTAAACGCTTAGCTGAGTTGGCAAAACGCTTTGCATTTGCATCAGGGCGAAAGAGTGAGATTGATCCATCAGGTTGGCGATAAGCCTTCATGCCTTCAAAGATTTCTTGGCCGTAGTGAAAAACCGCTGTCGCTGGATCCAAAGAGAGTGGGCCATAAGGCTTTAACTCTGGTTCTGCCCAGCCATCTTTTTCAGTCCACTCACACACAACCATGTGGTCGGTGTAGTACTTACCGAATCCACCTTCAGCAACAAGTGCATCACGAGTTGCTGCATCTTTCGCATGTGGATTGAGTGTGATTTTCATGTTTTATAGCGCTGCGACTAGCGCATCTCCCACTTCACTTGTGCTTCGTTTCTTGTCGCCTCGCGCTAATAAATCAGCAGCAACCGCGCGCTCAACATCACGTGCAGCATCGCTGTAACCCAAGTGATCGAGCATCATCGCAACAGACATAACTGTGGCAGTTGGATCTGCAATATTTTTTCCAGCAATATCTGGAGCTGAGCCATGTACAGGCTCAAACATTGATGGGAATTTTCCTGTTGGATTAATATTTCCTGAAGCTGCTAAACCAATTCCGCCACAGATGGCAGCTGCAATGTCGGTCAAGATATCGCCGAAAAGGTTATCCGTTACGACAACATCAAAACGCTCTGGGTTGGTAACAAAGAACATCGACGCTGCATCAACGTGTAAATAGTCAGTTGAAACGTTTGGATATTCCTTTGCAACTTCATTGAATGTGCGAGTCCATAGACCACCAGCACGAGTTAATACGTTGTTTTTATGCACCAAAGTCAGCTTCTTGCGCTCTCTCTTTGATGCGCGCTCGAATGCATCGCGAATCACTCGCTCTGCTCCACGGCGGGTGTTCAAACTTTCCTCCGTTGCAATCTCTGCATCAGTACCTTCTGCAAGGACTCCCCCAGCACCAACATAGGGGCCTTCAGTACCTTCGCGCACAACGACAAAATCAATAGCAGCTTTGGTCGCTAATGGACCAGTCACTCCAGGCATTAAGCGTGCAGGGCGCAAATTTATATAGTGATCAAAAGCAAAACGAAGCTTCAACAAAAGCCCACGCTCTAGTACTCCGCTTGGAACTGTTGGATCTCCAACTGCACCTAACAAAATGACATCTTTAGTTGCAATCTCATCCAAAATAGTTTGTGGAAGAACTTCACCTGTACGGTGCCAAAAACCAGCACCTAAGTCGTATGAAGTGCGCTTGAAGCTCACGTCATATTTTTTGGCAACAACATCTAGAACCTTCAAGCCCTCATTAACTACCTCTGGGCCGATTCCATCACCGGCGATAACGGCTAAGTTAATAGTTTTCATTAGTCCACCAAAAATACTGAACGAACGAAATCGGCCTCAGTATCCTTCTTAACCTTTGCAACGATATCTTCGCTGACATGTGAATCAACAGTAAGTGCCATTAACGCTGTACCGCCGGCTTCACTTCGAGCAACCTGCATAGCAGCAATATTAACTTTGGACTCTCCCAAAGTTTGCCCAACGATACCGATGATGCCTGGGCGATCTACATATCGAATAAAGAGGATGTTATCTGTCGGTGGTAGGTCAAGGCGGAAAGAATCAATTCCAACAATCTTTTGTGTCTGTTTGATGCCCATAAGTGTTCCATCAATAGACATTGCCTTACCTGTACCAGTTGTGGCACGCAAGGTAATCATCGAACGGTACTCATGACATTCTGCAGTATTTGTAACTGCTGAAACAACACCACGCTCTGCGGCAAGTCCTGGCGCATTGACGTAGGTGACTTCCTCTGCACCCACTGCCAGTAGCGCACCTTTGAGCGCTGAAATTCCCAGAATTGATGCATCATGAATTGAAATTTCACCTTTTACACTCACGTCAATATTTACAGGCAGCTCGCCAAGTAATTCAGTTGCAATCTCTGACATTTTTTCAACAAGTGGCAATGAAGGACGAATATCTTCATGGATTACGCCACCTTTAACATTGACTGCATCAGGAACTAGTTCTCCAGCTAAAGCTTTACGGACTGAAACAGCAACTGCAATTCCAGCTCGCTCTTGTGCTTCATCTGTTGATGCACCTAGGTGAGGCGTAGCTACAACTTGATCTAGCGCAAATAGAGGTGAATCAGTACATGGCTCAGTTACATAAACATCTAATCCAGCACCTGCAACGCGGCCTTCTTTAATTGCGTCATACAAAGCTGCTTCATCTAGAACTCCGCCACGCGCAGCGTTAACGATGCGAACAGCTGGCTTAACTTTCTTGAGTGCTTCAACACCAATGAGGTTTCCTGTCTCTTTCGTCTTCGGTAAGTGAATAGTGATGAAATCAGAAGTTTTCAAAAGCTCATCAAGATCAACTAACTTCACTCCCAGTTGCGCAGCACGTGCTGGTTGAAGATATGGGTCGTAGGCAACAACATTCATTCCAAAGGCCTGCATGCGAGATGCAACCAATTGACCAATGCGTCCGAATCCAACAATTCCCAAAGTCTTTTCAAATAACTCTGCGCCAGTGAATTTAGAACGCGCCCACTTACCATTTCGAAGGGCTGCGTTAGCTGGTGAAATAAAGCGTGCAGAAGCTAGCAATAAAGAAATAGCTAGCTCTGCAGCACTAACAATGTTTGAAGTTGGTGCATTAACAACCATGACTCCGGCAGCAGTTGCTGCAGGAATATCGACGTTGTCTAAACCAACACCGGCTCGCGCAATCACCTTTAAACCTTTTGCCGCTGCAATTGCCTCTGAATCCATCTTTGTCGCAGAGCGAATTAAGACAGCATCCACACCTTTTGCAAGTGCTGCTAGAAGCTGGCCACGATCTGAACCGTCGCAGTTAACGACATCAAAATCTGGGCCAAGGGCTTCAAGCGTTGCAGGGCTTAGCTCTTCAGCAATGAGAACGACAGGTTTAGCCACGCGCCGCGCTTCCCTCTTTATAGTCATCACCCTTTGACTGCTTCATCCATGAAAACATCTTGCGAAGTTCACGGCCAACAGCCTCGATTGGGTGAGTTTCACCCTTTGTGCGAAGTGACTTAAATTCAGGAGCACCAGCTTCTTGGTCATCTATGAAGCGCTTAGCAAATGCACCACTTTGGATATCTGCAAGAACTGCCTTCATGTTTTCCTTAACGTGTGGATCGATAACACGTGGGCCAGAAACATAATCACCAAATTCTGCAGTGTCTGAAACCGACCAGCGCTGCTTTGCAATTCCACCTTCATACATCAAGTCAACAATGAGCTTAAGTTCGTGCAAGCACTCGAAGTAAGCAACCTCTGGCTGGTATCCAGCTTCAGTAAGAGTTTCAAAACCATACATAACTAGTTGTGAAGCACCACCACAAAGTACTGACTGCTCTCCAAAGAGATCTGTTTCTGTCTCTTCTGTAAATGTAGTCAAGATTCCACCAGCGCGAAGTCCACCAATTGCCTTGGCATATGAAAGTGTGAGAGGCCATGCGCTACCAGTTGAATCTTGTTCAACTGCAACGATTACTGGAACTCCACGTCCTGCTGCATACTCACGACGTACTAAGTGACCTGGTCCCTTTGGTGCAACCATACAAACATCTACTGACGCAGTTGGCTTGATGTATCCAAAGCGAATATTGAAACCATGTCCAAAGAACAAAGCATCGCCGTCTTTTAGGTTAGGCAAAATTGAATCAGTATAGATATGGCGCTGAACATGGTCAGGTGCCAAGATCATGATCACGGTTGCTTCTTTAACTGCATCTGCAACAGAAACAACACGCAAACCTTCTGCTTCTGCCTTTGCGCGTGATGCTGAACCTTCTTTTAATCCAACACGAACATCGACGCCGCTATCACGCAAGTTAAGTGCGTGGGCATGTCCTTGTGAGCCGTAACCGATGATCGCGACTTTGCGACCCTGGATGATGGATAGATCGGCATCCTCTTCGTGATACATCGTTGCTGCCACGGTATTTCTCCTTTAGTTCTGGTAATCGGGTTGAGTGTCGTGAACTGATGGTGCGGTCTTATTTGGAACTATTTCCTTGATAGAAATGACATTGATCAACTTATCGAGCTGGGCAATTACTTGCTCCAACGCATGGCCTTCCAAATTAACCACAATGTCCATTTGTGAGATGGAAGGGTCAGCTGTTGGACCAACTGATAAGCGTTCAATGTTGTATGCACGGCGAGAAAAAAGACCAGCAACGCGGGCCAATACGCCTGGTGAGTTCTCTACTAAAACTTCGAGTGTGTGTTGGGCCATTTTTATAGCTCCTGTGAATCCCAGTCAGGCGCGGTTTCGCGCGCGATCTTAATATCATCATTTGATGCGCCAGCTGCAACCATTGGCCACACCATTGCATCGCGATGCACACGGAAATCAATCACAACAGGTTGATCATTAATTCCCATCGCCTTTTCAATTGTTGCATCAACATCTTCTTCACGCTCGCAACTCAAGCCAACACAACCCATAGCTTCTGCAAGCATTGGGAAGTTAGGAACGCGCTTTGATTCAAGGCTTGTATTTGAATATCGACCTTCATAGAACAGGGTCTGCCACTGGCGAACCATGCCAAGAGATTCGTTATTAATGATTGCAACCTTGATTGGAATATTATTGAGTGCACACGTTACAAGCTCTTGATTAGTCATCTGGAAACAACCATCACCATCAATTGCCCACACAGTTGTGTCAGGTGCTCCAACTTTCGCACCCATCGCCGCAGGAACTGCATATCCCATAGTTCCTAAACCACCTGAGTTAAGCCAGGTGCGAGGGTTTTCATAAGAAACAAATTGCGAAGCCCACATTTGATGCTGACCAACACCTGCGGCAAAGATTGCCTCAGGGCCTGAGATTTTTCCAAGTCGTTCAATTACATACTGTGGTGAAAGTGAACCATCACTTGGCTTGTCATAGCCAAGTGGATAAGCGGCTTTGAGTGAATTCATCTGACGCAACCATGGAGTTAAATCTGGTTGATTCTTTCCAAGCGCTGCCTTAAGAGCTGGAATTAGTGCAGAGATAGTGTTTTTAAGATCACCCAAAACTGCAACATCGGCAAAGCGATTCTTACCAATTTCAGCAGGGTCAACATCTGCGTGGATAACCTTTGCATTAACTGCAAATGTTGAAAGCTTTCCTGTAACACGATCGTCAAAGCGAGCACCTAAAGTTATGAGTAAATCTGCCTTTTGCAGAGCTGTAACTGCAGCAACTGTTCCATGCATTCCTGGCATTCCAAGATTGAGTGGGTGACTATCTGGGAATGCGCCACGTGCCATCAAAGTTGTTACAACTGGTGCACCAAGTAATTGCGCAAGTTCTAGTAATTCACGGGAAGCATTTGCCTTAATTACTCCACCGCCAACATAAAAAACTGGCTTGCTAGATTGTATAATCAATGCAGCGGCATCCAGGATTGCTTGGTTTTCTGGAACAAGCTTTGGTTTATAGCCGGCCAAATTAACAGTGGCTGGATATTTAAAATCTGTCATAGCTTGCAAGGCATCTTTTGCAATATCAACTAGCACTGGTCCAGGGCGGCCAGTGCTTGCGATATGGAAAGCTTCAGCAATTGCGCGTGGAATATCGGCAGGGTTAGTAATTAAATAATTGTGCTTTGCAAACGGCATCGTAATGCCGCGAATATCGGCTTCTTGAAAAGCATCTGTTCCAATTGCAACAGAAGGAACCTGGCCAGTGATTGCAACAACTGGAACTGAATCCATTGCAGCATCTGCCAAAGGTGTTACAAGATTTGTTGCACCTGGACCTGAAGTGGCAATGCATACGCCAACTCGTCCGGTAACTTGGGCATAACCAGTTGCTGCATGTCCTGCGCCTTGTTCATGGCGCACAAGAATGTGGCGAATAGAGCTAGAAAAAATTGGATCATAGGCTGGCAAAATTGCACCACCTGGGATTCCGAACATGACATCAACGCCAGCAGCTTCAAGTGATGCGACAAGTGAACTAGCCCCAGTCATCTGACTCATTGTTCTTCTCCCTTCTCAGTTGTGCATTTAATGTGGTTAAACGAAAAAACCCTCAGATAACTGAGGGCGGCGCATGATCATCGTTAGATCACGCGCTGCTAAATCACCACCACAAATGTTGTACTCATGGGGATATTCTCCAATGAATTACGCATAAGAGTCAAGGCATGAGATGCACATCTCATAATTTGAGCCAGCTTTACTCGCAGACCGCACCTTTGGATGCTGATCCGACCAGCTTTGAATACTTAGCCAAGACACCACGGCTGTATTTATGACCCAAAGGCTTCCAGCCAACTTTTCTGGCCTCAAGCTCTTTTGGCTCTACTAGTAAATCCAAAGTGCGATTGTTGATGTCGATGCGCACTCGGTCGCCATCTTTAATAAATGCAATTGGTCCCCCATCAACGGCTTCTGGTGCAACGTGGCCAACGCACAAACCAGTTGATCCACCAGAAAAACGCCCATCGGTTAAAAGCAGAGTTGATTTACCAAGACCTGCACCTTTGATTGCGCCCGTGATCATTAACATTTCGCGCATACCTGGTCCACCTTTTGGACCCTCATAACGAATCACAACAACATCACCGGCTTGAATAGTTCCATTTTCAAGTGCATCCATTGCAGCTTGTTCGCGCTCAAACACTCGTGCAGGTCCTTCAAAAGTTTCAATACCAATTCCCGCTGTCTTACAGACTGCTCCATCAGTGGCAAGAGTTCCGCCCAAGATAGTAATTCCAATGTCTGTAGAGATTGGAGATGAAACTGCACGCAAGATTTGTCCATCTGGATCTGGTGGAGCAATATCTTTCAGGTTCTCAGCCATTGTCTTACCTGTGACAGTGAGAACATCGCCGTGAAGAAGGCCTGCATCAAGTAATCCCTTTAACACAACTGGAATTCCACCGACTTTATCAACATCACTCATAACAAATTTACCGAATGGCTTGAGATCTCCAAGTAGTGGAACCTTGGAACCAATGCGGTGGAAGTCGTTAAGTTCAAGATCTACTTCGGCTTCATATGCAATGGCAAGTAAATGAAGAACAGCATTTGTTGAGCCACCTAAGGCCATTAAAATTGTGATTGCATTTTCAAATGCTTGCTTTGTCAAAATATCGCGAGTAGTTATTCCCTGGCGAATAAGTTCAACCACGGCAGCACCTGACGCAATTGCATAAGTATCGCGGCGGCGATCAACTGCAGGAGGCGCAGCTGATCCGGGAAGTGAAAGACCAATTGCTTCACCAATACTTGCCATCGTGTTTGCTGTATACATACCGCCACAAGCACCTTCACCTGGACAGATTGCACGTTCAATTTGATCCACGCGCTCTTGGGTAATTAATCCACGAGCGCAAGCTCCAACAGCCTCAAAGGCGTCAATGATTGTTACATCTTTGCCGTCAACTTGGCCTGGCAGTGTTGAACCTGCATAAACAAAAACGCTTGCAACATCTATGCGAGCTGCTGCCATCATCATTCCTGGAAGAGATTTGTCGCAACCAGCGAAAGTAACCATTCCATCTAAGCGCTCTGCTTGCATTACTGCCTCAACAGAGTCAGCAATAACTTCACGTGAAACTAGTGAAAAGTGCATTCCTTCATGGCCCATTGAAATTCCATCAGAGACAGAGATAGTTCCAAATTGCATTGGGAAACCACCTGCATCAATAACACCTTGCTTTGATGCTTTTGCAAGGCGATCTAAAGACAAATTACATGGAGTAATTTCATTCCATGAAGAAGCAATACCAATTTGTGGTTTAACCCAGTCTTCATCGCCCATTCCAACTGCACGTAACATTCCACGTGCAGGGGCGCGCTCTAATCCATCAGTTACTACTCCCGAGCGCGGCTTCATGTTTGGCATGTGCTCAGTCTAGCCTTCTGATTGTCCAAGATGAGCTAATAAAAGCGCACGAACTTTAGCTGCATCGGCTTGGCCCTTAGTATCTTTCATAACCATTCCAATTAATGCACCAGCTGCTGGCAAATGACCATCACGAACTTTTTGTGCAGTCTCAGGTTGGCCAGCACATGCACGCTCGATTGCAGCCATCAACGCTGAATCATCATTTACAACTTTAATTCCACGAATTGCAATAACCGCTGAAGGCTTTCCTTCTCCGGCAATAACGCCTTCAACAACTTGGCGAGCTAATTTATCTGTTAATTCTCCAGCATTAACAAGGGCCACAATCTCAGCCACATCTGTTGCTGAGATTGGTAGATTCTTGATTGCAACATCTTTTTCATTAGCAATTCGAGAAATCTCACCCAACCACCAGCTGCGTGCTTTAGCAGGATCAGCGCCCAGTGCCACAGTTGCTTCAACAACATCTAATACGTCGGCGTTGATCATCGCTGACATTTCCTTATCCGGAACTGCCCACTGTTCTTGTAGACGTTTGCGGTGAATTGAAGGGCGCTCAGGCAAAGCTGCACGAAGTTGTTCAATCCATGCTGCATCTGGTGCCACTGGAACTAAATCTGGTTCTGGGAAATAACGGTAATCCTCTGCCTGTTCTTTCGAGCGACCAGAGCGGGTTAAACCTGTGTCTTCTTGGAAGTGACGAGTCTCTTGTACAACGCGCTCTCCATTATTGAGACGCTCAGCATGGCGAATCATTTCGCCTCGAATAGCACGCTCTACTGAGCGAAGTGAGTTAACGTTTTTAGTCTCAGAGCGTGTTCCAAGTACATCTGAACCAATTAAACGCAATGAAACGTTCGCATCGCAGCGAAGTGATCCCTGTTCCATCTTCACATCACTAACACCAAGTGAGCGCAAGATGTCACGGAGCTCTGCAACGTAAGCCTTTGCAACCTCAGGGGCATATTTACCTGTACCAGGAACAATCTTGGTAACAATTTCAACTAAAGGAATTCCTGCACGGTTGTAATCAAGAAGTGAATACTCTGCGCCATGGATACGGCCGGTAGCACCGCCGACGTGTAAAGACTTTCCGGTGTCTTCTTCCATATGAACACGCTCAACTTCAATGCGGAACACCTTTGGACCTTCATCGGTTTCAATCTCAACATCAACGTATCCGTTGACACAGATTGGTTCGTCATACTGTGAAATCTGGAAGTTCTTTGGCATATCAGGATAGAAATAGTTCTTACGAGCAAAGCGACTAAACGGTGCAATAGAGCAGTTCAGAGCCAGACCTATTTTGATCGTTGATTCAATCGCCTTCTCATTAACAGTTGGCAGAGCACCTGGCAGAGCTAAACAAACGGGACAAGTTTGTGTATTTGGTTCAGCTCCGAAAATAGTAGAACAACCACAAAACATCTTTGAGTTTGTATTGAGTTCGACGTGAACTTCAAGACCCAGTACTGGTTCGTACTTAGCTACAACTTCCTCGTATGTCAGGCTCATTTGCTACCTGCTAACGCTGGAATTGTTGAGAGCAATGGTGCTCCCCACTTTGAAAGCAGAGCTGCTTCAAGGGCTGCGCCTACTGAATACATGCGCTCATCTTTCATAACTGGCGACATGATCTGGAAACCAACTGGTAGTCCATCTTCTTCTGCAATACCTGAAGGCA
>Ga0194060_10000148_pt1 | contig 50537 bp, 36 predicted proteins | sample SepL225m_MetaG_FD_163427 | JGI IMG/M metagenome (GOLD analysis project Ga0194060, IMG submission 163427) | Anoxic zone freshwater microbial communities from boreal shield lake in IISD Experimental Lakes Area, Ontario, Canada - Sep2016-L222-5m | ecosystem: Environmental > Aquatic > Freshwater >... | reverse complement strand
CCCTAGCCCCCCCGCACGCGGGGGGGGAACAGTGCATTGGTTCCCCCCCGCGTGCGGGGGGGCTAGGGGGGGTCATTCAAACTACAACTGCAGTACTATTAGCTATCGGCTATCGACTATCGGTTATCGGCTTAGGACTTACGCAGTTGAAATGGTTTACCGCATCTGGAAGCCATGCCCACTCAGCAGGCAGAATTGCGGTTTACGGCTTTGCAAAGCGGTTTTCGATTTTCAACTGCGTAAGTCCTACGGCTATCTCACACCAGCGCCTCACGCCCAACCCGCAGGCTATCGAAGAACGCCTCGCAGCGCGTCACGATGCCCGCATCCGCCGAGTGCTCGTCCAGTTCAAGCTCCAGAAACGGCTTGTCGCCCATGATGCGCTTGAAGAACCCGATAAAGAAGGCGTCTGGGCCACAGCAGAAGTTGGTGACGTAGATCGCCTGGAGGTACGGGTTGTCGCGGATGATGATGCCTGCCGCCAGGATGGACTGGCCGCTCGGCGAGCTAATCTTGGTGTAGTAGGGCGCAATATCAACCGTGTTGGTCGGCAGAAAGTCAATCGGGATGGGCAACACGCCCAGCTTGCGTAGCTTGTAGGGCAGATCCTGGCAGACCTCCAGGTCGGCGGTGTTGTAGGGCCGCCCGACTAGCACCACCGCCGGCTGCGATCCGTCCAGCCCGGCCAGGATCTCCTGGCCGCGCTGGCGGATGGCCGTGTTGAAGTCCTGAAGCGCCGCGAAGGCGGCGGCATCAGCCTCGGCGATACGCTCAGGTGAGGTGTCCATGCCGAGTTGCTGGGTCAGGTCGAGCAACTCCTGGCGGCGGAGGGTCTCAGAGCGCAGACGGAAGGGCAGCGAGATCAGGCGCTGACCGCCGCGTGTGGCAACATCGATCTGCTGTGGCACGATATAGGCCGAGGCCGACACGAACGGGCAGTAGTTGGCGTCGAGTTGGCCCGGCCCGCCATCCTCGCGGTTGATCATGCTCGGGAGCAAGATCGCGTCAACATCCTTGCCCGTCAGGTTCAGCGTGTGTCCGTGAACCAACTTGGCCGGCAGGCACGACTCGATCCCGGCGTGTTCCAGGGTGGTCTTGATAATCTCCGGGTTGGTCGGCTCCGAGAGGACGATCTCGATGTCCAGCGCCTTAAACAGCGTGCGCCAGTAGGGGAAGAGATCGTGGAAGGTCATGGCGCGAGCCAGAGCGATACGCGGCTTGCCGGTGCGCGGCCCCTCGGGCGGCGTGTAGTCGCCCAGCAGCAGGGCGCTGCGCTCGGCAAACAGATCGGGGATGCGGCTGGCCTGACGCGACGTGGAGTGGTGACCGATCTCCTCAAAGATGTCGCAGCGCGCACCGTAGAAGATCGGAGCCTCGCCCGCAATCACCACCTTGCTCACATCGCAGATATTCGGGCAGGCCCGGCACTCGAAGGTCGTCGTCTCATAATGACGGTCGCTCAGGTCGAAGCCCTTGAAGCGGGTTGGCAACTCCTCGCCAGCTATGCGCCGCTGCGTAAGCTCCTCCATCACCAGGATGGCCACGCCAATGGCGCCGGTCACATCGTGGTGCGGCGGCACAATGATCTGGCGATCTAGCAGAGTCTGGAAGGCGGCGACCACGCTCTGGTTCCAGGCCACGCCGCCCTGGAGGAAAATCTTCTGTCCAATCGGGCGATTGTTCACCACCCGGTTGAGATAGTTCTGGGCAATCGCGTAGGCCAACCCGGCGGTGATCTGATCCAGCCCGGCCCCCTGCTGCTGGTGGTGAATGACGTCCGACTCCATAAAGACGGTGCAGCGCTCGCCGAGGCCAGTCGGCTGGGCTGCCCCTAGAGCCAACTGGCTAAAGTCCGCCTTAATGTTGAGATCCAGCCGCTCGGCCTGCTCCTCAAGGAACGAGCCCGTCCCGGCGGCGCAGGCGCTGTTCATGGTGAAATCCACCACCGCGCCGTGGTTCAGGCTAATGTACTTGCTGTCCTGACCGCCAATCTCGAAGATCGTATCGACGCTGGGGTCAATCGCCGTTGCCGCACGCGCCTGCGCCGTGATCTCATTCCGCACCACATCGCCGCCCACAAAGTCGGCGGTCAGGTAGCGCCCCGAGCCGGTAGTGCCCACGCCCTGCACAACAACGGTGTCGCCAACCTCAATACTGATCTCGTGCAGACCCGCACGTACCGCATCCAGCGGCTTGCCTGCCGTTTGCAGGTAGCGCCGGGCGACAACCTGCCCGTGCGAGTCGATCAGGGCCAGGTTCGTGCTGATCGAACCGACATCAATCCCCAGATAGACCGGCAGGGGGGTGTCGGCCCTCACCCCAGCCCTCTCCCACTGGGAGAGGGAGTCTGATCTCCCCTCTCCTCGCAGGAGAGGGGCAGGGGGTGAGGGTCGCGAGCTCAGGCCAACATCGTAGATCGGCAGAGCGAACGCGCAGTTGCCGAGGGCCGGCAGGGGCTTGTGGTTGCTCTGCTCCTCGTGGGTCAGTTCCTCTAGGCCAGCGAGGTTGAGGGAGATAGGCAGACTCGCCTCAGATGCCGCATCCCACGCAATCAGGGCGGTGCCCAGGGCGGCCATAATGTGGTGCTGCTCAGGAATGATCAGTTCACCCGGCTTCAGACCGAGGATGTTCTCGAAGGCGCGCACCACACCCTGGTTATAGGCCACGCCGCCCTGGATCAGCACCGGGGCCACAAACGCCTTGCCCTTGCTGATCACGCCCTTGAAGTTGCGCGCCAGGGCGTGGCAGAGGCCCGCCAAGATGTCGGGTAGGGGCGTGCCCTTCTGCTGGAGGTGGATCATGTCGGACTTGGCGAACACCGTGCAGCGCCCGGCGATGCGGGCCGGACTCTCGGACTGGAGCGCCAGACTGCCAAACTCGCCCTCGATCTCAATCCCCAGGCGCTCGGCCTGCTGGTCAAGGAACGAGCCGGTACCGGCGGCACAGATCGCGTTCATCGCAAAATCACGTAGGGCCAGCTTACCCTGCGCCTCATCCCACTCTAGGGAGAGAAACTTGCTGTCCTGCCCGCCAATCTCGATCACCGTGCGAGCCTGTGGGTAGTACTCACTGACTGCGCGGGTCTGAGCGATCAGCTCATTCACGTGCTGGCCGCCGATGGCGCGTGCGATCCGCTCGCCGCCCGAGCCGGTCAGCCCAACCCCGGCCACCTGCGCCAGATCGAACTCCCCCCCGAGGTCGCGCAGCGCCTGAAGCAAGGTCTGCTGCGATTGCCCGTTTGAGCGCAGATAGCGGTGCCCCAGCAAGGTGCGGGCGCGATCCAGAACAACCACCTTCACGGTCGTCGAGCCGACATCGATACCGAGAAATAGATCACTCATAGGTACCCTTTACGCACAGCGAAATAAGCCCGACGTAGGCCGGGCAACCGATAGGTGCCAACGGGTGTACAACGCTGTACGGGTCGAACGAGGTACCAGGTTCAGATGCCAGGGTTCAGACCTGAGCTATCGCGCATCAGGATGCGCGTGATCTATGCTCAACTGACGTACCCAACCTCGCACCAGAAGCCTGTCTTACCGGAGTGGCCAGACGAGGGAATGAACCGTTGATGAGATTGTATAGTTTGTTGATCAAGTTAGTATAGTTCTTATATAACATGAAGTGGGATGTTGTCAAGGCGCAACGCCGATTAGTTGTGATATTTTTACAAAACCACGCACATGGTTTCTTTTTCTTAATAATATAAGGTAAACATATTAAGATTTATCGCGCCAAGGTAATAATGCTACTACCCTAAGTGATAATCAGATCATTCTTTATTACAACAAATCTGTAACTTGACGATAGCGCAATCTATACGGTATATTTAGTCTCCACCACTAATCCTAGTACTATAGCAAAAGAACACATGAGGTACTATCGCAGTCCTCTTGGAGCCGTGAAGAGGAGTCAAGGATTCAGCCGGCTAAAGCCTTGACTCCTCCTTCACAACCGAAATGAGGACTGCGATATCGCAGTCCTCGTTGCGCCATAACCCTGTCAGGCGCGGCCCCTCGTGCATCAGGACGCCGTTCCGTCACCGCTGACCGCATATGACCGGGTTCATCTCAGACAGGAGACACGTTGATGTTTGTCTCAATATGTGTTGCGTCTATCAGAGGTGCCACCCTCCCGTATCTTATTTCGTCTATTCGTTCACAGATATATCACGATTGGGAGTTAATTATTGCTACCCAAGGCAACGACCCTTTTCTCTTATCGTATGTGAATCAGAATGTGCGACGTGACCCGCGTATATCCTTCATACACATCCCCAGATGCGGCAAGTCCTATGCACTTAATCAGGCAATAGACGCCGCGAGAGGCGATATTATTGCCATTACTGACGACGACTGTGTTGCGGCACCTGACTGGTTACGGGTAACCACCGATTGTTTTGCGCGGGATCCTAGCGTGGGCATTGTTGCCGGAAACCTCATTGCATTTCCCGCTGACCGACCGTGTATTTCTACCTGTCCGGCGACATACACGATGGAGTATGTGTATAGGCCAGAAAAGGAAAATCATAGAGCGCCACCGGGGTTTTATTTTGGAGGCGGGAATCTTGCGATACGTCGTTCGGTCTTGGATCTGGTTGGTTCCTTTGATCCATACTTAGGGCCAGGTACAGAATTCCCCGCCGCAGAGGATGTAGATTTCAACCTGCGTGCCGAGTCCATGGGCATTGTGATGTGGACAACCCCGCGATCCATCATCTACCATACCTATGGCCGGAGATTCGGCCTTGACAACGTCATCAAGCATCATCGTGGCTATGCGTTGGGGAGCGGCGCATTACACGCGAAACTGAAGCTGTGGAATCATCGGCTGTTAAATAATTGGCATGGACCGCGAGGGTTGCGGGAGTCAGTTGTGAGCTTTATAAAAAACCCCCCGCAATGGTTGTTGGAAACGTATAAGAGTACATTCGAAAATATCGGATATTCATCATATATGTCCGATTTTGATATTGACAATAAAATTATATCGCATCCGAAGTCGGAGTTGGTTGCATTGCACAGATGACGAACAACAAAAGGGGGGTGGAGTGGGCCAAGCCCGCTCCACCCCCCTTTTTGTTGTTGCTTACGGCTTGAACGGTTTAGCTGTGGGAACGGTCTTCTCGTCCACGTCGCCGGAGATCGGATCAACGCCGGTGGTCAGCGTGCCGTCGGCCAGGGCCTTCTGGATCTCGTCGATCCGGGCCTTCACCGCCGCCGAAATGGCTGCGTCGGTGCCGTGGTAGGGCGCAAGGCCCACGCCGTTATCCTTCGCCTCGTAAATCACCGCGCGCTTGCCCTTGAAGGTGCCGCCCGCAATCGCCTTAATCTGGTCGTAGACGGCCACATCCACCCGCTTGATGGCGCTGGTCAGCACCTTCGCTGACCCCGGTGCCTTGCCGCCCTGGAACGTCGGGCCGGCATATTCGTCCTGATCGACGCCGATGACATAGACGCCTTTGGCCGCCGCTGCCTTGATCCCGCCTGAGCCGGTCTGACCACCGGCCCCGAAGATGACGTCCGCCCCGTCACCGATCATCTGCTCAGCCGTGGAGGCACCGAGCGCAGAGTCACTAAACGACGGCACATAGACGCCCACCGGGTTTACGTTGGGGTTGACGTACTTCGCCCCATTTTCGTAGCCATTCCGGTATTTCTTCACCGGCGGGATCTCCATGCCCGCGACGATCCCCACCGTCCCGCTCTTGGTCATCATTCCGGCCAGCGCCCCAGCCAGGAAGCCCGCCTGATCTTCGCGGAAGCGCAGGGTGACCAGATTGTTGGTCATGGCCGAATCTTCGGTGGCCGGGACTGTAGGTGCCTCTGCCGCTGTTGCAACAGTTGCCACCGGAGCCTTGGAAGAGTAGGTCTGATCCACCCCGATAAACGCGATCTCCGGGTGCGCCGCCGCCGCCGCCTGGGTCGCATCGGCGAGCAGGAAGCCTACCGTGATGATCACGTCGTACTTCTCGTCTACAAGGGTCTGGATGTTCTTGACGTAGTCCGCCGATGCCTGGGTTTCGATATACGTGAACTCCAGCCCAAGCTCGTCGGTCGCCTTCTTGGCGCCTTCGTAGGCAAACTGGTTGAACGTGCCGTCGTTCACCTTGCCCGTGTCTGTCACCAGCGCAACCCGTGGCTTTGAGGAATTTGTCCCAGCGGCAGTGGGTGTCGTTGTGGCCTCGGTCGTGGCGGCAGCGGTCGCCGCCACAGTGGGGGCAGCGGTCGCCGCCTCGGTGGCGGCAGCGGTCGCTGCCGGCGGAACGGTGGCCGCCGCAGTGGCGGCAGCGGTCGCCGCCGGAACGGTGGTGGGTACAGCAGCCGGCTTACGGCCACAGGCGGCCAGCAGCGGCACGATCAGGACAAAGAGAGTCAGCAAACGTACCAGAGACTTCTGCATGGTGGTAGGTCACTCCTTCACGAGTAAGGCATGGTTTCAAATCGGGCGTTTGCAGATCGACAGTCTCACGTGACCCTCACCCCCAGCCCCCTCTCCCCTTGAGGGAGAGGGGCTGGGGGTGAGGGCTGAGCGGCGGCAAAATGTCAAGCTGGTTTGAACCATACCTAAGGGTTGGTTCAATCCAGCGTGACAGTTCAGCGATGAAACGATGACGCGGTGAGGCGTTCCGTATCGCCTCATCGCCTCATCGCCTCATCGCAAGACTGTCAAGCTGAATATGCTCATTTTGAACCATACCTAAGGGTTGGTTCAATCCAGCGTGACAGTTCAGCGATGAAACGATGACGCGGTGAGGCGTTCCGTATCGCCTCATCGCCTCATCGCCTCATCGCAAGACTGTAAAGCTGAATGTACCCATTTTGAAACATGCCTAAGACATGGTTCAAACCAGCTTAACAATTCAGCGACGAAACGATGACGCGGTGAGGCGCTCCGTATCGCCTCATCGCCTCATCGCCTCATCGCAAGACGGTCACGCTGAATGTGCCCATTTTGAACCATACCTAAGGGTAAGAACCGGGCGATTATAGCATAGTCACTTCCAGCCACGCGCACGCACCAGATCGTTGCCGAGCAGGCCGAGCAGCACCGGCCCGGTGTCGTGCTGCTCGAAGCGGGCGCGCTCGAACCACTGCACGGTCGCAAAGACCCCCGGCTCTAGCTCCTCGCGCTGCGGCGGCGAGAGCGGCTGGCCGAACAAGGCCAGACTCTCGGCATGGCTCTTGCCCTTTCGACCATCGAACTCTAGGCCATGGCTGCGCCAGTAGCTTAGGAAGGGCTCACAAATCGACTGGCCGGTCGACTCAAAGAAGAGGCAGCCGGGCTGCTGGCCGGTCTTTGCGAAGGTGAACCAGTCGCGGCCCTGGGCGCGCAGGATGTTGTCGCCAATGCGCGAGAGTTGCACGTTGTAGGGCGGCGGATTTTCGGGGTGGTACTCGAAGCGGTGACGCTCAAAGTACTGCACAATGGAGGTTTGCCCGTCGCTGCTCGTCTCACCGAATTCTTCGCTGATCGGGAAGCCGAAGATCGCCAGTCCGCCGTGGCGCTCCCAGAAACGGCGGAACTCGCCGCCCAGGCTGTGGCTGGTCTCGGGGAAATAGGTCTTGTCGGTGCCGATGCTCTCGGCGGGAACCGGCGCGAAGGCCGGTGGTGCGCCGCCGCCGCCGGGGGTCGGGGCGGGGGTCGGCGCATTCAGCGGGCATCCCGCGTAGGTTTGGGCCAGTTGCAGCGACCTGAACACATTCAGGCGACCCCAGCCGTACTCGTCATCGCGACCGGGTGCCCCCTGATCATCGGCACCGGCCTCCAGAATACAGACGATGTCCTGAACCGGTAGGTCAGGCCGCAGGGTGAAGACAAGGGCCGCCGCGCCAGCCACGTAGGGACTAGAGAATGAGGTGCCGTTCGGCGGGCCGTACTCGCCGCCTGGCAGGGTCGCCCACAAACCAACGCCGGGGGCCGCGATGTCCACATACGAGCCGGTGTTCGAGAAGCCGGTGATGATATCGCCGGGGCCAGTGGCGCCCACGCCAACGACGTTATCGTAGGCGGCAGGGTAACTGGTGGCGTTGCCTGTCTCGTGATCGTTGCCCGTGGCCGCAACCAGCAGCACGCCCTTGCTCGCCGCGTAGTTCACCGCGTCGTGCAGGGTTTGGCTGTTGTTGTTGCCGCCGAGGCTCATATTAATAATCCGCGCACCATGATCGGCGGCCCAGCGGATGCCAGTGGATACCGTCACGTCATCGCCGCCGCCGCGACTGTTGAGAACCTTCACGGGCAGGATCTTGCAGCCCCAGCAGAGTCCCGCAATGCCCTTCCCGTTATTCGTGTTCGCCGCGATCAGGCCGGATACCGCCGTGCCGTGGCCGTTATCGTCACTCGTATCACCATTACCGACCACGGCATTAAAGCCCGGCAGCACCTTGCCGCGCAGGTCAGGGTGATTCCGATCTACGCCGGTGTCCACCACTGCGACGATGATCTCCCCGCCGGTAGTGATGTCCCAGCCCGCAAACGCCTGCACGTTATGCAGCCCCCACTGCTGGCCGATCACGCTATCGTTAGGGGTGCGCCGGGCGCTCAGGCTGTAGTTTGGCTCGGCGTAGACCACGGCGCGATAGCGCGTCAGGGCGGCGGCGGCGACAACGGGATTCACGTCCTGGCGGATGACAATCCGATAGGTGTTGCTTTCCGCCCCGATCATCTGCGCCGACCTCGCCCCAAACTCGTTCAACTGGCGGTTCAGCAGATCGAGGTCACGCGACGTATCTCCTGCAATCTGAAGGGTGTCGCCGCGTAGAGCGACCTGCACGCCCGGTCGCAGACGAAGGAGCAACTCGCCGGGAATTGCCGCCGATGCCGCCGATGATGCGGGGGCTAGAGCCAGGGTGGAAAGGACAAACAGGACGGCGATCATGGCGGGGATCATTCGTTTCATGGCTGAACCTCATCACGGTCACTCAGATCCTCGGCAATGGCGGCGAATTGCTCCAGGGTGACACGAAGATCCTAGACCATCTCGCCGTCCCTCGGGAGAATAGCGTCATTGGTCGTACTCCGCAACACGCGGCAACTGACCTGGTGTCACAACACCACGCTGGCTCTGAAAGCTAAGGGTGCTGGCTGCGCCCTGTTGCTGGGCAACGCCTGAGATCCGGTGGTCAAGGGTGTCGTAGATCATCACCCGCCCGGCGAACGCCAGGGCCAAACGCCGCGCCGCCGCGAAGTAGGCGTAGCGCACGCCGTTTTGTGCGCCGCTGGCCGAGGGCCTGCCAAGCTCCGTCGGCCACCAGGCGGCGTAGGGCAACTCCGAGAAACCGCCGCCGCTCAGCGTCGCCGCCGCCTGGGTCGCCAGCGGGGCAAGATCGGCGCAAAGCTGCGCGACCGTGGCCTTGAGCGCGTGGTTGCCCCAATCGCCGATCATCAGCATGCCGCCAGACATCCACTGGCCCATGCCGCCAAGCTCGGGGTGGTTGAACTGAGCGGCGCTGCCGTTGCCGCGCCGCATTGCGTCGAGCAGGTGCGCGACCGCGCCATCGCTCAGGTGGTATCTGCGCGCCAATTCCGCGACCGCAGTGCGCTCGTTATCGTTAGGGGAGATGTTCATTAGGTTGTCCTCACAAACAAAGACCTTGAGACAAGGTTAGGGAACAGGTATCAGGTAACAGAGATTCTGGGAATTGTAAAGGGGAGTCTAGGCGCTTTAGGGACATTTCAATCCAGCTTGACAGTTTGTCGCCGCTCAGCCCTCACCCCCAGCCCCCTCTCCCTGTGAGGGAGAGGGGCTGGGGGTGAGGGCAGGAGGGTGACTTTGCACCAGCCCTGGTTCACATCAGTACTCTATAGCGCGATACGCTTCCAGATGCTAAGATGTTGGCGATGAAGATTGCCAACATCTTGCGGTGAACGAAATGATTGAGCCTAACTCGGCGGCAGATGAGGAGGGCACGATCCATGCGTCAGCGGCTTAATTATTTCACTCGCCGTTCTATTGCGTTGAGGCTCCCATGCTACGTCTCTCACGGATGCTCTCTGGCGGCTACCTTTTACTGACCCTGCTGATCACGCTCATCACGCTGTTCGTCGGTCCCCTTGGCTGGGCACCCTTCCAGTTCGCCACGATTGGCCCCGGCAGCGCGCCCGTGGTCGTTACGGTTGCCTATAGCACCGAGAAGGAGCAGTGGCTGAAGAATGCCGTTACCCGTTTCGCCGCTACGAACCCCCATATCGGCGGGCGATCTGTCCAGATCGTACTTGAGGGCAAGGGCTCGCGTGAGATGGTCACGGATATTGTGCAGGGCAGCTACCAGCCAACGGTGATCAGTCCCGCCAGCATGATGCAGGTTGATCAGTTGCGCACGGCGTGGATGATCGCAAAGGGTCCCACGGCTGGTTTGATCATCGCTGCCGAGGCTCCCGCGTCGCTGGTGATCACCCCTCTGGTGCTGCTGGCATGGAAGGATCGCGCCGCCCCGATTGAGCAGGCAACCACCAGCGGTGACTTCTGGAATACTATTCAGAAAGCTCTCACTGCGTCGGGTGGTCGTATGCATTTCGGCCACACCAACCCCGAGACCTCGAACAGCGGCCTTCTGACCTTGCTGCTCCTCGCCGACGGCTACGGCGACACGACCGAAGAAAATGCCAGTTCGCCCGCGTTCCAAGAATGGTTGCGTGGTATTGAGCGTGCGGTGCCCCAAGGCGAGGAGAGCACCGGCACCCTGACGACCGATATGCTCCGCTTCGGGCCAAGTAAGTACGATTTCGTCGCCGTCTATGAGAACCTGGCAATTGAGGCGATGAGCAGCCCAGCAGCCGGTAGCAACGGCGGCCTGCACGTCTTCTACCCGCCGACGACTGTTGTGAGCGAACACCCCTACGCACTGCTCAATGCGCCCTGGGTCACGTCCGATCAGCGCCAGGGGGCCATCCAGTTCCGCGATTTCCTGCTCTCCCGCGAGATCCAGCAACTCGCCATTCAGCAGTACGGATTTCGTCCGGCCAGCCAGCAGGTGCAGATCGACCTCGGCGACGCGGCCAGCCCCTTTCGACACTACGCCGACAAGGGGGTTCAGGTCACCATCCCAAACCAACTGAGCATCCCTGCCAATGAGGTGACGTCCGCGCTGATCGCCGCATGGAAGGTGGCGAGCCAGTAAGCCTGATTAGTTTTTTTTGAGAGGGCGGAACCCTCCCAAAACCCCTTCTCTGTAGTAAGGATTGCTTCTATGCGACGATTCTCCATCCTGCTCCTGCTGGCCATGCTGTCGAGTGCGATCTCCGCCTGCGGCAGTGGGTCGTCCGGTGGTGGTGGCGGCAGCAGCGGCGGCACACCCGCGAACGCCCTGAACATCAGTATCGCCTATAGCCCCGAGAAGGAAAAGTGGCTCACCGAGCGCATTACTGCCTTCAACAGCCAGAAGGTGAAGTCCGGCGATAAGCCGATCTTCGTTACTGGTAGTAACAAGTCGTCGGGGGCCGCACGCACCGAGATCAAGAACGGCACCTTACAGACCACGGTCTGGAGCCCTTCGGCCAGCACCTGGCTGGAGGTTCTCAAGCAGGAGAGCAACAACCAGAGCGTGGCCGTCTCCAACAAGCCCCTGGTGCTCACCCCGGTGGTGATCGGCATGTGGAAGCCGATGGCCGAGGCTCTGGGCTGGCCAAACACGCCGATTGGCTGGAGCGATATGCTCGGCTTGATCAAGGATCCGCAGGGTTGGGGTAAATTCGGCCACCCTGAGTGGGGCCGCTTCTCCTGGGGCCATACCGACCCCGAAATCAGCACTAGTGCCCTCAGCACCTTGATTGCCGAGTTCTACGCCGCGACCGGCAAGCAACAGGGGCTCACCGCCGCCGACGTGCAGAGCGCCCAGTCTCAGCAGTTTGTCCGCGACCTCGGTCAGGGCATCAAGCACTATGGCTACAATACCTTGATCTTCAGTCAGAACATGAAAAAGTTCGGCATGAGCTATATCTCGGCCTTCCCAATGGAGGAGATCACCCTGATCGACTTCAACAAGGTCGATCCGCCGACCACGCCTTTGGTGGCGATCTACCCCAAAGAGGGCACCTTCTGGCACGATGACCCCTATATCGTGATGGCCTCGGCCAGCGCCGAGGAGCAGCAGGCCGCCAAGGTGTTCTACGACTTCTTGCTGACCGACGAGAGCCAGCGCATGGCCATGAGCTATGGCTTTCGCCCGGCCAATGTGAATGTGCCGCTGGCCGACCCGATCAGCCCGATCTATGGTGTGCAGACCCAGGGCGTGCAGACCATCCTGGAGGTGCCTAAGTCTGATGTGATCGTTGCCGTCAAGAACTCCTGGGCGGTCAACCGTAAGCGCGCCGATATTATGCTGGTGGTCGATGTCTCTGGCTCGATGGAGGGCGATAAGCTGGAGTCGACTAAGGCCGGGATGGAGAGCTTCCTCTTGCGCATCCTGCCCGACGACCGCGTCGGTCTGATTACCTTCTCCAATAGCGCCACCCAGGTCGTCGCGCCCGCGCCGCTGAGCGACAACCGCATCCCGCTTCAGAAGGCCATCGGCGATATGCGCGCTACGGGTAAGACCGCCGTCTTCGACGCAATCGACATGGCCCGCCAGTCCCTCGCTGGTCTGCCGCAGACCGGCGAGGAACGCATCCAGGCTATTGTGCTGCTCTCTGACGGCGGTGACAATTCCAGCCGTCTGAGCATCGACCAGATCAAGACCAGCTTCGACGAGACGGGTGTAAGCATCTTTCCGGTCGCCTATGGTGCCGACGCCGACCGCACCATCCTCGATGCGATTGCCGAGTTCTCGCGCACCATCGTCGTCGTCGGCGACACCGGCGACATCGCCCAGATCTTCGAGAACCTGAGCCGGTACTTTTAACGATGCCGTGGGGCGCAGCAGCGGCCTATGCCTGCTGCTGCACCCCCACGATAACATTATGAACAACCTCACCATTGCCGCAACCCGGCCCCTACACATCATCGTCCTGCTAGCGTCGGTCTTTGGCGGGCTGGCGGTGACGATCTGGCTCCTCCCTTTGGGGGTGATCGTGTATAGTATGGCGGTGTTTTTGGCCGCCCGCGATCCGAGCCTCGCCCTGACCACCCAGCGCCCGGTCGCCTTGCCGAAGCTCACCAGTCCCACCTTTCGGGCTATCGTCGCTGAGATTGATCGCTCGCAGCGCGAGGTCGAGCGTTCGGTGGAGGCTGCGCCGGGGCCGCTTGCCACCGCCCTGCGCCCGGTGGTCGCCCAGAGCCGCGAACTTGTAACCGAGGCCCACGATCTGGCCAGCAAGGGCCAGATTATTGAGCAGTACCTTGCCACCGCTAATTTGCGCCAACTCTATGAACAGATCAACGGTATTGATACCCAGATCACTCGTACACGGGACGCCTATACCGTTCAGCAGCTCCAGGAAACCCGTGGTGCCCTGGTAGATCGCCAGCGTAATGCGACCGACCTGGAGACCTACGTCGGTCGGATTAACGCCCAGTTGTCCAATATCGACGCCAGCCTCGATAACGTCTTGGCTGAAACCGTCCGCCTGCGCACCGCCGATGCCGTGTCCGCCAGTTCGATGAGTGGCCAGGTGGCCGACCGCCTGCGTGACATGAAGGCCGACATGGATGCGTTCCAGCGGGTGCTTGACAGTGCGATGACAGGAATATAGCTATGTTTCACCTAACTTAAATGTAGCCGTATTGACATCGTTGATACTGCCGTCTACTATGTACGTATCAGCGATTCGCACGCTCGTGAGTACTGTTTGCATGCAACGTATCAACACCCTTCCCGATGAGAACCTTGCCGCCGAGGTACTGCCCCCGCTGCTGGCGGTGGTCAGTGCCCTGGCCGCGATGTCGATTGGTATACTCCTGATTGTCCAGTGGCACGCCAGCGCGTCGCCCTACCTGCTTTCCCTCGCCCTGATCGGGTGCGTCTGTGTCAGCGGGTTCCTCCTTCAGCGCGGGCGGCTGCGCCCCGCCGGGATCATTACCTCGTACACCCTGGCCCTGCTGCCGATCCTAAGCATCATCCCCTTTGGCGTGGCCAACAACACCCTGATCTTTCTCTCGGTCACGGGTGTGATCGCCGCCGGGGTGTTGATCTCCCCCGACGCCCCGCTTGTCGTCGCCTGCTACGCCATCGGCGAGCTGATGATCCTCCTGATCTTCCCCGGCCTGGTTGGCCAAGCCCCCGCAGATTTGTCTGTTATCCTGTCTGTAGGCATGAGCATGGCCGTGCTGCTCCTTGGCACAGCAGCCATCACCTGGGCCGCTGGCTATGCCGTCCACGGCACGATCAGATGGGCGCTGGAGACATCGGGTAAGGCTGCGCGGCGCGAACATCAATTGCGGGCAACCCAGACCGATCTTGAGCGCATCCTACGAGAGCGGGATCAGCTCAATGACCGACTCTATAAGACGACCCTTGACCTAGAGACGGCCCACGCCGAAGCGGAGGCAGCTTACCGCTCCAAGGCCAGTTTCATGTCCACGATGTCCCACGAGCTACGCACGCCGCTGAATATCATCATTGGCTTCAGCTCGGCGATGATCGATCACCCGGAGATGTACGAAGGCGAGCCGATCTCTGAGTTTATAACCGCCGACATCGCTGAGATCCGGCGGAGCGGCCAGCACCTCCTCAGTCTGATCAATGACATCCTCGACCTCGCGAGGATCGAGGCAGGACGTCTGGAACTGAACAAGGTTGCCTTGCCCCTGGTGCCGCTGCTCGATGAGATTATGCGTACTGCGGTTGGCTTGTTGCGAGACCGGCCCGTGATCCTGCGCCGTGAGTACCCGAACTCGCTGCCGAGCGTGCTGGCCGATAGTGTGCGCGTGCGTCAGGTGCTGCTCAACCTCGTCTCGAATGCGTGTAAGTTCACCAGTCTAGGCGAGATCGCTGTGGGTGCCCGTGTCGAAAACCATGACGTGATCCTCTGGGTGCGCGACACGGGGATTGGCATCGCCGGATCAGATCAGATCCGCGTCTTCAATGAGTTTGAGCAGGTGGAGTCCCACGATGCTAAACAACATACCGGTACGGGCCTTGGACTCTCGATCTGTCGCTGGTTGGTGGAGCTGCACGGAGGGCGGATGTGGGTAGAGAGCGAGCTTGGCAAAGGGAGCGTCTTCTCGTTCACACTACCGCACGTTCAGTCGGCACTCAGCGGAGAATACGAGATATCGGCGAAGGGCATGAAAAATGACGAAGGTGTTGCTGGTTGATGATGTCTACACAGCGCGATCAATGATCGGGCGTGTCCTCCACCACGTTGGGCGCTACGAGGTGTACTCTGTCAATAGCGGCAGTGACGCCCTCGCCTTCGCCGATCTGAATACTATGGATGTGATCATTCTCGATATTAGCATGGCCGGTATGGATGGTCTCGCAACCCTGCATACCCTGCGCACCCACGGCGTGCGCTGTCCGGTAGTGGCCTATACCGCCCGCAGCGAGCAAGACTTGGGCGAGTTTGTTTCGCAGGGCTTCAGCGCCTACGTCCCTAAAAACGGAAACTTGAGCGAACTGCTGGCGACGCTGCGCGATCTGATCGGTCGCTGATGGTGCGGGGCGATCAATCTGGATTGCCACGAGACTGTCTCATATGTCCATCCGGTTCACCACACCACGGTGGGCCGGTTTTATTTTTCCTAATAAGTTTCTAAAAAATACGATTATATAGTACCCCATTTTAGCTAGAGAAATGCCACTGATTGTGTAGAGATGGGACTAGCCAAAAAGGTTAAAAAGTGGTAAGATAGTAGTTGTCAGCTTCGCTGGCGCTGTTGCAAATAGTACCTTTTCTGGCAAGTCTTTCGGCCTATCGCACGCTTTAGAACTGTGATATACTCCGAGTTGTTCCTGAGTTCTTTGTTACAACTGTCACACACATAGACAAGGAACAGTCTCTTGCCACATGGACGGCGGATGCCGTCGTACCCCATCATTCCTAAGCAGGCGTACTGTTCGCCTAGAAGTAAGGGAGGCTCTCATCATGGTCGATCTGAAAAAGTACACGCTGGATGTCGATCTTAACCAAGGCGTTGTCCCCATCTCCAAAGCGGCCTCATCACTGGCCGCGCTGATCAAGCGCTCGCGAGCGCAGCATCAGCCCATCATTGTGACACAGAAGGGCTACCCAACCGGCGTCATTCTGGACGTGGAGCTCTTTAGCGCACTGAGGGCAATGGCAGAGCAGATGGAGGGCGGTGAGAGTAGCGCTCCGCCCGCCGATGTTATCACTGAGACCCAGGAATAGGTGGGTTCTCGGATCGCTAGCGTGATATGACACAGCGGGGGCCGAGGTTGCCAGCAATGCTGGCAACCTCGGCCCCCGCTGTGTCATAGGGCAGGCATTGGGTGGGATATTGGCGATAGTGCTATACTTTAGGTAGACAAGGAATCAACTGTAACTGCGAGGTACACCAATGCCAGATCTGATCAATTTTACGAATAACTATCGGGACCTGAGCACGGATACCGGCTTTCAGTTCGAGTTCTGTTGTGATCGCTGCGGCGACGGTGTGCGCTCGCAGTTTAAGGCATCGATCTTAGGTACCGCTAGTTCGGTTCTGAACGTAGCATCAAACCTCTTCGGTGGCCTCTTCGGAGCCTCAAACGCCGCCAGCAGTGCGCGTAACGCAACCTGGGAGCGCGAGCATGATGGCGCATTCCGTGAGGCGATTGAAGAGGTGCGATCACGTTTTACCCGCTGCCCACGCTGCACAAACTATGTCTGCGCGAGCTGCTGGAACCAGGCCGCTGGCCTGTGTGCAAACTGTGCACCGCACATTGGCACAGAAATGGCGGCGTCGAAGGCCGATGTGGCGCTTCAGCAGATGCGTGAGAAGGTCAGTGCGAGTACGCAGTTCAGCAGCGACATTTCTGGTAAGCGCACGATCTGTCCCGCGTGCGGTGCCCCGACCGGCGACATGAAATTCTGCGGCTCCTGTGGCGCTCGCCTGGGTCTGCGGCGTTGCTCCAATGGCCACGAGGTTGGCCAGGGCATGCGCTTCTGTGGCGAATGCGGCGGCGCGGTATCCGAGAACGAGTAGTCCTGGTGCAAATTCCCAGAAAAACCATACCAGGCCGCTAACGCGAGGACGCCAGGATGCTCCGCATCCTGGCGTCCTCGGTTCAGCGCCCCGGTATGGTTTCAGGAAGCTGTGTTAGTGTCCCTGCCCGCCATTCATCGCCGTTGACACCGTATTGACCAGAATGCGTCCGGTAGTCGCCTCCACATAAATCGTCCCCGCGTTCAGGGTTACCATGTAAGCGACGGTTCCCTCGTAGCTGACCAGATCCGGTGTTCCGATGATCGTTGCCTTGGGCGCGGTATCGCCCGCAATGACGACCGCCTGATGGAGCGAGATCGCGTAGCTGGGGAGGGTGACATCCGAGCTACCGCCAGAGACGTTCCAGACCACGTCGCCCGCAAACATGAGCATGATGGCTACGAGCATGGACGCAAACATGCGCGTCGTTCGGTTGTTGATAGGAATATTCATCAGATGTGCCTCGTTATCTGTAGTATGTGTATTTATACACGCAGTATAGTGCCGTCAGTTTGGAAACATATTAGACTTGGGCACGATTTTTCTTAGCTGGTTCTTAAATTTTTAGTAATATCTGATTAAGATAAAGTTCAGATCAGCGTGACAGTTTGGCGATGACACAAGGACGCGAGGATGCGATGCTATCGCATCCTCGCGTCCTCGCCTCATCGCAGAACTATCACGCTGGAATTGCCCAATGTGAAACATGTCTAAACATACGGTCATATTGAGCGCAGCTACTCCCTCCAAAGGCTGTTCCAAAGATCCTGGATCGTCGTTTGTACGCCGGCAATTGTCTGGCGCACCGGGTCAGGGGAGAGGCGGGCGTCGAGGCGGGTGCGCGTATCTTCGATCACCTCGGTGAGCATCTGGTGTGAGTGGTAGGCGTAGAGCTGCGTAATCAGGTCGGCGTAGGCATCGAGCATCTGCTCACGGTCGGCCTTAGGCGTCTCGCTGAGTAGATTATCCAGGATGCGCCGGGTATTATCGCGGAAGTCGTCAACTGACATAGGGTACTCCTGTACGTGCTACGTCTATTATACGCCCACTGCCTCCGCTTTGTTGAGCGCCCTGGGAATCCGCCCAGGGCTGGCGCAAAGTCACCCTCCAACCCTCACCCCCGGCCCCTCTCCCTGAGCGGGAGAGGGGCTGGGGGTGAGGGGGCAAGGCGGGCGCTCGATCAGCTTATGTGAAGCCCACACTACGAACTGTCACGCTGAAACCTGACACCGGAAACCTTGTCTCGTCCTTAATCGACGGGGTAGAGCATACCGGCCTGAAGCGTCACATCGGGGATGATCGGCCCGACATCCTTATACGAGCCGAGTACCTTCATATAGTTTGCGCGCTCGTAGGCATTGGGGTCGGCGACCGAGCGCTGGGCCATGCTGCCCTGCATCTGCGTGATCGACTCGTACTCGTGGTCGGTCATCCATGTGCGCAGTTCCGCCATCACCGCACGGACTTGCTGCTCGGGGTTGCCCTTCAGCAGCGCCGAGGCCATCATCGCCACCTTGGCCCCGGCCATCATCGCCTTGAGTACATCCTGGCCGGTGTGGACGCCGCTGGTGAGGGCTAGATCCACCGGGACGCGCCCGTAGAGCAGGGCCACCCAGCGTAGCGGCAGGCGCAGATCGCGTGATGTGCTGAGCTGGAGGTTTGGTGCCACCGTGAGGGTGTCCAAGTCAAAGTCGGGCTGGTAGAAGCGGTTGAAGAGCACCAGACCTTGTGCGCCGGCTTCCATCAGCCGCCAGGCCAAGTTGGGCAACGAGCTGAAGTAGGGGCTGAGCTTGATGGATAGGGGGATCTTGATCTCGGCGCGTACATTGCGCACCAGGTCAACGTAGCCTTGCTCCAGGTCGGCCCCGGTGATGTTCGGATCGGTGGGGATAGCGTAGATATTCAGCTCTAGGGCATCGGCGCCGGCCTCCTCGATCAGGCGGGCGTAGTGCAGCCAGCCACCCGGCGAAACGCCGTTCAGGCTGCCGATCACTGGGATGTTCACCTTGCGCTTCAGTTCGTGGATCTGCTCGATGTAGCGCTCGGGGCCGACGCTGTACTTGCCGTGATCCGGCAGGTAATTCAGAGCCTCGGCGAAACTCTCGGATCCGTGGGTCAGCAGGTAGTCAAGTTCCAGGCTGGTGCGGATGATCTGCTCCTCAAAGAGCGAGTACATCACCACAGCCGACACGCCGGCCTCTTCCATCCGCTGCATTACGTCGGGGTGGTGCGAGAGTGGCGATGCTGACGCGACGACCGGCGTTCTCAGGTGTAGGCCAAGGTAACTCGTGCTCAGGTCGATCATCATTGATTCCTTTCAGGTGGTGTGTTATAGGTGATGGTTAGCGGTAGAGATGGTTAGCGGTAGAGATGGTTAGCGGTAGAGATGGTTAGCGGTAGAGACGCCCCGCCGGGGCGTCTCTACCCTTTCCCGAATGCTCGTCAACTCACTCGCTCTTCTTCGCCAACTGCTCCAGGTGGAGGTACTGCGCCTTGTTCTCCGTCGTCGCCTGGGCCATCAGCGCCTCGGCGCGGGCGGGATCGCTGTGGATAAGCATCTGGAAACGACCCTCACCGGCAATGTATTTATCAGTGCCAATGCTGGGTGCCTTCGAGTCGATTACCAGCGGGTTACTACCCTGCGCAATCAGATCCGGGTTGTAGCGGTAGAGTGTCCACATACCGCTCTGCACCGCCAGCTTCTGCTGGTCTAAACCCTTGCGCATGTCGATGCCGTGGGCGATACAGTGGCTGTAGGCAATGATCAGCGAGACACCCTCGTACGCCTCGGCCTCCTGGATGGCCCGCAGGGTCTGCACATCGTCGTAGCCCATCGCAATCCGGGCGACATAGACGCTACCGTAGGCCATCGCAATCAGGCCCAGATCCTTCTTCGAGGTGCCCTTGCCCTTGGCGGCGAACTTGGCCACCGCCGCCAGCGGGGTACTCTTGCTGGCCTGGCCGCCGGTGTTCGAGTAGACCTCGGTGTCAAGCACGAGAATGTTGACATTGCGGCCCGAGGCCAGGACGTGGTCGAGGCCGCCGTAGCCAATATCGTAGGCCCAGCCGTCGCCGCCCATGATCCAGACGCTGCGCTGCACCAGGGTGTCGGCCAAAGCCAGCAAATCCTTGACCTTTGCGACCTGCGGAGCGTTGGGCTCGGCCTCCAGATCGGCCTCCAGCCGCACCTTCAGCGCCTCCACCCGCTCGCGCTGGGCGGCGATCCCGGCCTCGCCCTTCTGATCCGCCGTCAGCAGAGCCTCGACCAGCTCGCTGCCGACAATCACGGACAACTGCTTGAGCAGCTCGCTGGCGTACTCCTGCTGCTTATCGATGCTCAGACGCATGCCCAGGCCGAACTCCGCATTGTCCTCGAAGAGCGAGTTCGACCACGTCGGGCCGCGCCCGTCCTTGTTGACCGTCCAGGGCGTGGTGGGCAGGTTGCCGCCGTAGATCGACGAGCAGCCAGTGGCATTGGCGATCACCGCCCGGTCGCCGTAGAGCTGGCTGACCAGCTTGACATAGGGGGTCTCGCCACAGCCGGAGCAAGCCCCGGAGAACTCGAAGAGCGGCTGGAGCAACTGCGAGTTCTTGATCGAGCCCAGGCTGATCTTGGTGCGATCTACCTCAGGCAGCGTCAGGAAGAAATCCCAGTTAGCCACCTCGGCCACGCGCAGCGGCGGCTGCTCAGCCATATTGAGCGCCTTGCGGCCAACCTGGGTCTTGTCCTTCACCGGGCAGACCTCAACGCAGAGGGCACAGCCGGTGCAGTCCTCGGGGCTGACCTGGAGCGAGTAGCGTTCGCCGGGCAGTTCCTTAAAGCGAGCGTCCACGCTCTTGAAGCCCCCAGGCGCACGAGCCAGGGCGTCAGGCGCGTAGACCTTGCTACGGATAACGGCGTGCGGGCAGACGAAAGAGCACTTGCCACACTGGATACAGATCTTCTCGTCCCAGACCGGGATCTCCAGAGCGATGTTGCGCTTCTCCCACTGCGCGGTGCCGGTGGGGTAGGTGCCGTCAAAGGGCATCTTGCTGACGGGTAGGCTGTCGCCGTGGCCGGCGATCATCGGGGCGAGGACGTTATGTACGAAGGCGGGTGCCCCGGTAGCGACAACTGGGCGCATATGCAGGATGCTCAGTTCCGCGTCGCTGGCGGGGACGACCACTTCGTGCAGGTTCTCAAGGGTCTTATCCACCGCCATAAAGTTGCGGGAGACCACCTCATCACCACGGCGACCGTAGGTCTTCTTAATGCTCAGCTTGATCGCGGCGATGGCCTCATCGCGGGGGAGCACGCCGCTGATTGCGAAGAAACAGGTCTGCATCACCGTATTGATCCGGTTGCCCATGCCGGTCTCTTGGGCCACGGCGGTAGCGTCGATCACATAGAAGCGCAGGTTCTTGCTGCGGATGGTATCGCGCACCTCGCCGGGGATCTGGCTCCAGATCTGATCCGCGCCGAAGGGGCTGTTCAGCAGGAAGATGCCGTTGGGGCGGGCGTAGCTCAGCACCTCGACGCGCTCAAGGAAGGCGAACTGATGACAGGCGACGAAGTTAGCCTCACCGGCACCGATCAGGTAGGGGGAGCGGATAGGCTGCAGCCCGAAGCGCAGGTGCGAGGTCGTCACCGAGCCAGACTTCTTCGAGTCGTAGACAAAGTAACCCTGGGCGTTGTTGGCGGTCTCCTCGCCAATGATCTTAATGCTGCTCTTGTTCGCGCCCACCGTGCCGTCGGCACCGAGGCCCCAGAAGACACAGCGCACTGTCTCGCTCGGCTCAATGTTGAAGCTAGGATCGTACTCAAGGCTGGTGTGGGTCACGTCATCGTTGATGCCGATAGTGAAGCGGCGAATGGGCTGGCTCTCGGTCAGTTCATCGAAGACCGCCTTGACCATGGCCGGGGTGAACTCTTTGGAGGAGAGGCCGTAGCGACCGCCGATCACCGAGGGAGAGAGGGCGCTGTCGGCCAGGGCCGAGACCACATCCAGGAAGAGCGGCTCGCCGGTGCTGCCGGGCTCCTTGCAGCGGTCGAGGACCGCGACCTTCTGGACAGTGACGGGCAGGGCGGCGATAAACGCGGCGCTGTCGAAGGGCCGGTAGAGACGCACCTGCACCACGCCGACCTTCTCGCCCTTGGTAGCCAGGTACTGCGCCGTCTCGGCCACCGCCTCGCCGCCGGAGCCCATGACCACAACCACACGCTCGGCGTCGGGGGCACCGCTGTAGTCAAAGAGCCGGTACTGGCGGCCGGTCAGACCGGCGAGGTGATCCATCGCTGCCTGCACAATGCCGGGGCAGGCGTTGTAGAAGGGATTAACGCTCTCACGGGCCTGGAAGTAGACATCGGGGTTCTGGGCGGTGCCGCGCAGCACCGGCTTATCGGGGGTGAGGGCGCGGCTGCGATGGGCGCGCACCAGGTCGTCGCTGATCATGGCCCGGATGGTTTCATCGTCCAGGCTGGTGATCTTATTCACCTCGTGAGAGGTACGGTAGCCGTCGAAGAAGTGCAGGAAGGGCACCCGGCTTTCCAGCGTAGCAGCGTGGGCGACCAGAGCCAGGTCGTGAGCCTCCTGCACCGAGCCAGAGGACAGCAAGGCGAAACCCGTGCCGCGCACCGACATCACATCGGAATGATCGCCGAAGATCGAGAGCCCCTGAGCGGCCAGGGCGCGAGCGGCAATATGGAAGACGGTCGGCGTGAGTTCGCCGGCGATCTTATACATATTGGGAATCATCAGCAGCAGACCCTGGGACGCGGTGAAGGTTGTCGTGAGGGCACCAGTCTGCATTGCGCCGTGGAGTGCGCCTGCCGCACCACCCTCAGACTGCATCTCATACACCGAGGGCACCGTACCCCAGAGATTCGGCTTACCGGCGGCGGCGAAGGCATCAGCCGACTCGCCCATCGGCGTCGATGGAGTGATCGGATAGATCGCCACCACCTCGCTGAGCATATAGGCTACTTTAGCAACGGCATCGTTGCCATCAAGCGTGATTTGTTCGCTTGTCATCAAGGTCTCCTCATACAAAAAAATCGTGCGTTCACTAACGGGTAAGGCCAGTATACGTTTGCGCATCTTTGTACGAGGTAAAGCTCAGGCAACGTGTGGTGATGATCTCTTATGTCAGGAGGGTAAATAAGGGGGATGGGCCGTGGATGCACCCATCCCGTCCGCTCCCCGCTAACCCGATACCTGGACATGTTGCACTGAACGCAGCGCCGCGAGGTCGGCCCGCACCTCGGCGTCGGCGGCTATCAGATGCGGCAGCGCCTCGGCGATGACCGCATTGGCCGCATTCTGTTGCTCGACAATCGGGTTGATCATCCAGCGCAGGTACTGGCGGACGCCCTTCTGGGCCAGCGCACGGGCCTTTGTGGGGAGCGTGTCGCCCCCGAGATCCCAGTGGGCGCTCACGCTGGCCCGCTCCGCCATCTGGGCGAGCAAGGGACGCAGGGCGAGGTCAGGCAAGGCGGCGGGGGGTTCGGCCCGCCCGTTGCGCTCGATCAGCCGCTGGAGGTCAGCAATAGAATCCGCCGTCCCCCCCTCTCCCTGTGTAGAGGAAGGGTTGGAGGGCGGGGGCGTCTGCTGATCACGGCTGCGCCGCAGATCGGCCAGTTGGCCGCGTAGCTCAGCGTGAGCCTCAATCAGCAGCCGGATCGAGCGCGCCCCGACATCATTGAAGGCATTCTGCTGCTCAACAATCGGGTTGATATACCAGCGCAGATAGCGACGCACCACCTTATGCACCAGCGCCCACCCGCGTTCATACAGATTCTTGCCCTCCAGCGGCCAGTGGGCACTGATCACGCGGGCCATCTCCAACTGCTCGGCGCAGAGGTGCAACTCGCGTTCGATGGCGCTCAGGGCCGTGTTCACCTTATCCTTGCCCTCTGCGGCACGCTGCGCTCGAACCTCAGCCCGCAACGCTCCCAGCACAGCGGCAACATCCAACCCCTCATGCTTCTGGTTCATATGTTCAATTGTGCATTGTGCATTGTGCATTTACATCGCCGCCGACTTCCTCATCAGATCGACAACCACCTTACCGCGCACCTGGGCGATATCGTCCTGATACTTGAGGATAGCCCCGAGGGTATCCTCGACCACATCCTGAACCAGCGCCTTCTGGTCGAGGCACACCAGAGCCGTCACCCAGTCCAGAGTCTCGGCAACGCCGGGGAGTTTGTAGAGATCCAAGCGCCGCAGCTCTTGGACAAACATCACCACCTGACGCGAGAGGGCCGCGCTGGCCTCGGGGACACGGGCGCGCACGATCTCTAGCTCTTTATCAAGGGTGGGATAATCAACCCAGTAAAAGAGACAGCGGCGCTTGAGCGCATCGTGGATCTCGCGGGTGCGGTTTGAGGTGATGATCACCGTGGGCGGGACTGCGGCGCGCACGGTGCCGATCTCAGGGATACTGATTTGCCAATCGGAGAGCAGTTCAAGCAGGAATGCCTCAAACTCCTCGTCAGCGCGGTCGATCTCGTCGATCAGGAGGATCGGCGGGCGCACCATACTCTCCTCAATCGCTTGGAGCAGAGGTCGCTTGATCAGAAACTCAGGGCCAAAGATATTCTTGATCGCCTCGCCGCCGCCCTGGGCCGTCACACCCTGGGCTTCCAGCAGGCGGATCTGGAGCATCTGGCGGGCATAATTCCACTCGTAGATCGTCGTACTTACATCGAGACCCTCGTAGCACTGGAGCCGGATGAGGTGACGGTCGAGCATACGCGCCAACGTCTTGGCGATCTCCGTCTTACCAACGCCAGCCTCGCCCTCAAGGAGCAGCGGCTTATTCATCCTAAGAGCCAGGAAGATCGCGGTGGAGAGCGAGCGGTCAGCAATATAGGCGTGTTCGGCGAGGGCTGCCTGTAGCTCATCAATTGTGGTGAAAGTCATGCTCTGCTCCGATGCTATTGCGCGCTGCTGCGCCGTATCGTGAGTGGCCCCGCTCCATTGTACATCGAAAATATATTGAGGGAGGATCGCAGATACTTTACAGTTTGTCGGCGGTCAGCCCTCACCCCCCAGCCCCCTCTCCCTGAACGGGAGAGGGGGAGTCGGACGCATCCTGGTGCGGAATCTCCCCTCTCCCCGTGAGGGAGAGGGGCAGGGGGTGAGGGCCGGATGGTGATTGTGCCAGCCCTGTTGATAGTACCTACTTGAGCCAACGACGGTTCAGTTCCGCGAAGAGTCCGGCGGCGCGCAGTTCGTCCAGGGCGCGGTTGACCTCTGCCTGGAGTTGGAACGCAGCCGTCGGCATTGCCAGGACGTAGGGCTGCGAACTGAGGGCGGCGGCGATGCGGAGGCCGGGGGCCGACTGGGTCGCGCCGAGGGCACTTACGTTATCGCAGATCACCGCATCGAGTCGGCCTGCCCGCAGATCGGAGATCGCCTGGCCCGGCTCGTCGTACATCGAGCGCACCTCCAGCCCGGCACTACTCTGAGCCAGACGTCGGGCCAGTGCGTCGGCATCGCTGCCCAGCGCCACGCCCACCCGCTGTCTGGCCAGGTCAGCCGCCCTGGCGATGGGCGATCCTTCCGGCACCAGTAGCACCTGACCGGCGTCGAAGTAGAAACTGCTGAAGCGGGCGCGCTCACCCTCCTCGGGCGCGTAGGGCAGGGCGGAGGCGATCAGATCGGCCTGGCCGCTCACGAGGGCGCTGTAGAGCGCGTCGAAGCCCACCGGTACGAACTCGACCCGTAGCCCCAGATTCCCCGCCACTGCCTTGGCCAGATCCACATCGTAGCCAACAAGCTCACCGTCGCGTTGATCGACGAAGGGCCGGAAACCTACATCCACCGCTACACGCACGCTACCTCGCGCACGCACCGCCGCCCACACGGGATCAAGTGAGATCCCTGGCCCACCCCCAGCGCCCCAGATAAGCCACAGGTAGCAGAGCAGTACCGCCGCCGCGAGTACATCGCCGATGGCTCTTCCACGCGTTATTCGTGCGCTCATCATCTTCTCATCATACTTCCTTGACCGCGATCCGCACCTTGGGTATACTACTTTATACTAACGTTGCACAAGAAATGCACCCCGCATAGCAGGCTTGTACCTGCCTTTTAAGCATACAGCAAGGTTCAAAATGGGCACATTCAGCGTGACAGTCGAACGACGAGGCGACGAGGCGATGAGGCGATACGAGCGCCTCATCGCCTCGTCGCCTCGTCGCCGAACTGTCACGCTGGATTGAAATCTTGTCTACCTCGTATTTGATTGACTCCTGGTAAAAATATCGGACGGCGCGTGACTCCACCCGCGTGGCACTGAAGACGGAGGTGGTTCCACATGGAAGATCAGGGCGATCAGCACACTACCCCTACCCCTCAAACAACATCCTACACCCCTGCCGCCCAACCCGGAATCACAGATAGCCCGCCAGCGCCGACCGTAGCAGCCACTGAGCCATACCCCAGGGGGATGGTTCAGCGTGCCACCCGGTTGGTGCTGCGCCGGGTGGCCTACGGGCTGATCCTCGCCGGTCGCGTGATCCGGCCACGCCTCGGATGGGTACTGCTTACGCTCTTTCTGGTTGGGATCATCAGCATCGAGACCATCGCCCTGATCGCACCCCTTTTTGTGGCGAAGCTCGCCGATAACCGACCGCCGCTCATCCCAACCTCCGCCGCCGTCGAGTCCTTTCTCCAGGGGCAGTCCCACTATGACGCCGAGATGATGTGGGAGTCCTTCAGCCCACGGCTCCAGGCATCGCTGATTGACCAGGGCATCTCGAAAGATCAACTGGCCGCCCAGGTGAAGAGCGAGCGTGATGGGGGGCAGAAGTATAAGAAAATCTCCTATGTCGGCGGCGTCGCGCTCCGGGGCGAGCAACTCATGTACTTCTACGCCATCGATATCGAGTCGTCGCAGGCAAGCCGCAACGGAACCTTCTCTTTCATCTTCACCGTCGATAAGAGCGGCAAAATCGTCGCCCTTCGGATGTAAACCCTCACCGCCAGAACTGGAGTACGCGCATGGCAATTGAGCCCTACCGCCCAAACAACGATGGTCAGGGTCGCGACGACCTGGATCGCGAGCTAGACAAGAAGATCGACACATTTTTCCATCGTTGGAACTGGAAGCTGTTACGCTTCATTCGTACGTGTATCTTCGCTATGATTGGGCTCTGGCTGGCGGCGAACCTGTTGCCCCCGGTGATTGACATCGTCTTTTCGGGTAGCCTCGGCCCGATGCTCCTGAATATTATCCCCACCGCTGTGGGCCTGTTCTTCTTCATCGGCTTTCAGTTCTTCCTGATGTACTTCTTCATGGCGCGCACCCGGATCTACTGGGTGAAACCGGGCGAGACGGGCGTCAGCTTCAAGGACTACCAGGGCAACCCGGAGGTACTGGAGGCGGCGCGGCGCGTTGTCACCCTGCTTAAGGGGGCCAAGGAGTTTAAGCAGATGGGCGGCGAGGTGACCCGAGGCATCCTGCTGGTCGGCCCGCCCGGCACCGGCAAGAGCTATCTGGCCCAGGCGATCTCGACCGAGGCGGGCGTACCCTTCGGCTACCTCAGCGCGCCCTCGCTCCAGTCGGCCTGGATGGGCATGGGCAACATCAAGGTGATGAACCTCTACCGCAAGGCCCGTCGCTTCGCCCGTGAGTACGGCGCCTGTATCCTGTTCATCGACGAGATTGACGCCATCGGCGGGGCACGTAGCGCCAGCATGGCCGGGGCTGCGGGCATGGACGCGAACGCCCAGTCTGGTGGGCGCAACCATGTCATGATGGGCATGGGCGGCAATATGGGCGGCGGCAGCGGCATCCTCAACGAGCTGCTGCTCCAGATGGATCCGCCGCCCCAGGATACTTGGTGGGGCAAGCTGCTGCGCACCGTTCACCTGCGCCGCAAAAAGACCGAGATGCCGCCGGTACTGACGATGGGGGCGACCAACCTGGCCGAGTCGCTCGACGCCGCGCTGCTGCGCCCCGGTCGCTTCGACCGCAAGATCGCGGTTGAGCCGCCCGACGCCGATGGTCGCCGCGAGGTGATCGAGTATTACCTCAGCAAAGTTAAGCACGAACCCATGCCGATCACGCGTATGGTCTCCGATACGATTGGCTACACGCCGGTGGCGATCAAGTACTGCATCAACGAGGCGACCATCCACGCCCACTTCGACAACCGCGCGGCGATCAACTACTGGGATTTTACCCAGGCCCGCGAGATGCACGAGTGGGGGCTCAAGCAGCCCATCCGCAGCATGTCCTACGAGGAGCGCCGCCGCATCGCCTACCACGAGGCCGGACACGCTTATGCCATGGTCAAACTGCTCAAGAAAGAGCGCCTGACCAAAGTGACCATCGTGCGCCACGGCAGCGCCCTCGGCTTCGCCGCGTGGAAGCCCGAGGAGGAGATTCACACCCGCACCAAGGAGGAACTGCTGGATCGGATCAAGATCTCGGTGGCCAGCCGCGCCGCCGAGGAGCTGTTCCTGGGCATCCAGATGAGCGGCGTCACCGGCGATCTCCAGCAAGCCACCTACGAGGCAGCCATGATGGTCGGAGCCTACGGGATGGACGAGAGCTATTTTTCCTACCTGCTCTTCGGTGGACTCCAGGGACTCGCGGCACCGGATATTAAGCCGCGCATTGAGGCAATCATCAAGAAGCAGTTTGACGAGGTAAAACAGATGATCGGGCAGAACCGTGAGGCGGTGATTGCCGTCGCAGAGGCGCTTATCCTGCGCAATGAACTGACCGACATTGATGTCAAGGAGATCCTCGACCGGGTTGAGTTCGAACACCCCTACACGCCGATTGGCGCAGTCAAAGAGCGTTCAGCCTTCGGCTTCAGCTCAGCAATGAAGCGCGGTGTCGGGCAGAGTCTCAGCCGTCGTCGCCGCGACAGTCGCCCTGTTGCCTTGCCGCCCCCCGCATCCAGCGCGGGCGAGCCAGAGATCACGATTATTGAGGCCACTTCGTAGGGCGGGCTTCCCGCATGGAAGGCGGTGCTACATGCACTTTATGCCGACCTTGCCCCCTCACCCCCAGCCCCTCTCCCTCACGGGGAGAGGGGAGTATATCCCTTGCTGGTGCGGAATACTCCCCCTCTCCCGTTCAGGGAGAGGGGGTTGGGGGCTGAACGGCGACAGATCCCTTATTCGAAAAGTATTGGTTTTAAAACAATCGTCCTTGGGGGGAGTCCTCGCCAGAAGCCTTCTCGCTGTAGGTGATGCCGAGGTGATCGTAGGCTCGCCGGGTGGCGATGCGGCCACGTGGGGTGCGCTGCAAAAAACCAAGCTGGAGCAGGAACGGCTCGTATACGTCCTCAATCGCGTCCACCTCCTCGGCCAGGGCGGCGGCCAGAGTGCTTAACCCCACCGGCCCGCCGTTGAACAGATCGATGATCGCGTGCAGCAGCCGCCGGTCGTTCTCATCCAGCCCAAGCTCATCCACCTCAAGCTGGGCAAGGGCGGCCCTCGCCACGGGTACATCGATCACGCCGTCAGCGATCACCTGGGCGTAGTCGCGCACGCGGCGCAGCAGGCGGTTGGCGATACGTGGCGTACCACGGGCGCGCCGTCCGATCTCCAGGGCACCCTCGTTGGTGATCGGCATGCCCAGGATACCCGCCGAGCGGGCGACGATCTCGCGCATGGCGTCGTCGTTGTAGAACACCAGCCGGTGAACCGACACGAAGCGGTCGCGCAGGGGCGAGGTCAGCAGCGCCACCCGCGTCGTCGCCCCAATGGCGGTAAAGCGCGGCAGGCTCAGGCGCAGGCTGCGGGCACTCGGCCCCTTGCCCACCATCAGATCCAGGGCAAAGTCCTCCAGCGCCGGGTAGAGTACCTCCTCCACCGCACGGTTCAGCCGGTGAACCTCATCGATAAAGAGGATATCGTCCTTCTGAAGGTTGGTCAGGACGGCTGCCAAGTCGCCAGCGCGCTCGATGGCTGGGCCGCTGGTAATCTTGATCTTCACCCCCATCTCGCTGGCGATCACCCCGGCCAGGGATGTTTTGCCCAGGCCGGGTGGCCCGTAGAAGAGGGTATGATCGAGCGGATCGCTGCGGGCCTTGGCTGCCGCAATCGCGATCTTCAGCTGATCGATAGTCTTTTCCTGACCGATAAACTCGGCCAGGCTGCGTGGGCGCAGGCTCTTCTCGACCTGCTGATCGTCGCTGTCGGGGTTGGGGTTGAGCAGCCGCTCCTCAGTCATCTCACTCCTCGCACGGGCGTGCGGCTTGGCTATGGGCCGCATTATAGCACGGTATGGCAAGGTTCAAAATGGACACATTCAGCAACAGTTCTGCGAGGATGCGTGAGGCGATGAGACGATGACGGCGCATCTTCGCCTCATCGCCAAACTGTCACGCAGATATGTAGGGCTACGTCAAAGTCGCCCGCCGGGGGCTTCAGCCCCCGGCGGCGTGGCGCGGCGCGGTATAGCAATCCTAAACTGGTTATGAAAAGGAGTCGAGCCTTTAGGCGGCCTTATCCGGCTAAAGCCTTGACTCCACACAACAACCCCAAGAGGATTGCTATAAGGAGTCGCTGAGCATTGCCAGGCCAATGGCGCTGGCCAGGCCAACCAGGGCGAAGGTGAGCCAGGGCAGGGCCGGGACACCGATCCGGCGGGCCGTGTCGATGAGCAGGCCGCCGGTAACATGGCCCAGGCTGCCGCCGAAGGCCAGGGCCAGGGCGTTTACCCCAAAGTACGACCCGAGCGCCCGTGGGTCGGCCAGGGCGGCGGCCACTGTCTGCTGGGTGGGGGTGGCCAACAGGGTGCCGATGGTGAAGATGCCGACGCAGACGAGCAGGGCGGGCAGGCTGCCGACGACGGCCACGGATCCGAGCCCGAGGGCCATCAGGGCCACGCCGAGTACCAGGATCGGCAGCGGGCGCAGCCGACGCTCGGCTAGGCCGAGGATAGGATACTGGAGCAGCACTGTCAGCCCGGCGTTGAAGGCGTAGATCAGGCTGACGGTGTCGCTGCTGCCGGTGATGTGCTCGCCGACCAGGGGCAGGCTCAGGGATAGTTGCACCCACATGAACCAGTAGCCCATTAGCAGGGCGGTGTACGTGACGAACGTGCGGTCGCGGAAGGCTAGGCTCAGGCCGAAGCTCATGCGCTGCTCGCTGTTGGCGACGTGGATCGGCGGCAGCAGCAACACGGCACCGAAGATCACCGCGAAGCAGGCTGCCGCCGCCATGCAGACGGTGGCGAAGTTGTAGCGGATCAGCAGGGCACCCACCAGCGGGCCAACAATCATGCCCAGGTTGCTCGTCACCGCGTTGACTGCGAAGTAGTGCGCTCGCTCACGCTCGACGGTGAGGGCGGCCATGGCGGCCTTGCTCGGCGCATCGAAGAGCGCCCCGCCCAAGGCTGAGAGCGCCATCGCCGCAAAGAGTCCGCCGGGCGTGTTCGCCCACGCCAGGCTGACAAAACCAGCGGCACGGATCAGCACCCCGGCCCCGATCAGCGCCCGCACGCCGAAGCGGTCGGCCAGCGCCCCGCCGAAGAGGGTCGTCCCCTGCTGGAGCAACTGGCGCATCGCCAGGGCCAGGCCAACGACGAGGGCCGCCATCCCCAGACGCTCGACAAAGTAGACCGAGACCAGCGGGATGACCATGAAGAACCCGCCGTACATTAGGAAGCTAATGGAGAGCAAGACGATCTGCCCGCGACGGCGGGCGGCGGCGGAGAGAGCCATGTGATTCCTAGTTTATTGTGCTGCACCCAACCCCAGCGTAAAGTCGGTCTCGCCCCCTCACCCCCAGCCCCTCTCCCTCACGGGGAGAGGGGAGTCTATCGCTTCCTATCAAGGAATCACCCCCTCTTCCGTTCAGGGAGAGGGGGCCGGGGGGTGAGGGCTGACCGGGGCTACTGTACCACAGGCGGGCCGCAGATCAGTGCAACGGGTCGGCCGAGGTGCTGGGTGAGAACGACCACCAGCGGGCGCGGCCCGTCCCCGCTGAGTTGGCGAGCCAGGGCGTCGGTGTCGAGGGGCGACCCGCGCTTCTTCACGGTGACCGGGCCTGCGCCTAGTTCGCGTAGGCTGGCGCGCAGCCGCTTGAGGCCGAAGGGCTGCCAGGAGATCACCGGCCAAACCCGCGAGAAGGGCGTGGCGACGAGATCTGCGGATGTGAGGTAGGCGATCTGCGGGTCAAGTTGGGCCGCGCCGATCTGGGCGGCCAGATCGGTCACCAGCCCGGCCCGGATCACCGCCGGGTCTGGCTCGTAGAGAAAGGATGAGGGAGGGCTGAGGGCTGAGGGCTGAGGGCTGAGGCCCAGAGAGGTGATCTCATACCGTTTCACTTGTTCACCTTGCGCTGTACGCAGCAAGGTAGCCCGACGGGCGACCTGGGCCAGGGGGCCGCACCAGAGCGCCGCTTCCTTCAGTTCGCCGTCGAGCGAGACGAACTCCCGTTCAACCCCGTCGCTGGGCAGTTCGGCCACATCTACGCCGGGGGAGAGCTTGACGGCCAGGGCGGGCGTGTGCGTGCGCCAGGCGAGGATATGACCGAGGGGCGGCTCGTACTCGTCGACGTGGAAGCGCCGCCGCCCGCCCGCCCGTCGGCCTGGGTCGCAGAAGATTGCCTCGGCTGAGGGTGGAGCCTCGGCTAGTAGGTCGCGTTGCACAAAGCTGATCCGCTCGGCCAGCCCCAGGGCGGCGGCGTTGGCGGCGGCCAGGGCCAGTCGCAGTTCGTCACGATCCACGGCGATCACCCGCCCGCCAGCTTCGGCCAGCGCCAGGGCGTCGCCGCCCGCCCCGCAGCAGAGGTCGGCCACCTGGCCGCAGGGGGCCAGGCGTGCGGCACGGTGGGCGGCCACGGGGGCGGCGCTGGCCTGCTCCAGAGCCTCGCGAGTGAAGAACATCCGCCCGGCGGCGGGGAACTTCGCGGCGGCGCGGCGGCGTAGCAGGGCCAAATCCACAGCGGCGCTGGCATGATCCGGCGTGTAGCTGCGGCGCAAGCGGGTCAGTTCGCCTAGCACATCCGCGTCCGCGACCTCACGCCCGGCGAGATCCGCGAGGAGCGCCTGGCCGGGGGGCGACTGGAGCCAGGCGAGGGTATCGAGGTTCATGCTGAGGGGAGGGTTTTGTTATCCCTGAGACCCTTCCTCCTTAATGCGAGTGGGCAACGCCCTTCACCTTCGCGATGTCGGCGGCGATACGTGCGGCGACAGCGTCAGCCTGTTTTTTGGCCACGGCGGGCATCAGTTCGCCAGACTCGCGGGCGCGCCAGCAGGCCGCGAAATGGCCGTCGCCGTAGTCGATAAACGGCGGCTCGTCTTCCTTGCACTGCGCGATGGCGATGGGGCAGCGCGTGTGGAAGTGGCAGCCGCTCGGCGGGTTGAGCGGGCTGGGTACATCGCCCTCCAGGATGATCCGTCGCCGTTGCTTCTCGATCTTGGGGTCGGGGATGGGCACCGCCGAGAGCAGAGCCTGCGTATACGGGTGCAGCGGCTGGCGGTAGAGTGCGGCACCCTCCGAAAGTTCGACCATCTTACCCAGGTACATCACCGCCACGCGGTCGGAGATATGCTTGACCACGCTGAGGTCGTGGGCGATGAAGAGGTAGGTTAGGCCGAGCTTCTGCTGCAACTCCTCCAGCAAATTGACCACCTGAGCCTGGATGGAGACATCCAGCGCCGAGACCGGCTCATCACAGACCACGAACTGCGGCTCGACGGCGAGGGCGCGGGCGATGCCGATGCGCTGGCGCTGGCCGCCCGAGAACTCGTGCGGGTAGCGGTTGGCGAAGGCCGGGTTGAGGCCGACCAGGCCGAGCAACTCCTCGACGCGCTCGCGCACCGCCTTGCCCTCACGCAGTTTGTGTACCCGGATCGGCTCGCCAATGATGTCGCCAACGGTCATGCGCGGGTTCAGGCTGGCGTAGGGATCCTGGAAGATCATCTGCACGCGGCGGCGCATCCTGCGTAGCTCAGCGCCCTTCAGCTTGGTGAGATCCTGGCCCTCGAAGATCACATTGCCAGCGGTGGGCCGGTACAACTGGAGGATGGCCCGGCCAGTCGTGCTTTTGCCGCAGCCGCTCTCGCCCACCAACCCGAGGGTTTCGCCCTTCTTGATGCTGAAGCTGATCCCATCAACGGCCTTGACCGTGCCGACGCGGCGCTGAAAGATAATCCCCCGGTTGACGGGGAAGTGCATTTCCAGGTCGGTGACATCGATCAGGTTGGCGATCTCGCCGGTGCCATTCGGTGACAATGTCATAAGCGAAACTTTGGGAGATAAGTGTAGAGACGCCCCGGCGGGGCGTCTCTACGCGGCGACGCCTACGGTCTTTCGTTCGGGCAACGGCGTCTCCATCGTAATATCGAACAGGCAAGCGGCGCGATGCTCGGGGCCGACGCTGCGCAGGGGCGGCGTCTGGGTCAGGCAGGCGTCCTGCGCGTAGTCGCAGCGCGGGGCGAAGGGGCAAATCTGCGGCAGGTCGATCAGGCTTGGCGGCAGGCCACGGATCGGGTTGAGCTTGCGCCCACGGCCCTCGTCCAAACGTGGGATCGAGCGCAGCAAGCCGATGGTGTAAGGCATGCGCGGGTTATCGAACAGCTCGCCCGTCTTGCCCTCCTCGACCACCTTACCGGCGTACATCACCGTCACCCGATCAGTCATCCCGGCGACCACGCCAAGGTCGTGGGTGATCATGATCACCGCCGTGTCCAGTTCCTCCTTGAGCCGGTTGATCAGCTCAATAATCTGGGCCTGGATGGTCACATCAAGGGCGGTGGTAGGCTCATCGGCGATCAGCAACTCGGGGTTACACGAGAGGGCCATGGCGATCATCACGCGCTGGCGCATGCCGCCGGAGAACTGGTGCGGGTAGTTGTCCAGGCGCTTGGCCGCGCTGGGGATGCCGACCATATCGAGCAGTTCGGCGGCGCGGTTGTTTGCCTCACGCCTAGAAAGCTTCAGGTGCAACTCCAGCGACTCAGTGATCTGGCGGCCCACGGTAAGTACCGGGTTAAGCGAGGTCATCGGGTCCTGGAAGATCATCGCGATCCGGTTGCCCCGGATGCTGCGCATCTCCTCATCCCTGGCCTTGAGCAGATCCGCACCGTCGAAGATGATCTGGCCACCGGCGATCCTGCCGGGCGGGTTGGGGATCAGCCGCATGATCGACAACGAGGTGACGCTCTTGCCGCAGCCTGACTCGCCGACGATGCCCAGCGTCTCGCCACGGTTGACGTGGAAGGAGACGTTATTCACCGCCTTGACCACGCCGTCCTGCGTGTGAAAGTGCGTCTCTAGGTTATGTACGTCGAGCAGTGGGGCCATCAAGTCCTCGCCGATTGCCGATTGCCGATTGCCGATTGCCGATTGCCGATTGCCGATTGCCGGGCATCAGCGGCCATTTTCATGGGGTGCTGTGCGCAAATCGCATGGATAGCTGATACGCAACATGCCTTCTGTTTGCGATTGCAATGCGGTAATTTGATAGTACCATGCGCAATCTGGCCTGTCAAATGCTATTGTAGACTATTTTACTAAAGTTTATATAGTAATTCTATCCATGTCGTGAAGAGGAGTCACGGTTTTACGCATGTTTCAAAATGGGCACATTCAGCTTGACAATTCAGCGAGGAGGCGAGGAGGCGATCCGGATCGCCTCCTCGCCTCCTCGCCTCCTCGCCTCCTCGCCTCCTCGCCTCCTCGCCTCCTCGCCTCCTCGCTGAATTGTCAAGTTGGTTTGAAACATGCCTAAGGCATGTTTCAAACCAACTTGACAGTTTGGGCATCAGGCCACCAGCGATAGGACTGCGGGTGGCGGCTCAGGTGGCAGAGCGGACGCAGCAGATGTGGCTGGCCCGTAGCCCAAGGCAACGAGCCAATCAGCGGGTGCATCCGCCAGGCCACCGGCAGTCCGGCAACCATCTGGTCGGCGTCCCAGCCCAGCACCTCACGCCGCAGCCAGGCCCAGGCGATCAGCGCCAGGCCCGACCCGGCCCACGACCGCCTGCATGTCGGCATGCACCGCGTCCAGCGGCACCACAAACGTCAGCAGCGCGGGAGCCGCCAGACGCACATGGGTGTGCAGCCGCGTGAGTTCGGCTTGCACGCCGCTGGGTGCCGTCGCCTGGAGTTCGGCCAACAGCTCCACGGCGGTCTGCAGCTCAACCTGACGACACGGTTCATCCTGAATGCCCGTGCGGTCAAGCACCACCACCGCCAACCCATCGCGCAGCATGCTGCTCCAGGCGTGCAGTTCCGCGACTGTCCGGGTCAGGTGACCGATCTCGGCCTCGTGCGCGGCCACATCGGTTTTCGGCTTCCCGCCACGCGGTTTCTTGCCGACCGCGATCCGCACGGCCTGGCGGACGACCGTGGGCGTCCGCCCCTCCAGCCCTCACCCCCGGCCCCTCTCCCTCACGGGGAGAGGGGAGATTTCGCACCAGGACGCATCCAACTCCCCCTCTCCCGTTCAGGGAGAGGGGGCTGGGGGGTGAGGGCCGCGATTCTACGAGATCGGCGTATTCGGAGGGTGTTATCGCCGCGCCCGAACCAGACCGCGCAGGACGGCGACCATGTGATCGACCTCCTCGCAGGTGTTGTAGAAGGCCAGCGAGGGACGCACCGTTGCCTCTAGCCCGAAGCGGCGCAGGATGGGCTGTGCGCAGTGGTGCCCGGAGCGCACCGCGATGCCCTCCTCGTTGAGTGCCTTGCCTACTTCCTCGGTGCTATAGCCGGCCAGCACGAAGGAGAGCACGCTGGCCTTCTCCTGCGCCGTGCCGATCATCCGTAGCCCCGGCACCGTCTGCATGCCATGTGTCGCATAGACGAGCAAGTTATGCTCGTAGCGCGCCACATTCTCAATGCCAATCCGCTCCAGATAGTCGAGCGCCGCGCCCAGGCCCACCGCGTCAGCGATGTTGCCGGTGCCCGCCTCAAAGCGGGTGGGTGCCTCGTGGTACAGGGTACGCTCAAAGGTGACATCGGCGATCATGTTCCCGCCCCCCTGCCAGGGCGGCAGGCTGTTCAGCAGGTCTTTCTTCCCATACACCGCGCCGATGCCCGTCGGGCCAAAGATCTTGTGCCCCGAGAAGACAAAGAAGTCCGCGTCCAGCGCCTGCACATTCACCCGCATGTGCGAGACGGACTGCGCCCCATCTACCAGCACCCGCGCCCCGACGCTGTGCGCCATTGCGACGATCTCGCGCACCGGCGTGATTGTACCTAGGGCGTTGGAAACCTGGGTGATCGCCACGAGCTTGGTGCGGCTGGTGAGCAGCTTGCGATACTCCTCCAGCAGAATCTGGCCGCTGTCGTCCACCGGGATAACCCGGATTTTGGCTCCCTTTTCGGCTGCGATCTGCTGCCAGGGGACGATGTTGGCGTGATGCTCCAGCAGCGAGACGACGATCTCGTCACCCTCGCCGATGTGCTGCGTGCCGAAGGTCTGCGCTACCAGGTTGACCCCCTCGGTCGCCCCGCGCACAAAGATGATCTCCTCGGCTGACGATGCGCCCAGAAAGCGGGCGACCGTGCTGCGCGCCCCCTCGTAGGCGTCGGTCGCACGCGCTGCGAGGTCGTGGGCAGCGCGGTGGATGTTCGAGTTCTCGTGCGCGTAGAACCAGGCCAGCCGGTCGATCACCGCCTGCGGCTTCTGGGTAGTGGCGGCGTTATCGAACCAGACCAGCGGGCGGCCGTGTACCCGCTCGGCCAGGATGGGAAAGTCGCGCCGAATGGCGTGGACATCGAACGGCGGGTGGGCGCTCTGGGGCACGGTGGGCACCGATCCGACGCTGGTGCCAGCCGGATCAAGAAAGTAGAACCGGGGATCGGTGCTTGGTGCAGCAGCGGGAACCGTCGGCCCAGGACTGTGGGTATCCCAATCTAGCAGGCTGCGCAGATCGCTCGCGCCCGGCAGACTGAAGGGCTGCGCCGTCACCCGGTCGTCGAGCGCCGCATTGGGTTGGGACTGGGAGGCGTAGGCGGTGTACGCGCTGCTCTCGCCCAAAAAGTAGTAGGGCGAACGTGGCGCAGGTACCTGCGGCGGCGTAGCCACCGTCGGCAAGGCTGCCGCGTAGGCTTCGGGTACACCCAGGGCGATGCCGCCTGCGCGTCCGTCGGCTGCGGGGACACCCGTCGCCCCATGATCCGGCACGCCGGTAGGGGTGGTGGACGATGGCGCGAGGCGCGGCGGAGTCCCGTGGCTAGGAATACCACCGGGGCTGGTGGTCGGCACCGGAGCCCCGTGGCCGGGCACACCGGCGGGGGTGGCGGCAGGCAGCGCAGACTGTGGCCCCGCCGGAAAACCCGGCACACCTGAGGGTAACTCGGGGGATACGCCGCCAGCCGCGCCGGGCAGCATGTGAAAGAACTCATTGGCGAGGAGCGCCAGGGTGGCGACATCAGGGAATCCCGCAGGTGGGCCTCCATGTGCCTTCACCGCATCATCACTACTTGTAGGTGTCGCGGTAGTCATGGTACTTGGTGACCTCCACATTCTCAAGCACGGCCAGAGCGTCTTCGGTCAGCACTGCCAGCGAGCAATAGAGCGAGATCAGGTACGACGAGATCGCGTTGCGCCCGATGCCCATAAAGCGCACCGACAGCCCCATACCCTGCTCGCCTGCCAGGCCGGGCTGGAAGAGGCCGACCACGCCCTGGCGCTGGGAGCCGACCCGCAGCAGCAGGATGCTAGTCTTACCATTCTGAACCGGCACCTTATCAGAGGGAATCAGCGGCAGACCGCGCCACGTGAGGAACTGCGAGCCGAAGAGGCTCACGGTTGGCGGCGGCACGCCCCGGCGGGTGCATTCGCGTCCGAAGGCGGCGATGGCGAGGGGGTGCGTGAGGAAAAAAGCCGGCTCTTTCCAGACCTTGGTGATCAGTTCATCGAGATCATCGGGCTGGGGCGCGCCGGTGCGCGTGCTGATACGCTGGCTCTTATCAACATTCGCCAGGAGGCCATAGTCCTTACTGTTAATCAGCTCGCCCTCTTGCTGCTCCTTGATCGTCTCGATGGTCAGGCGCAGCTGCTCCTTGATCTGGTCGTGCGGGCTGCTGTACAGGTCGGAGATCCGCGTGTGGACATCCAGAATCGTGCCGACCGTATTGAGAATGTACTCGCGGGGCTTCTCCTCGTAATCTACGAAAGTCTGCGGCAGATCCGTCTCATCCCGGTTGCCGCATACGACTTCAACTTTACTGGGGTTCTTAACCTTGTTGAGGCGAAAGATACCAGCCTCGACCGGCACCCACTGGAGCAGGTGAACGAGCCAGCGCGGGGTGATCGTAGCGATCTGCGGGGCGGTCTTGGTGGCGTTAGCAAGCTGTCTGGCGGCGTTATCGCTCAGGGCAAGCTGCGAACCTGGTTTGTCGAGGGTCATGTGAGTAACTTTCCTCTTTTTAGCAGAAGACATGGTTTCAGAATTAGCAAATTTACTTTACCGTTCTGTGCGACCCTCACCCCCTGCCCCTCTCCCTCACGGGGAGAGGGGAGATTCCGCAACAGGATACGTCCGACTCCCCCTCTCCCGCTCAGGGAGAGGGGGCCGGGGGCTGATCGGCGACAAACTGTAAAGTACCTGCGCACCATGTCGAAGATGGATATTAGGTGACGGCGTTCTGTGTACCAGCACAGATACCCCCAAAGCCATAGCCAGCGCATCACAGGGCGGGATGCACAAAGCCAAAGTAGCAGACGTATGCCTGATTGTCAAGCAAACAAATAAACATATTAAGTATACCGCGTGATCTACCCTGTTCGATTGCTCCAATCATTCCTTTATACCAATGTGGTACAACCTCAAGAGTACGTGGAGTCGATCACGCATCACACACATCAGATGAATGGAGCTATAGACAATGCAGCGACTAGAATTTCGTGCGATGGGCTGCCAGATGCTGGCGGTAATTGATGACGAGGGCGAGGATATCATCGCCGCGCTACAGCAGGTGCCGGAGTGGTTCGCCGAGTGGGAGCAGTGTCTCAGCCGATTTCGCACCGACAGCGAACTTTCTCAGCTCAATGGCGACGCAGGATTTTGGATGCCGCTCAGCGAGGTTTTGTGGGCGGTACTCATAACGGCCATCGATGTGGCCCAGCAGAGCGGCGGCATTGTCACGCCCACTCTGCTCGATGCGGTAAAAGCGGCTGGCTACACCCAGGACTTCGCCGCAGGGCCGGGGGATGCCGCGCCCACCCACATACCGAGCGCCACGGCATGGACGACGATTGAGCTTGATACGCGCCTGCGCGCCGTGCGGTTGCCTGAAGGTCTGCACCTCGACCTGAGCGGCATCGCCAAAGGCTGGGCGGCAGACGAGGCAGTCCGCCGCCTATGCGCCTATGGCCCGGCCTTGATCGACGCTGGCGGAGACATCGCCGTCAGCGGCCCAATGGCCGACGGCGCACCCTGGCCGGTGGGGGTGGAAAACCCCCTGGATCCAGATGTGTCTCTCGGCCTACTGATGCTGTCCGGTGGCGGTGTCGCCACCTCTGGCCGCGACTACCGGCGCTGGAAGGTGGGAGATACCTGGCATCACCACATTATCGACCCACGCAGCGGCCGACCCGCAGAGACAGACGCGCTGACCGCCACCGTAATCGCGCCGTCGGCGCGTGAGGCAGAGATGGCGGCGAAACTGCTCTTCATCCTCGGCGACGAGGGAATGGCCTGGATTGAGGATCGACCGGGCTACGCGGGGATGATGCTCTGCGAGGACGGTACGCAGCGAGAGAGCAGCCGCTGGGCATCTAGCCTAGCGTGATGTGTTGATAACATGTGGACGAATCCGCCGTCCCTATGTCATCAAAGAGATAGCTAATCCGGCGCATCAATGACGGAAAACGCTTATACTGAGCGCATGATGTATCGAACACGCCCAGGGGTGCCATGAACGCCATCTGGAACAAGCTCAGCGCCCGGCTGATCCTCGCCTTCCTCGTCGTTGCCACCGCCGCTGTAACGACCGTGAGTGTAATCCAATCCCGACAGGTGGGGAGCGCGCTTCTCTCTGACAGCGGTATGTTGCTCCGCGCTCGCGCCGAGGCCGAGGCGCGTATCGTTGGCTCGATGATTGACGCCCAGGTCTCACGGCTGCGCTCAGTCGCGGTGGGCTTTACCCTGAACGCAGCCGCTGACCGCCAGGTGGCAAGCTACGGCACGACCGATGGTGCCGAGATTGCGCGCCAAATCGGTGAGCGCAATGCGCGCTGGAGTGCTGCGGGCGCAGGTACACCGCTTATTACAGGCGTGCTAAATACGTCGCTCGCCGATGACTTGCGTGCCCAAACTAAGATCGACCAGAATCTCGCCGAACTGATGTTTACCGATAAATACGGTGCCCTGGTGGCCGCCAGCAGCCGCACGACTGACTATAATCAGGCCGATGAGGAATGGTGGCAATACGCCTCTGTCGCGGGGGTCTACATTGGGCCGCCCAGCTTCGACAGCAGCAGCGGGACGTTCGGTATCATTGTCGCCATCGCGATTCGTGCGAAAGACAAGGGTGATTTTATCGGTGTCATGCGCTCGACCTACCGCGCTGATGCGATCACCATGCCGATGACCGAGAATCGCTTCGGCACGGGAGCCAGGGCCGATCTGCTCATTGGCGATCAGGTTCTGGAGCCTGGCGGGAGCGTTCTCCAGAAACCTTCCGCCAGCGACGCCAGCGTGATCGCCCAGGCCCGCGACACATCCTACACCCTCGCTCAGTTTGCCGGGTTCCCGCGCCTCGTCGTTCTGGCCCCGGTAACCAACGCCTTCCAGATCCCCAACTTGAACTGGGGCGTGATTCTCTACCAGAACAGCAACGATGCACTGGCTCCCGTGAGCGCCGCCCAAACGAGTACCATTGTCACGGCGTTGCTCGTACTCGCGGTCACCGCCGTTGTCGCGGTGTTCATTGCCGAGCTGATCAGCAAGCCAATTCGGCGGATGACCATCGCCACCGAGCGCATTGCCGCCGGCGACCTTGAGCAGCACGTTGGCATGAGTGGCGGCACGGAGATCAACCAGTTGGCCCGTGGCTTCGATCAGATGGCCGCCGCACTCAAATCGCGCATCGCCGCTGAGCAGTCCGCCCAGGCTGATCGTCTGCATATCCAGCAAGAGATGATCGAGGCTCAGGATCGGCGCATTGAAGAACTGGCTACGCCAAGCATTCCCCTCGGGCGCGATACGCTGCTGTTGCCCCTGATCGGCTCGGTAGACAGGCGCCGTGCGGAGCGGGTGTTCCAGACTATCATGGCTGATGTGTACGCCTGCCACGCCCGCACACTCATTCTCGATCTCAGTGGCGTGCGCGATCTCGACGCCGATGTGGTTGCCGTACTCGTCCGCGCCGCTGCTGGGGTGCGCCTCCTCGGTGCCCACGTCATCCTCGTCGGAATCCGTGCGCAGACCGCCCATACTATCGTTGATCTCAACCTCAACCTTGCTGGTATTCCTACCTATGCGAGCCTTCAGGACGCCCTTGATCAGATACGATAAGTGTACCCCCGCGCAGCCCTCACCCCCCAGCCCCCTCTCCCTGAACGGGAGAGGGGGAGTCGGACGCTTCCTGGTGCGGAATCTTCCCTCTCCTCGTGAGGGAGAGGGGCAGGGGGTGAGGGTCATCCGGCGTCAAACTGTAAAGCTGTTCTGAACCATGTCTAAGGCATGTTTCAAAATGGGTACATTCAGCTTTACAGTCTTGCGATGAGGCGATGAGGCGATGAGGCGATACGGAACGCCTCACCGCGTCATCGTTTCATCGCTGAACTGTCAAGCTAGATTGAACCATCCCTAAAACCTAAAACCTATGTCCAACGAATTCCGCCTGATTGACACCCACGCCCACGTCGCGGCCGCGCAGTTCGACACGGATCGTGCCGACGTACTCGCCCGCGCCGCAGCGGCTGGTGTGGCCCGCATCGTCGAGATCGGCTACGACCTAAAGTCCTCGCGGGCGGCGGTGGCCCTCGCCGAGTCCCACCCGCAGATCTACGCTGTGGTCGGTGTCCAGCCCAACCACGCCCACGAGGTCTCCGAGGGCTGGTTCGATGAACTGCGCGCCCTGGCCGCCCGTCCCAAGGTGGTGGGCATCGGCGAGATCGGCATGGACTACCACTGGAAGGTTGCGCCGCCGGATTTGCAGGAGCGACTCTTCCGCGACCAGTTGGCCCTCGCCCGCGAGCTGGGGCTGCCGGTGGTGATCCACAGCCGTGAGGCCCAGGACGATACCCTGCGTATCCTCGACGACGCCGCCCACGGGCAGCCCGGCATAATGCACTCCTTCTCTGGCGGCTGGGCCTTCGCCCAGGCGTGCCTGGCGGTCGGGTTTATGCTCTCGTTCTCTGGGCCGCTCACCTTCCCCAAGGCCACAGAACTGCACGAGGCCGCCCGCCTGGCTCCGCTGGAGATGCTGCTCACTGAGACCGACAGCCCCTACCTGAGTCCGCACCCCCAGCGGGGCACGCGCAACGAGCCGGCCCGCGTGCGCCTGGTGGCCGAGCGCCTGGCTGCCCTGCGCGGCCTGCCCCTGGAAGTGCTGGCCGACCAGATCTGGCGCAACGCGGAGCGGATCTTCCACTTTGACAAGGTGTCAGGTGTCAGGTGTCAGCGTGACAGTTCGTAGTGGCGGCTTCAGCGCCAAGCGGCTGAAGCCGCCACTACAAACTGTAAACCTGACACCTGGCACCTCGTCTTTGCGTTAAACCATACGCATGGGTGACGCAAAGGCGCAAAGACGCAAAGGCAATAGAGCAAAACTCGCCCTGTGCGGTACCCACCCGCCGGGGGACTGAAGCCCCTGGCTAGGTCTGTGAAGGCCGCTGAAGCGGCCTTCGTAGACCTAGCCCGCCCGTTTACGGGCCGGGCGCTCGATGTGATAGGGCGAGTTTTGCGGTGTTGCATGTAAAGATATGATCACACAAAGCCCTCCACGCCGCACAAAGCCCCTCAGCGCCGAGCTGTCCGACCTCCTCCCCGGCGCGGCGCTGGCCCTGATCATGTGTGGGGCGGTGATCTATAGCCTGTCGATCTCGCGCTGGGCGCCCGGCCTTGATGTACTCATCCCGATGAGTCTGCCGGGCTTCGTCCTTGGCGTAACCTTCGCACGCATCCGCTGGCTGCGCAGTTGGCAGGCCCACCTGCTCAGCGTCTTTCTCTCTCTGGCCTGGTGCGTCCAGATCCTCGGCCCGCAGATGAGTCCGCTGCTTAGCACGTGGCGCGACCGGGGCACTGAGCTGCTGATCCGTGCGATCATCTGGGGGCGCGTGCTGGGCGGCGGTGGGCGCGGCGAGGATCTGCTGCTTTTTGTCGCCGCCCTCTGCCTGCTCTGCTGGGCCATGGCGTATGATACCGCGTGGATGCTCTTTCGCCGGGGCTGGACGTGGCGCGCTATTACGATGAACGCCACCCTCGCTCTGGTCAACTACACCTACGTTCTACCCAAGCCCGACGCCCCTTTTTTCGTCTTCCTCGGCACCGCCATGCTCCTGCTGGTTCATCAGCATATTGTGCAGCGCCAGGCCCAGTGGGACGCTCAGCAGATCGAGTACCCCGACCGACTCTCCGTGCGCTTCCTCTCGTCGGCGGCGGTGGTCTGTGGCCTGCTGATTATGATCACCGCCGCCCTGCCCGGCAGCATTACGGTAGATCGGGCCACCCGCACATGGCAGACGATCAGCCGACCTTTTAAAGTGGCCCGTGCGCGCTGGGAAGACGCCTTCGCCACCCTGAACGCTCCCCCTGGGGCGGGCAGCGGCGCGTTTGCCGCACGTAGCGCCCAGCTCGGCGGTGCGCGCCAGCTTGGCGATGGCCTGGTGATGACGGTGCGCTCGGCGAGCTTCGACTATTGGCGGGCCGTGGCCTTCGATACGTACAGCGACGGGGGCTGGAAAAACAGCACTGGCGAGCAGGCCCGCGCCGCTGTTGGCGCGGGCACCCCAGAGCAGGCCCGCACCGCCTTCGACCCCGGCATCCCCATCCCCATCGGTGACATACGTGGACGCCACGCGGTAAACGAGATATTCACGCTGGCCCAGGATCGCAGCGATAAGCTGGTATTTGTCGGCGGCGTGATCCACTCGCTCAGCCTGCCTTCCCGCGTGGAGCATAACTACCTGCGCTCCAGCGACAAGATCACGCCAAACTATGATGATATTGCCCTGATCGCCTCCCGCGACGATCTTCGCTCCGGCGAGACCTACACGGTCACCGCCCTGATCTCGCAGGCCGATGTCCAGAGTCTCAGGGCTGCGGGCGCTGACTACCCGGCCTGGGTGAATGGGCGCTATCTCCAGTTACCCGACAGCGTCACCGCACGTACCCGCGCCCTGGCTACCCAGATCGTCACCACTGCCGGGGCGCATACGTCCTACGATCAGGCGATGGCCATCCAGAGCTACCTGCGCACCCTGCGCTACAACGAGTCGATCTCCGGCGCACCTGCCGGTATCGATCCCGTAGACTGGTTTCTCTTCACGCAGCGCGAGGGCTACTGCGACTACTATGCCTCGTCGATGGTGGTGATGCTGCGCTCGCTCGGTGTGCCGGCCCGCTGGGTGCAGGGTTACGCGGGCGGCGCCTTGAATACCGCGCAAGGGGTGTTCGAGGTACGCGAAAATATAGCCCACAGTTGGCCCGAGGTCTACTTCTCAGGCTTCGGCTGGGAACGGTTCGAACCTACGCCAGCCAGCTACACGGCGCTGCCGGTGCGCCCGCTGACTGCAGCCATAGACAACGGCTCGGGAGATGTTGTCGGCCCGCAGGTTACGCCCGCTCGGCCCGACCCAGGTCGCCTTGAGGATCTCGGCAACGGGCCGGATCCGATCACGCCGCCCTTGGTCGTCGTGAAAGAACCTGCGCTAAGCCAGAATGGGAGGCTGGCCCTGAACATCCTGGGATATTTGCTGGGGACGTTCGCCCTCGCGGCCCTGGCAGTTTACGCCCGCTGGCGCTACGAACTGCACGGCCTAAGCCGCATCTCGGCGGCCTACGCGGGTATGGAACTACTGGCCAGATGGGGTGGTAGCGGCCAGGCTCCCTCTCGCACGCCCCTGGAATACGCTGCCCACCTCGCCAACGAACTGCCCGCCCACCGCGACACGATCCTCCAGATCGCGACGGCCTACCAGACCGAGCGCTACCAACGCCGCCGCGCCGACCTGCCCGCGTACGAGGACGAGCGTAACCTGCGTAACGAGCTCATCCGCCGTATCTTCGCCGGCATCGGCGCACGCCCCTCATCATCACACTAGGGCTACGTCAAAGTTGCGGTCGCCGCTCAGCCCCCGCTCCCGCTCAGGGAGAGGGGGCTGGGGGGTGAGGGCTGAGCGGCGATCACACGACTTTGACGTAGCCTTCATCATCACACGACCCGGCTTGATTATGCCCATCGCAGTGGCTATAATAAGGCCACTGCTATGAGCAACCACGCCACAACAGCGCGCAGCGCAGGTCATTCGTATGCGTGAGCGCGTTTATCGAACTGAGGCGGTGATTCTGCGGCGCAGCGACTTCGCTGAGGCGGATCGCTTGCTGGTCATCGCCACACCTGCCGGTAAGCGTCGGGTGGTGGCGAAAGGCGTCAGAAGAACCACGAGCCGCATCGCGGGCCACATCGAGCTCTTCACCCACGCAACCCTGCTCCTCGCGGTTGGGCGGAACCTCGATATTGTCACGCAGAGCCAGGTGATCGATCCATTTTCCCGCATGCGCGCTGACATCGCCCGGCTAAGCTGTACCTACTATGCTGCCGAGATCTACGACACGTTTACTCATGATGGCGATGAGAGTCGTCCACTCTTCCGGTTGCTGGTAGACACCCTTACCGCCCTTGATCAGAGTGCAAACCCCGATCTCGTGCTGCGATCCTACGAACTGCGTATGCTCCAGATTGTTGGTTACCGGCCACACCTCCACCAGTGCGCCGTGTGCGGCGAGTTGCTCACCGCAGAGGCCGACAGCTTCAGCCCACAACTCGGCGGTGTTCTCTGCCCACGCGACCGGCATGCCGACCGGCGGTCGATGGCGCTCGGCGGCCCGGCCTTCCGGTTGCTCCGTTACCTCCAAAGCCAGCCGCTCAGCGCGGTCGATGGCCTTCACCTTTCAGCAGCGGTGCGAAGCGAAGTTGAGGGTCTCCTGAGAGCCTACCTGTACCACCTGCTTGAGCGTGATCTGAAGTCGGTGGCGTTTCTCCAGGACGTGATGCGCGGCGAATAAGGAGTTTCCATCATGGCCTATGTTGACCAACTGCTCGGACGTGACGAGCAGATCCTCTACATTGCTCGTCAGCACTTGTTTGTCCTTATTGCCAATATCTTGGCGGAACTCGCCTTGATCGCGCTTCTCGTAGCCGCTGGGGTTGCATCAAACTGGGCTTTCAACACAAAAGACAGCACGCCGCTATTTGGCACCAGCCTCACGGCCAGCAACCTTATCCTACTGCTCTGCGTCGTGATCAGCGTGATCGTGATGATCAGCGGCTTTATCGACTACCTGCGCTGGAACACCGAGCAGTATATTGTCACCGACCGCCGGGTGATCCAGGTGCGCGGCATCCTGAACAAGCAGGTGATCGACTCGTCGCTGGAGAAGATCAATGATGTGGAACTGCGCCAGAGTCTGATCGGTCGCATGATGAACTTCGGCACGGTTGAGATCCTCACCGCATCGGAGGAGGGAGTCAATACGATGGATCGGATTGAGGGGCCACTTGATTTTAAGAAGGCGATGCTTGAAGCCAAATATAAGCACGAGCGCGGCTATGGCTACCTCGACCCGCAGGGCTACCAGGGCCAGGCACCGCGTCCGGCGCTGTCGTCCGGCGACATTCAGCGTACCCTTGAGGAACTGGCCGCGTTGCGTGAGCGCGGGATCCTCTCTAGCGATGAGTTTGAGGCTAAGAAGCGAGAGCTTTTGAGTAGGATTTAGATACCTTAGCTCCCTCACCCCCTGCCCCTCTCCCTCACGGGGAGAGGGGAGATTCCGCAACAGGACGACACAGACTCCCCCTCTACCGCTCAGGGAGAGGGGGCTGGGGCGTGAGGGCTAACCGGCGACAGATGCTGTTATTCAAAATTCGAGGGTATGTTTCATGTATGAACTGATCGAGCAATCACGGGCCGCCATCGCTGAACGCATCCTGGTGAAGCCGAGAGTCGGCCTCATCCTTGGCTCAGGGCTGGGCGATCTCGCTGACGATCTTGATCAGGTTGCTGTCGTCCCCTACGCCGATATTCCCGGCTTTCATGCGCCGAAGGTGCCCGGCCATCGCGGCGAGCTGGCCGTTGGCCTGATGGGGAGCTGCCCCGTGGCTGTGATGCGTGGCCGGTTCCACTTCTACGAGGGCTACTCGATGCAGGAGGTAGCCTTCCCGGTGCGTGTCCTCAAGGCTATCGGCTGCGATACGCTGATTGTCACGAACGCCGCCGGTGGCCTGCGCCCTGACTGGCAGGTGGGTGACATTATGCAGATCAGCGACCAGATTTTTCTGCCAGGGATGATCGGCAATCACCCGCTGCGCGGCGAGAACGATGAGCGGCTCGGCCCGCGCTTTCCTGGCGTTGTGGGCGCGTTTGAGAACGACCTCGTGCCCATCGCTCACGCTGTGGCCGCCACCCAAGGCACGACGCTGCGTGAGGGAGTGTACTGTATGCTCTCGGGGCCATCCTTCGAGAGCGCCGCCGAGATCCGTATGCTGCGAGTCTGGGGCGCTGACGCGGTGGGCATGTCTACCGCCCCCGAGGTGATCGTCGCCATCCATAGCGGGATGCGCGTTCTTGGATTTTCACTGATCACTAATCTCGCCATACCCGATGGCTCGCCAGCGAACCACGCTGAGGTACTTGCGACCGGCGAACAGGCTAAGCCACGTTTCTCCGCGCTCATCTACGGTATTCTTGCTCATCTGTGATTGTAGATTTGGAGACGGCGCGGCATCTGCAATCCGCCATCCTAGCATTAAGGGATGTTTCAATCTAGCGTGACAGTTCAGCGACGAAACGATGACGCGGTGAGGCGCTCCGTATCGCCTCATCGCCTCATCGCCTCATCGCCTGTCGCCTCATCGCAAAACTGTCACGCTGAATGTGCCCATTTTGAACCATCCCTCTAATACTACAGTTGTAAATATCTTCGCAGAAAGGCTCTCGCCGATCACCCCCCCTAGCCCCCCCGCAAGCGGGGGGGAACAACGCATTATCCCCCCCCGCTTGCGGGGGGGCTAGGGGGGGTAATTCAAACTACAACTGTAGTACTAAGGAGTGTTATGACTAACCGCACGCTCACGCCACTCGACACGATTACCGGGTTCGACGAAGTACTCCGCAAGAAGCTAACCGAAACCTTCTGGATCACCTCCGCCGAGGAGTTCCACAGCGTCGCCCGCTCTAGCAACCAGCAGTATCAGAGCGGGCGCAAGGCGCTCTCGGTGGCCCTCGGGATGAGTGAGGATCAGATAAAGACGCTCGCCGATGCGGTCCGCGCAGCGCTTCCAGAGGATACGCCCTTCGACATCCCGGCGGATATTGAGGTCGGCAACGGCCTGATTATGGAAGGTGTGCCCGAGGTCGAGGAATCCTTCGCCGCTGTGACCGATCTGCCCGATACGGTGGAGCCGCTGACCAAGACGAGGCGCGTCCCCGAGCCGCAGAGCCAGGGCAATCGGAATACCTGTGTGGCCTTCTCCCTGGCCGCAATGACCCAGATCCTCAGCGATAATCCGACCGATCTCTCGGAGCAGTTTCTTTACTATCTCTGCAAAGAGAAGGATGGCATCAAGGGTGATGTGGGTACCAAGCCGGATCTGGCCATCCAGATGCTGCGCGATGTGGGTATTTGTACGGAGGCAACCTGGCCCTACCACCCTAATCCAGACAACGCCCAGCCCGGTGGTCCGAAGCCGCCTGACGTGGCCTACGCCGAGGCGACGCGGCATCGGATCACGAGTTTTAGCCAGATCCAGGCCAAAGGTATGGTAGGTGTCAGTCAAATCCAGAGTCAGCTTGCCCAGGGTAAGCCGGTGATGATCGGCATGCCGATCTACGAACATTGGACGGGTTCGACTCAGGGGACGCTGCTGGGTCGGCTGCGCTTCCCGCTGCCCGGCGAGCGCCAGGCAGGCGGCCACGCCATGTGTGTGGTCGGCTACCGCAGTGATGCGACCGCGCCCGGCGGCGGCTACTTCATTGTGCGCAATAGCTGGGGGACTGAGTGGGGCAAGGATAACATCGACGGCCCCGGCTACTGCCATATGCCCTTTCTGCTGGTGTCCCGCCAGAATATGGTGGCCTTTGTGGCCGACGGGGTGGTGACGGATACGGTGGCGAAGCCGACGGCGGCAACTCAGTCGTTCGTACATAATGCGTTGCAAGGTGCGCGCCTGGCTGGTTCGGCGAGCGGGAGCGATAACCTGATGGCGGTCTACGCCGATCTGCTGGCAATGCGTGATCAGGTTGATGGCCTGGCCAGCCGACTCCAGGCGCTGTTAGGCATTGGTGATCCGCCTGTCCCGGTGGCTCCGCCCGTCCCGGTGGCCGCCGCCCCCGATACTCCCGCCGCCCCCGCCGAGGTCGAGGAGACGATCCCGTAC